>JACCDZ010955196.1_pt1 | contig 104902 bp, 51 predicted proteins | sample 7449551 | NCBI WGS metagenome assembly JACCDZ01 (sample SAMN15323452, study PRJNA562643) | freshwater metagenome | isolation source: river surface water | place: USA:Blue River Watershed | collected 2017-08-18
ATTCAACCTGAATTTAGTATGGTTGCTCCTCAAATGACTCAACAAGCAGAATTTAGTATGGTTGCTCCTCAATTTTCTCAACAAGCAGAATTTAGTATGGTTGCTCCTCAATTTTCTCAACAAGCAGAATTTAGTATGGTTGCTCCTCAAATGACTCAACAAGCAGAATTTAGTATGGTTGCTCCTCAATTTTCTCAACAAGCAGAATTTAGTATGGTTGCTCCACAAATGATTCAACCTGAATTTAGTATGGTTGCTCCACAAATGACTCAACAAGCAGAATTTAGTATGGTTGCTCCACAATTTTCTCAACAAGCAGAATTTAGTATGGTTGCTCCTCAATTTTCTCAACAAGCAGAATTTAGTATGGTTGCTCCTCAAGAACTTGAACCTAAATTAAATAGTCAAGAAAATAATACTAATTTATCAGTATCACAAGCTGTATTTAGTTCTGAAGGACCTTATAGTTCAATGGAAGCATTAACTAATCCACAAAGCAGTTCAGAAAGTACTGTATTTTTATCATCACAACCTAGTCAATTATCTGAAGAAACATTATCACAATTTGAATTAGCTAAGCAAAAATTATTAAATAATGTTTAAAAAAATAAATTTTGTTTATTTATAATAATATATATAAATTTACAAATTTCTATATAAATATAATGGATAGTTTATTAATTATATTTATAATTGTATTTGTATTTTTTTTATTTTCAAGATTAAATGAAAATTTTGATGAAACAAAAATTAATACAGGAAGAATTGCTGAACAAAGATTAAAAGAATTTGATTATAATAAATATAAAGTATATATGGATAAATACTTTTCACCTATTAAAATAATAGATTTATCACAAATACCAGTTCAAGAAAATGGTTTAATATTTTGTTCAGTAGCATCATATAGAGATTTACAATGTCCATTAACTGTAATGGATATGGTAAAAAAAGCAAAAAATCCCGAAAAATTAGTTATTTGTATATGTCAACAAAATGCACAAGAAGATACAGATTGTTTTAATCAAAAAGATTATTCACCAGCAACTATTAAATTTTTACGTTTAACAGACCGTGATGCACGTGGTCCTTGTTGGGCTAGATATTTAATTCAACAAGAATGGAGAGGAGAACAATATTTTTTACAAATTGATTCACATATGAGATTTGTTCAAGATTGGGATGAAAAATGTTTAAATGATTTAAAAGATTTACCATTAAAAAGTTGTTTAACAAATTATGTATCAAACTTTAATTTAAAAGAAGGAAAACCAGATGAACAAAATCAATTACGTGGTGGATTATATATTGTAAATAAAGAAACTTCAGATATTGATGGATTTTTTAGAGTAAATTCTGATTTTATTCAATCAGCAGATAAACCACTTGAGGGTAGAGGATGGTCAGCCTGTTTTTCATTTTCTAATTCAAAAATAATTCATGATGCTCCATATGATCCATATACACCTCATTTATTTTTTGGTGAAGAAATGGATATTTTAGCAAGAATGTATACAAGAGGATGGAAAGTTTACGCACCAACAAAACCAATATGTTTTACTAGTTTTGACCGTTCATACAGACCTACTTTTTGGGAAAATCCAGAACAAAAACCATGTGAATATTTATCAAGACTAAGAATATATAATAGATTTGGATATTTAAATGATATTCCAGAACAATTAAAAATAGGTATGAAACATTATGATTTAGGAAAAGAAAAAACATGGTATCAATTTTTAGAATATTGTTTAGATGACGAAAGACCTAATGAAAATAAACATTTTGAAGAACATTAATTATATAAAGAAACAACTGAAATATATAAAGAACTAAATTAAATAATTTAAACCACAAATATAAAATAAATAAACTAAAATATATATTTAAAAAATAATTTTAAATATATATTTTTTATCTAATTAAATATAATTAATTAATGTCACAAGAAGCAGATATAATAAATTTATTTGTAAATAGAGATCTAAATTATGACTTAAGTTTAAGTAATGTACAAGATATTTCAAATACAATAATAACATATGAAATAATATCAGATAATAAAAATCGTGATAATGGTGAAAATGTTTGTAATATTGTAAATAATAAAATCATTGCATTAAATGAAGGTATATGTGATATTGTTGCAAAAACAACAACAACTAATTTATTTAATGCATCAATATCAAAAACAAAAAGAGTAATTGTAAAAAAAAATAATCAATTGCCTTTAATATTAGGAAGTCAACAACCTACATATTTTGAATCATCTGTTGAATATAATTTAGGCGGTGGTTCTACTACTAGTCCTATAATATTATCATGTACATCACCTAATTGTTTATTAGAAGGAAATAAAATTACTTTTATGTCAACTGGGAAATTTACAATTACTGCATTAAAAGAAGGTGATTTTATGTATAATCCTGTAAACTTAACATGGGATGTAAATGTATTACCAGTTCAACAAAAAAATATACAATTAACAATATCAGGATTAACATTAAGTAGTTCAATTGAAATTCCTATTAATACAAATAATACTTATGAATTATCAGTATTAAATAGTCGTGAAAATCCAAATATTACTTATTCTATTGTTCATTCATATTCAATAAATCCACAAAATCCAGTTTGTGATATAATTGATGGGAAATATTTAAGAGCATTAAATACAGGTGTTTGTTTATTAAAAGCACAAACTGCAAAAACTTCTAATTTTGTTGAAACTGAAACATTACCTATTATTATTACCACAATTAAAAGTGTACAATCAAATATTATTTTAAATAATTTATCTCCTTTATATTTAAATAAATCTATTACATTAAATCCAACTGGTGGTGATACTGCATCACCTTATACTATTTCAATAGATAGTCAATATGCACAAAATTGTACATTATCCGGTAATGTATTATATGGTTTAAATTCTGGTGATTGTATTGTTACAATTTCAAAAGAAGGTAACAATATATATGAAAAACAAATAAATGAATTTAATATAGAAGTTTCAAAAGTAGAACAAAAAAATGCATATATTTATTTAGTTGGTGCAAATAATGTTTTACCAGATTCATCATTTAATGATGTTGTAAGTAATGTAGCTATATCAAGTGTTAATGTAAATAGAGATATTTCATATCAAATTGTTATTGAAAATACAAAAGGTAATCCAAATGTTAAATATAAATTTATTCCAAGAAATATTTTAAATGAAGATAAAACATTAGTATATTTTTATCCATTAACTATTGAATCAATTAGTGGTCAATTATTAAGAAATGATGCAAAAGTTGATTATATTTCTGATGTAAAAGCTGACCCTATTTATGATGCATCAATGTCTGTTTTGGGATTAATATCACAAAATGAAAATATTTATGGTCGTGGTGCACTAGTAACATCAAATAATGAAACAATAAAAAATCAATACGTACAATTAAAACCAATGTTAACTGGTCCTTATGGTTTAACATTTGCTTTTTGGGGTAAAATGAATAATTCACCTAATAAATCAGTATTTTTTTCATTTGGTAATGGACCAAAGAATGAAGAAATTTATTTAGGACAAAACAATTCAAAATTATTTGCTGGTTATAGTCGTGCAAATAATTATACAAATACATTTGAACATACATTATCATTTCCTTTTGAAAACTTTAATAATGATTTATGGCATTATTTAGTTTGGGTTATAACTGCTGATGGTACTTGGAAATTTTATATGGATGGATTATTATTAGAAACTGTTTATGATAAACCTTATCCTACTGGAGTAACAAGAAAAAATAATTATTTAGGCTATTTATCAAGTGTTGGTATGAATAATTTTAGAATGTATAATAAAGCATTAAATGATAATGAAATTAAATATTTATCTACTTATTTAAATATATTTAGTTCAATAACATCTAGTACATTCTATTTAGATAATAATTTAAAATTATTATACAATTTTGAAGCATATACTATTGAAAATGCATTAAACTTTAATGGTTTTAATTTAATACCAATTTCATCAAATTTTGTTTTTACATCAAATAATTTAACTGTATCTAATTTACCTGAAATATTTAAAAATGGTACATATACAGCTTCTGCATCTTCATTTAATGATACATTATATGATGCATATCAAGCATTTGTTAGTAACACTGTTACATATTGGAGTTCATCAAGTAAAGGTAAAAATGGATATATTCAAGACCCTTATCAAGCAACTACTGGTATTTATGTAGGAGGTGGTGCTGGTAAAGAATATTCAACTATTGTTGCAAATGTTGGAACAATTAAAGGTGAATGGTTACAAATTAAACTACCTTATCAATTTATTTTAAAATCTTATAATATTACAAATGGTCCTGTATTTGATAGCAGATATCCTCAAACATTTTATGTTGTTGGTTCAAATGATGGTATTTCATGGTCATTATTAGATTATAAAAACACAACAACAACATATGTATCAGATTTTAATGTTAAATATAATTTATCAGTTGGTTATAGTTATATAAGATTAATTGTAACAAAATTAAAAGGTGGTGATATTAATTCAACAATTTTAAATATTAAAAAATTTAATATATCAGGTAATCAATTTATTGATTTATTAAAAAATACATATAAAATGGCATCAACCCATAATGATAAATTAGTTTATAATTCACAAATTAATAATGTAAATATTATTAAAAATGATGATATTATAAATTATGGTTTATTTAATGCTTCACAAAAAGATTTTATTCAAATAGATAGTTTAGAATTAAATCCATTAACTGATATTTCCGGATTATCATTTAGTTTTTGGTTTAAATCAAATAATTCAGTTAATGGTACAAAAATATTTGAATTTAAAAAAGATACCAAATTAATTAATATTGATATTAATAATAATTCATTAAGATTAACTGTAAATACTAAAGTGTGGGATTTATCTGGAACTGGTATTTTAATTAATGATGATGTATGGCGTCATTTATCATGGGTAATAAAAGGTACTACTTGGAAATTATATATTGATTCATCATTAAAAGCAACTAAAACAGATGGAATATATCCAGATATGGCTGTTTATAATGCAAATTATTTTGGTCGAAATAGTGAAATATATTTAAATGGTGGAATATCTGATTTTAGATTATATAATACAGAATTAAATTTAAATCAAATAAATGATATATATGTTTACAATGTAACCTTATTTTTTAAACTAAATCAATATAAAAATCTTGTATTTTATTATCCATTAGATTCATCATCAATTCAAGATACTAAAATAGGTAATTTAAAATCAGGTGTTTTAAATTATGATGGAACAATGTCAAAATCTGGTTTAATTACAAATAAAAGAGCATTATTAAGTGCACCTACTGATTTTTTAACATTAGGTTCCTATACTATTCCAAAAAATGGATGCACTATTTGTTTTTCATTTTGTATAAAATCAATTGTAGAAGAACAAATATTATTTGAATCAAGTGATAATGGAAATTCAATTATAATGGTTAAATTAAATTCATTTAATGATGGTTATTATTCATTAAATTTCTTAGTATCAAGAAAAGATAAAAATAGTAATACCAGTTTTTATATTTGGATTCCATTTAATGAATATCAAAAGTGGAATCATGTCTCATGGTTAATAGTACCAACAACTGATATTTATTCTACATGGAAAATTTATTTAGATGGTAAATTATATTCTGTATCTAAGATACAACAATATTATCCAGAAGTTATAGTTAGAAATAATAACTATATTGGTAAAACATTAGGAACTGGTAAAAATTTTGCTGGTTCTGTTGCTGATATTAGATTATATTCTAAAATATTAGATGAAAGTGAAATAAATTATTTTTCTACATATAAATTTTTCCCACTTTATAAATTTTCAAATAATTTATTAACACCATATAATTTTGGTGGTATTTTTATTCGTTCATATATTGCTGAAACATCAAATTATAGTTTTGGTTACTCTAAAACTTTAATATTAGATATTACTAAAAGTGACCAACCTGATTATAAAATAGTAAGTGGTGAAGGATTATCTGGTTTATTTGATGGTAGTGTAACATCAAGTGGTATTGATGGTTATAATACAGATTATTTAAATTCACAAGTATCTGGTTTATCTGATGTATTAGCATGTTATTCAAATGGATTAAAAATAAATTCATTATTAAATAATATAGATAATGAATCATTTATTTTAGAATCATCACCCAATAGTTATATTTATACAAATGGTAATAAAATTGGTTCAAGAGGAATAAAAGGAAATGTGTTAGATAATGTAAAAATTACAAAAATTGGTGATTATAAATATAATGATTTAAGTAAAATTTATAAAATATGGATTAAAAAAAATGTAAGAAATGAATTTACACCAATTATTTCACATAGTGTAGCTAGTAATATTTTACAAAAACAAAATAATATATATAATATTAGAATAAATAGAGGTTCTAGTTATACTTTATCCTTATCTAATTATAATTTAGAAACTAAAAATTATTATTTTATTATAAATAATGCAAGAACTAAAAATGGTGTAATTGCAAGTATTGATGGTAATAATTTAATTATTAATAATGCTGGAACATTAGTATTACAATGTATTTTACCTGAAACAAATCAATTTTATGAAGGAATGAGTACATTAATTACAATTAATATAGTAAAAGATAATCAAGCTCCATTATTAATAACTAGTATGCCTAGATTATATTATAAAGATACTAGTGAATTAGTAATTGATGGCGGTAGTGCATTATCAACAATAGTATATACAAGTAAAAATGAAAATGTATGTACATTTACTAGAAATATATTAAATGGTATTAATGTTGGTTCATGTCTTATTAATGTAACAAAAAATGGTGATGAATTATATAATCCAATTAGTATTGATATTAGTATGAATGTATATCCTATTAATCAAACATTAACAATGGAAGTTGAAAAATATATTAATTTATTAAAAGTAGATAGAACTAAAAGTTATAAAATAGTAATTAATAATTTAAAAGAAACACCATCATATATTAAATATAGATATACAAATACTGAAAATAAACAAATAACTATCTCATCTGATGGTTTAATAACACCAATGAATGCAGGTGTATTTACAATTTATGCTGAAGTTGGACCAACAACTAATTATGCTGTTACAACAGTTAGTATGATTTTAAATATAGAAAAAACAGACCAAACAACATTATCTGTAGATAAAATAGATAAATTAAACTATAACAATAAAATAAATGTTAATATTATTGGTGGATTAAGTCAAAGTAGTATTGTTTTATCAACTGATTCATCCAATTGTACAATTAGTGGTAATACAATTTATGGTATAAATACTGGATTTTGTGATATTGTAGCAACTAAACCAAATGATTTTATGTATAATGATATATCAACAACATTCCAAGTAGAAGTATTACCATTAAGTCAACCTAAAATGGTAATTAGTATTAGTGGATTAACAAAAACAGAATCGGGTAGTTATGAAATGGCTGTAGATAGAACAAAAGGTTATAAATTAATATGTAATGGACAATTAGAAAATCCATTTATTATTTTTGATATTTATAATGAAGTAGCAACAGGAGAATCACCTGTTGGTGCTATAACAGCTAATGTTTTAGTTCCTTATAATGAAGGAGATTGTTTTATAAAAGCAATTTCAACAAGAACAAAATCATATTTATCAACTGAATCAGAACCATTAAAAGTATCATTCAAAAAGAAAACACAAGCTAATTTTATATATACACCAATTAATGTAACTCAATATAATAAACAATTTTTATTTAATGTAACTGGTGGAACCACCTCAAATTCTATAATATTAAAATCAAAAACAAATACTTGTTCTATTGATGCTAATGCAATTAAAACTGAAAGTGCAGGTATTGGATATATTACTATTTTTAAAGAAGGTAATTTTGAATATAGTGATTTAAAAACAGATATACAATTTGAAATTCAAAAAATAGAACAACCACAATGTATATTACAATTAGATAATATAAATTTTAATAATGGAAATAATTCATATGAATTACCAGTAAATAGAAGTGTTGAATATGTATTAAAAGTAACAGGTTATAAAGAAAATCCAGATATAACATATCAAGTAACTCCAGCTTCTGAAATATATAAAATATCAGGAAATAAATTAATTTTATATGATATTGGAACAATAACAATAAAAGCAATTGTTAATACAACAACCAATTATATGACACAAGAAACTAATACTATAGCAATATCAATTATTAAAAACGTTCAAGATGAATTAATGATTAATTATAATTCAACAATGAAAGTTAATGATAAAATAATATTAGTATCAAGCGGTGGTAGTATTCCCGATGAACCTGTTAAATATTCTATTAATAATACAGATGTTTGTGAATTAAATAATACTAATAATGAATTAGTAGCAAAAAATTCAGGAAATTGCACAATAAATGTTTCTAAAAATGGAAATTTTATGTATTTACCAATTAATAAAACATTAAATATTGTAGTTAATAAAATTAAACAAGATATTAAAATATTAGATGTAGCTGTATTAAATGAAATTTTTATTGATACTATTCAATATGATTTAATTTTAAATAATTTAAAAGAAGATGCAGTTGTACAATGGGTTATGTATAATAAAGTAGCATATTTAAATACTAGTTCAGAAGTTGCAACCATTACTCAAAATGGTAAAATAACTGCAAAAAGTGCTGGTGAATTTTATGTTAAAGCAATTACTAGTGAAACAAGAAATTATTTATTAACAGAATCAGAACCAATTAAAATAGTTGTAAAACAAAAAGCAGCAAAAGATTTTATAATTGATCCTATTTCTGATTTTAACTATAATACATCTATTGATATAACAGTTGATAATGGACAAAAAAATTCACAAATTATATTTACATCAAATAATGCAGGATTAAAAATCGAAGGAACTAAAATGACTGCATTAAAAGCTGGTACATATACTGTTACTGCAACAAAACCAGCAACTATTGAATATACTGCATTAACAAAAACATTTAATATTACAGTTAATAAAATTAATCAACCTAATTTTAAAATAAATAATACAGAAAATACTTTCTTTGTTAATCCTGATGATGAACAAATTATTCAAATTCCAGAAGTTTTTGATAATGCATCTGTTACATATAAAGTAAGTGTTAACGATGTTTGTAAAATAGTTGGTTCTAGTTTTTTCCCAATTAATGCTGGTGTATGTAGTATTATAGCAATTGCTTCAGAAACTGACAATTATAAAGAAACTAAATCAGAACCTTTTGTAGTTACTGTAAACTTAAAAGAGCAAGAACCAATTAGCATTGCACAATCAACTAATTTAAATGTTTTTAGTGATTATGTATTAGGTGTAAGAGGTGGTAGTACAACAAATTATTTTGTTATTGAATCATTATCACCAAGTATCCAAGTTATTGATAATTCTAAAATAAAAACTATTTCAGTAAATCCAAATGCTAAAATTAGAATTAAAAAAGATGGTGATTCTGTTTATAAAACTGTAACTTTAGAAGTTGATTTTAATATTATGGCAATACCACAACCTAATTTTAATTTATTAGATATAAATGATGGTAATAAACTTTTATTAAATGAAACTTATGATCTTATAATTCAAACTAAAAAAGAAAATCCAACTATTGTATACAATATTATACCATTATCATCTATAAATGAAGCTGATAAATTATGTAAAATTGTTAATGATAAAATAATACCATTAAAAGAAGGAGCTTGTATTATACAAGCACAAGCACAAGCTACTAATAATTATTTATTAACAACTACAAATCAATTAATTGTAAATATAGAAAAAGTAGAACAAACACCATTAATGTATACTTGTTCTGAAACAGTAAATTTTGGTGAAAAAATAATATTAAAAATAAATGGAGGTACTTTACAATCAGATATTTTATTAACTAATTATAATAATAATTTTACATTAAAACAATTAAGTAGAACAGATTTTGAATTAACAGCAATTAAATCAGGTAGTGTAACATTAACTGCGATGATTAATGGAAATAATATTTATAAATCAGTTAGCATTGATGTACCTATTGAAATTAAAAAAATAAATCAACCAACTATAACAATTCAAAATTTAAATGATAATAATAATTTATTTATTAATAGAAATAGTAGAGTTCCATTAAATATAACTGGAATGTTAGAAAATGCCACAATTAAATGGTCCGTATCTAATGTAACAGATACATCAAATAATATATGTACTATTATTGATAATAAATTAATTGCATATAATGCAGGAATATGTTTATTAGAAGCAACAACAAATGAAACAACTAATTATTTACCAACTAAAAGTAGTAATAAAATTACTATACAAGTTAATAAAAATATACAAAATGATTTAATTATAACTTCTAAAAAAGAACTTGATTTTTCTAAAAATATTCAAATAACAACAGAAGGTGGTTCTTCAGATAAAATAAATACATATGTTGTATCAAATGATGTATGTACTATAAATACAAATATTTTAATTGGTTCTAAATCAGGAAATTGTGTATTAACCGTTATTAAAGAAGGAAATGATTTTTATGAAACAATTAGTAATAAAATAGATATTACTGTTAATAAAATATCACAACCAAATTTTAGATTATTAAATATTAATCCAACTAATACTATTTATGTTAACCCTAATAATAAAATACTTTTAGGAACTAGTCCTATTAATGAAAAACCTGTTGTAACATTTGAAGTATTATCTTCTGTATCATCTGATACATCTAATAATATATGTTCATTTGATGGATTAAAATTAATGGCAAATAATGCAGGAATAATTAAAATTAGAGCATTTACTGAAGAAACAGACAATTATTTAAAAACTTTTTCACAAGAAATGATTATTACAGTAATTAAAAATCCTCAAGATAATATATTAATAAATGCACCTTCTAGTATATCATATAATGATGAAGTATTTATTTCGGGTACTGGAGGAAATACTATTAATAGTATATTATTTAGTAGTGATTCATCATGTTGTTATATAGAAGGAACTAAAGTATCTGGTTCATATTTTGGTTTATCAAATATAAAAGCAACAAAACCTGGTGATTTTATGTATTTAGATATTATTAAATCATTTGTTATTAATGTTAATAAAATAAAACAACAAAATATGTTAATTACTGATTTAAATAAAACTAATGAAATTGATGTAGACCCTAATGCTAAATATTCATTATCAGTTGATAATATAAAAGAAAGCCCCAAAATAACATATCAAATTATTAAAACATCAAATTCTAATGTTGCACGTATTGATAACAATATATTAGTACCATTAAATGTTGGAACATGTACAATTATTGCAACTAGTACAGAAACAATAAATTATTTATCAACTGTATCTAAAGAATTTGATATTAAAATTAAATTAAAAACACCTTCTGATTTTAAAGTTGATAATATTCCTACATTATATTATAATTCAACACATGTATTTACAACAAATGGAGGACAAACTGATGCAACAATAGAATATTCATCAAATGATCCTGAAGGATTAAAAATAGATGGACCAAAAGTTAAATGTAATAAAGCAGGTAATTACGTTATTACAGCAAAGAAAAAAGCAACATTTATGTATAGTGAATTAGTAAAAACATTTAATTTATCAGTTAAAAAATTAAAACAAGAAAACTTTAAAATATTATCATATTCACAATTAAATTCAAAAACAACATATTTAGAAACTGTTAAATATACTGAAAAATTTTATAAATTAACAGATGTATATAATGGAAATTTAAATACACCAATGTCAAATACTGAATTAAGATATATTGGAGAAAATGAAAAAGGTATTAAAATATTTATGTATAATATTGGAACTACTTTATATTGGACAAATCCAACTGGTACTGGATTTGATAAAATTAATTTAAGTTCATTAATTGCTAATGAATGGACAATTATTGATATCAATTGTAATAATTTTACTAATGCATATATTGTTATTTCATTTAAACAAAGTAAAAATATTAGAATAATTAAATTAAATGGAAATCCAATTAATATTAAATCTTATACAGTTTTAACTGATTATGCAACTACTTATAAACCAAGTAATAAAAACTTATTATGTGGTAGTTCATCATCATTTTATTGTAACTTTATTAGTGAAATTCCTACTAACATATTAGGTTATAATGGTGCTTTCTTTACAAGAAAATGTTTAGTTACTGAACCTAAATATTTACATTATAATCCTAATGTTCCAAATGTATTTGTATATATATCAAATAATAATTTAACAATTGTTAGAGATTTTGAAACATATGATATAACATATACATCATATCCATCATATTCAGTACCAATTTCAGATGCTAAAAATACTAATTTAGTTTATATTTTATCAAATCAATATATTTATATTGTTACATCACAAGTATTAAGATTTGATATGAATACAAAAGTATTAAAAGTTATTTATGAAAATACTAATAATTTATGGGGTTTATATCCTATTAATTCTGATAATATTATTTTATTAATTGAAAATAACATGTTAATGTCTAGTAATTGTTCAAACCCTTCAACATATTTAACATATAATAATCTTACTAAAGTATGGGATGGAATAAAATTAGATAACACAATCAAATGGGAAACATCAGAAATATCTTCACAAGTAAACTTTAAATATACACCTGAAACAAAAATGTATTCAAATGGAGGTTATTGGATATCACAAGACCAAGGTATATATTTTTTTAAATCAAACTCTGAATTAAATACATTTAATCTTTTTTCACCTATTAGTTTTTCAGTTTCACCATTATTAGAAAAAGCAAATTATGTACTTAAAATTGTTTCATCAAGTACTAAAAATAAAGGTTTAATTGCTACTACTAATGGAAATCAAATAGTTCCAATTACTCATGGTACATGTACAATAAAAGCAGTTTCTGAAGAAACTATTAATTATTTATCATCTGAAACTGAAATTATTGAATTAAATTTTGATTTATTAGAACAAGTTGATATTAATATATTAGATATTAAACAAAGTTATAATGTTGGTGATGAAATTTTATTAAGAGGTTATGGTGGTAATACTACTATTCCTATTATATTTTCATCATTATCAAATAATATTAATATTAAAAATAATAAATTATCATGTACTGGTTTTGGTGAAGCTTTTATTATGATGTATAAAGAAGGTGATAATATTTATAAACCATTAATAAAACAAATAAAAATTAATGTTAATAAAGGTTCTCCTAATGTTACATTATTAGATATAAATAAAAATAATGAATTATTACCTAATGATAAATATAAATTAAATGTAACTGGATTATATGATGGTATTAATATTTTATATTATACATCAGCTGATAAAAAAGTATGTTTTATTGATTATATGAATTATCTTAATACATTAGCTAGTGGTGAATTTTATATTTATGGTGTAACTGAAGAAACATATGATTATAAAAGTGTAACAACTAATAAAATATATGTTAAAGTAAATAAAAATCCATTAGTTGACCTAAATATATCATTAACAAATAATAAATTAACATATGGTCAATCTACATTTATTAATTCATCAGTTAGTGATATTAATTTTATATCATTAACACCTAATATATGTACTGTAAATAATAATGTTGTCACTGCTGTAGGTTCTGGTAATTGTATTATATCATGTATTAAAAAAGAAACTCCTATAAGTAAAGAACAAATGGAATATTTTAATTTTAATATTAGTAAAATTAGTCAACCTACATTAGTATTAAGTGATATAAATGTATCTAATGAAGCATTAACATTACAAAAATATCCATTAAAATTATCAGCTGTTAAAGAAAATGCAGAAGTTAAATTTATTATAACTAGAAATTATAATGAAAATGGTGTTGAATTAGATACTGAATCATTTAATGGTTATATTGTAAATAATTTATTTATTGGATTAAAAAGTGGTTATTCTGAAATACAAGCTTTTACATATGAAACAGATAATTATAAAGTTTCATTTTCTAATAAAATAAAAGTTAAAATCATGAAAAGAAAACAAGATATTATTCTTATTAGCAAACAATCAGATTTATTATATTTAGGTTCTACTAAATTATTAACTTCCGGTGGTAATTCAGATAACGAAGTCGAATATTCTACATCTGATTTTAATTGTAAAATTATTAATAATACTATTATTGGATTAAAAGCAGGTAAATGTAAAATTAATGCATTAAAAAGAGGTAATGAATTATATAGTGATATTACAAGTGTATATGAAATTACAGTTAAAAAAATACAACAAGATTTCTTCATTCAAAATTTTAATGTAGAAAATACTATTTTTGTTGATCCAAAAGTTTATTATGAATTAAAACCTATTAACTTGAAAGAAACAACAAATTGTACATATAGTTTTGTTAATACATCTAATAAACAAATTAGAATTGTTGATAATAAATTATATCCATTAGTTTCTGGTAAATTTATAATAACTGCAACATGTAATGAAACTGATAATTATTTAGCATCTACATCAAAATCATTTGAATTAAATATTATTAAAAAACAACAACAACCATTAATATTTTCATTACGTGATACATTATATTTTAAAAATACAAGTCCAATTATTTATTCTGGAGGCTCTACATATTATAGTCCTATTTTCAGTTGTGACTCTTCAGGATGTAAAATAATTAATAATGATGTTATTGGTGTTAATTCAGGATGGTATGATATAATAGGATTTAAAGAAGGTGATGAAATGTATGAATCAATTAGTTCAACAATCAAAGTAAAAGTTAATCCAATTAAACAACCTAATTTTATGTTAAAATTTATTAATACAAATAATATTATTTATGTAAATAGAAATAATAAAATTAAATTAAATACAACTATACCTGAAGAAAATGCTTCAATTATTTATAATGTATCATATACTGATATTGTTAATAAAAATCCAGATACTTGTATAATAAATGGTGATGAATTAGTTGCTTTTAATGAAGGTATGTGTTTAATACAAGCTAAATCACAAAGTACACATAATTATATTGAAACTTCATCAAATATTATGATTGTTTCAGTACAAAAGAATAATCAAAATGAATTAACTGCAATATATAATGATACTATTGGTTTTAATGAAACTATTAATATTATTGGTTCCGGTGGAAGTGATACTGGTTCTAATATTATATATAGTAGTGATAGTTCAAATTGTAAAATTGTTGATAATAAATTAACTGGTATTAGAAGAGGAACATGTTCTGTTAAATTATTTAAAGATGGTAATTTTATGTATAAACCTATTGAAAAAATAATAACAATTACAATTAAACCAATTAAACAAAAAATTGTTATTAAAAATATAAATGAAAATAATGAAATAGAAGTTGATCCCGATACTAGATATCCATTAGAATTATTAGATTTAGCAGAAAATCCCAAAGTAACATGGAAAATTTTAACTATGATTCCTGATGACCCTACTAATGAAAAAGTATGTGATATTGTAAATAATGTTATAACACCAACTAATGCTGGTAAAATTATTATGAGAGCATATACTACTGAAACATTAAATTATTTAGCATCTGAAACACCTGATTTTAAAGTAACTGTTACATTAAAAAGTGCTAAAAATTTTGTTGTTGATATTTTACCAAGACAATTTGTTTATAAACCAGTTTATATTACTGTTGATAACGACCAATGGGATGATGTTGCATTTGAAATTAAATCATCTGATAGTAAATTATCCATTTCAGGTAATAGATTAATAACTAATAATGCCGGTACATACTTTATTGATATTATTAGAAAAGGTAATTTTATGTATAAACCATTAACTAAAAATATAAAACTATTTATTAATAAAGTTGAACAATCACCATTACAAATTACTAATTTAGAAAAAGAAAATGTTTTATATGTAAATCCTAGTAAACCAATTATGTTGTTAACAAATAGATTAAAAGAATCACCAATTATATTATATTCAGTTGATTCAGAAACTACAAAAAATGTTTGTGTTATAATGAACAATCAATTATTTGCATATAATGCAGGTACATGTTATATTAAAGCTACTAGTAGTGAAACATTAAATTATAACTCTACAACATCAATGTTATATAAAATAACAGTTAATAAAAATAAACAAAATAATTTAATTGTTAATTATTCTGAAAAAATGAAAGTAGGTGAAACTAAAAATTTAAGAGTAACTGGAGGTAATACTAGTAATGCAATTATATATACTAAATCAAATGGAAATTGTTTTATTAGAGAAAATACTATTCAAGGATTAACTGCAGGTGATATATGGATAACTGCATATAAAGAAGGTAATTATATGTATGAATCTATTGAAACTAAATTTAAAATAACTGTAACTAAAAATTATCATAACATTCATTTATTAGATATTAATCCAAATAATGAATTAATTATTGATAGTTCATATAATATTATTGTTGATAATGTTAGTGAAAAAGCAATAGTTAAATTTAATATTTCTAATATTATTTCTGATTCAAATGAAAATATTTGCAATATTGTTGATAATATTATTTATCCACTTAAAGCAGGTATTTGTACATTAGAAGTTATTGCTGCAGAAACAACTAATTATTATCAAACTAAAAGTAGAAAATTAACATTAACATTTGTTAAAAAACAACAGAATAAACTATTAATAAATTATCAAACTGCTGAAGATGCTCCTATTCGATTAACTGCTAAATATAATACATACAGTGATTTAATAATTAGTGGCGGTAATACAAATAAAGTATCAATTATATCAAATGATGAAATTTGTAAAATAGTAAAATCTGAATAAAAATTAATTAATTAATTTTTTCTTTAATAACGTACATTTCATATTAAAGAAAAAAAATTTATCTAAAATATTATATCTAACTAAATTTAAATGAGTAATTTTAAAATATTTGGAAATAAATCTGGTAAATCTCTAATAAAAGTTACAAAAGAAGGAAATGACAAATTCAATCCTATATCTAATTTTGTATATGTTGATGTTAAAAAAATTAATCAACCATCATTAGTTTTAGAAAATATTAATAATCATAATGAATTAACTCTTGGTATAAATTCTGGGGCTAATTTAGTTATTAGTGGAATTAAAGAATTTGCTAAATATAACTTTTATATCGTAAAACAATTTTCTCAAGATGCATCAATTACAGATATATGTGTAATTAATGATAATAAAATATTTGCCCTTAATCATGGTATATGTATTGTTGAAGGTGTTTGTTATGAAACAGATAATTATTTAGAAACTAAAACTAATCAAATTATTATTTCTGTATTAAAAAGAAATCAAGCTGAAATATCTGATGATACATCTACATTAAATGTTAATTTTAATGATAATTTAAAATTAGATGTTATTGGTGGAATACCAAGTATTGATTTTGTATATGTTAAAGGTAATGATAATTGTACTATTATTAATAATAATGTTGTTGGTGTAAAATCTGGTAATTGTTTAATTAAAGCATATAAAAAAGGTGATAGTACTTTTAAAGATTTAATATCCACTTTTGTTATTAAAATTAATAAAGTTTATCAAAAAAATTTAATGCTTGATAATATTAATTCAAATAATATTTTATCAATTAATAAAAATTATAAATTAAAAGTCAGAAATGCAGTTGAAGACCCTAAAGTTATTTATATATTATCTAACCCTAATATTTGTTATATTAAAAATGATGAAGTAATTGGTGTAAAAGAAGGTTTTTGTGAAATTAAAGCTGTTACATTAGAAACTAATAACTATTTAGCTTCATCAACTAATAAAATTTTATTGGTTTTCTCTAAAAATAATCAAGCTGAACTTAAAATTAATAAATCTGGAACATTATATTATTTAAATTCTATTAAATTAGAAGGTATTGGTGGTAGTACTGATAGTGAACCTGTTTATAAAGCTGTTAATGATAATTGTAAAGTTATTAATAATACTATTATTGGTATTAAAGCTGGCATTGGTAAAATTGAAGTTGTTAAAAAAGGTAATGATGTTTATAATGATATTAATATGACAATTCAAGTTGTTGTTGAAAAAATTAAACAACCTAATTTTAAAATAATAAATTATGATAATAATATTTTTATTAATCCTGATATTAATGTTTTATTAGAAACTACACAAGTATTAGAAGATTCAAAAATTGTATTTTTAGATATTACAAATAATTCTAAATTAAATTTATCAAATATTAATGGTAATAAATTAAATGCAATTAATGAAGGTAAATGTGTGATTCAAGCAATTGCACAAGAAACTAATAATTATTTAGAAACTGTTTCTGAACCAATTATTATTAATTTTGTTAAAAATGATCAATCTGAATTAATTGTTGATTATGAAAATAAAATGAATTTTAATTCATCACAAATTTTAAAAGTAACTGGTGGTAATTCATCTAGTCCTATTACATATAATTTACAAAATAATATTTGTTCTCTTACTGATAATTCAATATTTGCAAATACTGTTGGTTTATGTCCTATTACTATTAAAAAAGATGCTGATTTTATGTATAATCCTATTGAAAAAACAATTTATGTTGATGTTTTAGCTATTAAACAGCCAAATATTGATATTGAAGTATTTAATGAATTTAATGAAATTGAAGTGAATTTAAGTGCTAATTGGATTTTAAAACTACCTAACTTATATGAAAACCCATCAGTTAAATATTCTATTATTAAAGAAATACCTAATGAAGTTAAATATACAAATGTTATTAAATTAAATAATAATAGTGTTACACCAATTAATGCTGGTATATGTACTATTCAAGCAGTTATTTCAGCAACAACTAATTATTTAGAAACTTATAGTTCACCTTTTGATGTTGTTGTTAGATTAAAATCTGCTGCTAATTTTATTATTGATAAATTACCTTTATTATATTATAAATCTAATATAAATTTAACTATTAGTGGTACTTTTGATTCTAATGTTTATGAAATAACTACTGCTCCAGAATCAACAATTAGAATTGAAAATAATAAAATATATGGTTTAAGTTCTGGTGATAATATAATTTCTATTACCAAAAAGAAAACTTTTGAATATGAAGCATTAACTAAAAAAGCTAGAGTTTTTGTTAATAAATTACAACAACCTACATTTAAAATTACTAATTTAAATACTAATTTATTTGTTGATTTATTTAATTCTATTAAATTACAAACTACTTCTGTACAAGAAAATGCATCTATACTTTTTTCTGTTATTTATCAAAAATCATCAAATTCAAATCCTGTTTGTCAATTAAAAAATAATGAACTATTTATCATTAATGAAGGTACATTAATGATTCAAGCATTTTGTTCAGAAACTAATAATTATAGCTCTGTTAATAGTGATATTATTACTGTTAATGTTAAAAAAAGAAATCAAGAACCTATTACATTCAGTACATTAGATAAATTATTTATTAATAAATCTATTAAATTATCTATTATTGGTGGTAGTATTGAAAGTCCTGTTGTTTTTAAATTATCTAATAATTTTGGTTACATTAATAATTCTGTATTATATGCAACTGGTGCTGGTGAAATAACTATTACTGCTATTAAAAAAGGTAATGCTATGTATAATGATGTTGAAACTTCTATTACTACCACTATTTATAAAATAACACAAGAATTTACTTTATTAGATGTTAACTATAATAATACTATAATTGTTGACAACCCTGCACTTGAAGTTGTTATGTTTGGGTATAAAGAAAGACCTGATTACAAATACAATATTTATAATTCTGATAATAAAATAATTTGTACAATTGAAAATAATAAAATTAAAGGTCTTATTGAAGGACAATGTTATATTGAAGCTGAAATTTCTGAAACAACTAACTATTTAGCTTCTAAAAGTAATCAATTAACTATTAAAATTGCTAAAAGAGATGATAATCAAATTACAATTGTCCCTTCTAATATATTATATTATGGTTCTAATATTGATTTAAATTTAATTACAAATAATCAACAAAAAACTATTAATATTGTTGCATCTAATGATAATTGTGTCGTAACTGATAATAAAGTATATGGTAATAAATATGGTAGTTGTATTTTAACAATTGAACAAGAAACTAATAATATTTGGGAAAAAACAGTAAAAGAATATTTCTTATTTGTTAAAAAAATTAGACAAACTATGAAATTAGAAAATATTGATACTGTATATTTAGATACTGTTAAATCAATTGAACTTAAAGTACAAGGATTAAATGAAGAACCACTTATTACATATAATATTATTAATATTGTAAATAATATGGCTTCACCCTGTTATATTAAAGATAATTTATTATATCCTTATAATGAAGGTACTTGTATTATTGAAGCACATTCTTCTGAAACTGCAAATTATGAAGCATCTAAATCTAATCAAATTATTGTTAATTTTGTAAAAAATACTCAACCAATTAATATTGATAATATGTATTCAATTGATTTTAAACAAATGAAAGATTTATCACAAATTGGTAATAATTTAAATTTTTCTATTGATTTAGAAAAAACTGTTGATGTTGGTGTAATTATAAATAACTTTTTTGTTTCTAAAAATTCTGGTATTGCTACTATTAATGCTACTAGAGAAGGTAATCGTAATTATAATTCTTATAATAAAACATTTTTAATAAAAGTTAATAAAATTAAACAAACTATTATATTAAATAATATTAACTTATTAAATACAATTTTTGTAAATCCAGATCTTGAAAATTCTTTAAATATTACTGGATTAGAAGAAAACCCTGAAATATTTTATAATATTTCTGATTCTAATATTTGTATTATTAAAAATGGAAAACTTGTTGCTATTAATGCTGGTGAATGTGAAATTGAAGCATATACTGCTGAAACTAGAAACTATTTATCTACTACTACAAATAAAATGAAAATTACTGTTGTTAAAAATAATCAAGTTGAACTTAATATATCTAAATCCAGTGATTTATTTTATTCTAGTTCAATTAATTTAGAAACAACTGGTGGTAGTACATCAGCACCTATATTATATTCTAGTTCTAGTACTAATTGTAAACTTGTTAATAATATTGTTATTGGCTTACAAGCAGGACCTTGTCAAATTAATGTTTTTAAAGAAGGAAATTTTATGTATTTTGATACTAGTGCTAATATTATAATAAATATTAATAAAATATATCAAAATATGTTAAAAATATTACCATTAAATGACACAAATACTATTTACGTCAACCCAAATTCTACTCATAAATTATTAACTTCAGAAGTTAAAGATAATGCATCAGTAGTATATAAAACTATTAATAATGAAAATAATATTTGTAGTATAAATGGTGATGAACTAAAACCTAATTTATCAGGAGAATGCACTATTCAAGCAATTAGTTTAGAATCTATTAATTATCTTGAAACTATTAGTCCACCTGTTAAAATTAATATTATTAAAAATGAACAAAATCAATTAATAATTAAATATCCCCCTGAAATTGATTTTAAATCTGAACAATATATTGACCCTACTGGCGGTAATACTGAAGCTAAAATTACATTCACTACTAATAATAAAAATATTATTATTGATGATAATAATAAATTAATCGGTAAATTAGCAGGCACTAGTATTGTAACTGCTTTTAAAGAAGGTAATTTTATGTATTTACCTATTCAAAAAGTATTTAATATACAAATTAATAAAATTAAACAACAAGATATTAAAATAATAAAATTTAATCAAATGAATGAATTAGAAGTTGACCCTGCTATTGGTTTTGAATTAAAAGTAGAAAAATACGGTGATGACCCAATTATGAATTTTATTATAGTATCACAAACTCCAGTAAAAAGACAATATAAAGAAGTTTGTAAAATTGTTGATAATAAAGTTTTTGCAATTAATCAAGGTGTTTGTATTATTAAAGCTATTTTAAAAGAAACAGAAAATTATTTAGAAACTGAAACACCTGAATTACAAATTAATGTTAAATTAAAAAAGCCTGAAGAATTTTTTATTGATAATTTACCAAGACTTGAATATAAATCAAGTAGTAAATTAACTATTAATAAAGGATATTATGATAATACTGTATTTGAATTAAAAACTGATAACACTAATATTAAATTAGAAAATAATAAAGTAATTGGTCTCAATGCTGGTTATTTCTTTATTGATGTTACTAAAATGGAAACTGCACAATATAGTGCTTTATCTAAAAGAATGAGTGGATATGTTCAAAAATTAAACCAACCCAAAGTTGAATTTATTAATTTAAATACTGAATTAAAAGTTAATCCAAATAATTTAATAGATCTTGTAGTTAATAAACAAGAAGAAAATGCTGCAATTATGTTTACAATTTTAACAAATTCACCTGTTAGTGGTAAAACAAATGTTTGTAATATCAATAATAATAAATTATCTGCATTAAATGAAGGTACATGTGTTATTCAAGCAGTTACTGCTGAAACATTAAATTATAAATCTTCTTATTCTGAACCTATTACTATTACTGTTACTAAAAATGACCAAAAACCTTTAGAATTTAAATTTTTATCTAAATTAAATGTTAATGATTCTGCTGATTTTAGTATTAAAGGTGGTAATACAAATAGTCAAAACCATTTTACATTATCAAATGAAAATTGTTATATTAAAAATTCTAAAATATATGGTGTGACTGCTGGTGAAACTTATATTACTGTTAAAAAATCTGGTGATTTTATGTATAATGATATACAAGGTAGTTTTAAAATTTTTATTAATAAAGTACCACAAGATATTAAACTTAGTAATATTAATGAAGCAAATAATATATATTTTAGTTTTGATAAATCATATGAATTATTTTGTATTAACACATTAGGTAATCCAGATATTCAATATATTTCTGAAAATCCTAAAGTTTGTTATATTAAAGATAATAAATTATTTACTAATGGAATTGGTAAATCAGTAATTTATGCTAAATATAGTGAAACTACTAATTATTTATCTGGTATTACTAATTCTATGACAGTTGAAGTAATACAAAATCCTAAAGCTAATTTAATTATAGAACCAACTGGTACATTATTTTGGAAATCATATATTGAATTAAATATTTATAGTGATGTTGCTAATTCACGAACTGAAATAGTTTCATTAAATCCAGATATTATTACTGTTAATGGCAAAAGTATTTATGGTGTTTCTACTGGTGTTGGTTTACTTAAAATAACTAATAAATACAGTGATTATTATGTTCCTTCAGTATCATATTATAGTGTTAATGTTAATAAATTATCACAAAATGTTAAATTAGAAAATATGGATGATTTATATGTTAATAAAAATATTGCTCATGATTTAATTTTATCAAATGTAAAAGATAATGCTAAATATAGTTTTAGAGTTGTTAATGGAAATAATTGTAGTATTATTAATAATAAATTATATGCATTAAATCAAGGAACATGTACTGTTGAAGCATATGTTGAAGAAACATCTAATTATAATAGTGTTATAAGTAATCAAATTATTATTAATGTTAAATTAAATGAACAACGTGAATTAAATGTTCTATCAAAAAATGAAATTTATTTCAATGATACTATTAAATTAAATTTATTTACTGGATTTAATGATAATGAAGTTATTTATACTACTAATAATAATGTTTGTCAACTTGTTAATAATCAATTATTTGCTAAACGTGCTGGAACATGTATTGTTACTGCAACATTAACTGGTGATAATGAATATACTAGTAAAACTAAAGATATATATATTACTGTTAAAAAAATAGAACAATCAAATATTATATTAGATAATATAAATAATAAAATAGATCCAATTACTAATAAACAAAATAATATTTTTGTTAATCCAAAAGTAGGTTATACTATTATACCTAATAATATTAAAGAAAGTGCTGGTTACAGATATATTATATCAAATCCAAATGTATGTAATATAGTTAATAATACATTATATGCTATTAATAAAGGTACCTCTGATATTTATGTCGAAACTTATGAAACTGCTAATTACTTACCTACTAAATCAAATACAATAACTATTAATGTTAATAAAAATGAACAAAACCCTATCACTATTTTTAGATCATCACCTAAATTATATTTTGGATCATCAATATCATTAAATATATTAGGTGGTAGTACAGATAATGATGCTATTATTACATCTGATAATGCATCATGTAAACCTATTAATTTTACAATTGTTGGTATTACTAATGGTATATCTAAAATTAATGTTTTTAAAGAAGGTGATTTTATGTATAATAGTATTAGTGGTGAAATATATATTGAAGTTTTAAAAATTTATCAACCTAATTTTATATTAAATGATATTTCTGAAACTATATATGTTGACCCATTTGTACCTATTGATTTAGTAACAACTACACCATTTGAAAATGCATCTGTTGTGTATGAAATTACATCAAATAATAATATTATTACTATTTCAAATGGTAAATTATATGCACAAAATTCTGGTGTTTGTTATGTTCAAGCCAAATCATTAGAAACAACTAATTATTTATTAACTAAATCAAATATTATTAAAATAGTTGTTATTAAAAAAGAACAAAAATTATTAGAACCTATTTTTCCTAAAGAAATTGATTTCCGTTCAAGTAATTTAATTCAAGTTGGAGGTGGTAGTACAGAACAACCATTAATTTTTACATCAAATAATAATAACTGTATTGTTGATAAAGATTTTCATTTAATTGGTTTAGCTGCTGGTAATAGTATAATTACTATTTATAAAGAAGGTAATTTTATGTATAATCCTACTCAAATAGATGTTTCTGTTAAAATAAATAAAATATTACAAACTAAAATTAATATCAAAAAATATAATGAAGTTAATGAATTAGAAGTTGACCCAACTTATATTTATGATATTGTATTAAACGATGTTGAAGAAAATCCTAATATTAAATATGAAATTATTGAATCTAAAACTACTAAAGATATATATAAAAATGAATGTGTTAAATTAGATGGTTCTAAATTAATTGTATTAAATGTTGGATATATTAAATTAAAAGCAATTACACAAGAAACTAATAATTTTTTATCAACTGTTTCACCAATTTTAACATTAACAACTAGATTAAAAAATCCTATTGATTACACTATTGATACATTATCAAAATTATATTATAAGGGTGTTATTTCTATTACTGTAAATAATGGAATATTTAATAATGAATATGAAATAAAATCAGATAGTCCATTTATTAAAATTATGGAAAATAATATATATGGTTTACAAGCTGGTAATGTTACATTAACTTTAACAAAAAAAGAAACATTTATGTATCAAGCTTTATCTAAAACAATAAATTTATTTGTACTTAAATTAGAACAACCTGTTATTAATATTATTGAATTAGAAGAAGAATTATATGTTAACCCATCAATTGGATATGATTTAAAACTTTCTGAATATTTTGAAAAACCTGATATAATGTATGAAATATTATCAAATAATTCATTAGCTGTTATTAAAGATAATAAATTTTATGCTCTTAATGCAGGAGAATGTAAAATAAGAGCATTATTATCAGAAAGTAAAAACTATAATTCAACTAAAAGTGAAGTTTTTACTATTAATATTTTTAAAAATGAGCAAAATAAACTAATTGTTAATGAATTATCTGATTTATATATTAATAAAAATATACCAATAACTATAACTGGTGGTAGTAATAAAAATTCTGTTAAATATCAATATTCTAATAACTGTTGTTATATTTTAGATAATTTTATTTATGGTGTTAGTGCTGGAAATTCATTTATTACTATTACAAAAGAAGGTGATTTTATGTATAATGATGTCAGTATAGTAGTTAAAGTTAATGTTAGAAAAGATAAACAAAATGCTATACTACAAAATATTAATTCTGATAATACAATTACAATAAATCCTCAAAAAGAATATGATTTAATTATTTCTAATATTCAAGAAAATCCACAAATATTATATAATGTTATTAATTATGATAATAATGAAAATATTATTTGTAAAGTTATTAATAATAAATTAGTAGCATTAAATGCAGGTACATGTGTTGTTGAAGCTGTTATTTCTGAAACTAATAATTATTTATTAACAAAAAGTAATAAATTAACATTAACTGTTAAACCTATAAAACAATCTGACCTTGTTATTATTCCTTCTGGACCTTTATATTTTAATAATTTTATAAAATTAAATATTTTAGGTGGAAATACTTCTAGTAATGCACAAATAACATCTAGTGATACAACCATTTGTACTGTTAGTGGTAATATTATTTATGGTAAAAAAGCAGGTAATTCAGTATTAAATATTTATAAAGAAGGAAATGCTAATTTTGATTCTGTTAACACTTATTATAATATTCAAGTTAGTAAAGTATCACAAGATGTAATATTACAAAATTTATCAAATAATAATAATATATTTGTCGGTGATAAAATTAATTTAAATATTGATAATCTTAAAGAAAGCCCTTCTATTAAATGGAACATTACTAATTCTGATTTTTGTAATATTCAAAATAATATTTTAAATCCAACAAGTGAAGGTATTTGTGTTATTGAAGCTGTTATTGGAGAAACTGAAAACTATTTAGAAACTAAAACTAATCAAATTACTGTTTTCATTACTAAAAAACAACAAAAAATATTAGTTATTAATAATGTTAATACCATTGATTATAATGATTCTATTATATTAAATATTGAAGGTGGTAATACTGATTTCCAAACAGAATATAAAACTAGTAATGATAATTGTGAAGTCATTAATAATACATTAATTGGTAAAAAAGCAGGTAATTGTATATTATATAGTATTAAAAAAGGTAATAATGAATATAATTCTGTTACAACACAATTTGAAATTGAAGTTAAAAAAGTAATTCAACCAAATATTACTATTCAAAATATTAATGACAATAATAAAATATTTGTTAATAATAAAATTAAACATATATTAAATGCATTAAATGTTCTTGAAAATGCAAATGTAACTTTTATTAGTAGTAATCCTGATGTTTGTACTATTGATAATAATACACATTTAATTGCTATTAAAGAAGGTGAAGCTACTATATATTTTGAAACAATGCAAACTATTAATTACTTACCATCAACATCTAATAAAATTTTATTAAAAGTTAGTAAAAATACACAATCTGATTTAATTATTGAAAATATTCCTGAAAAATTATATTATAATTATTCAACAAAACTTAATATTACTGGTGGTAGTACTAATATTGAACCTGTTATTAAAACTTCTAGTCCTTATTGTTCAATATTAAATAATTTAATTATTGGATTATCATATGGATTATGTAAAATTGATATCTATAAAGAAGGTAATGAAATGTATAATCCAATATCAGATTCTGTATATATTCAAGTTAATAAAATATATCAACCAAACTTTGAAATGTACAATATTAATGAAACAAATACTATATACGTTGAACCAAATACACCTATTGAATTAACTACTACTAAAGTTAATGAAAAAGCAAACATTATATATCAAGTTATTCTTTCACATTCTACTGAAACAGACCAAGATATTATATCAATTAATGATAATAAATTATATGCAAATAATCAAGGTATTTGTTCTATTATTGCTTACTCATTAGAAACTAATAATTATTTAGAAACTAAATCTAAACCAGTTGTTGTTAAAGTATTAAAAAATAATCAAGATAAATTAAATATTACATATCCTGTTGAAATGAATTTTGACGATACATATTATATTCAAGCATCTGGAGGTAATACTAGTTTACCTATTGTTTTTAAAACTGATAATGATTCATGTATTATTGATACTACATATAAAACATATGCAAATAAAATTGGAGAATGTACAATTAATGTTTCTAAAGAAGGTGATTTTAAATATAATCCTATTCAAACTACTATTAAAATTAAAGTAAATCCTATTTTACAAAGAAATGTATTTATCAATAAATTTAATCAAACAAATGAATTATTTGTTGATCCAAATGTTGCACAAAAATTAATAGTTGAAAATACTCAAGAAAATCCTCCAATTACTTTTCAAATTGTTAGTTCCACACCTGATGAACAAGGTAAAGAAGTTATTAAATTAGTTGATAACAATATATATTGTTTAAATGCTGGTAATATTGTATTAAAAGCAATATTAGATAAAACTAGTAATTATTTAAAAACTGAAACACCATTATATAATTTAAGAATTAAATTAAAAGACCCTGCTGATTTTATTATTGATAAAGTAGAACAATTATATTATAAATCAAATATTTTAGTTACTGTAAATGATGGTTTATTTAATGATGAATATGAAATTTTAGCAACATCTGATAATGTTCTAGTTGAAAATAATAAAATAACTGGATTAAATAATCAAATAACTGGATTAAATGCTGGATTATCATTATTAAATGTTACTAAAAAGGCTACTTTTATGTATAAAGCATTAACTAAACCAATTAAAATATTTGTTAATAAAATTAAACAACCTGATTTTAAAATAATTAATATTAGTAATGAACAAAAAGTTAATCCAGAAAAACAAATTAAATTAGAAACTTCTCCTGTTCAAGAAACTACTGAAATATATTATAAAATAATAACTAATACACCATTAGAAGGTAATAGTGTTTGTTATATTGAAGGAAATAAAATAATATTTACTAATATTGGTACTGTTAGTGTTTTAGCTTATACTCCTGAAACATTAAATTATTATTCTACTGATACAGATTTAATTACATTTACTGTCACTAAAAATAAACAAGATATTTTACAAGTTGTTGAATTAGAAAAATTATATGTTAATTCATCTATTAGTTTAAATATAAAAGGTGGTAACAGTCCTAATGATAATAAATATACAATTAATAATAATAATTGTTACATTTCAAATAATAAAATATTTGGATTAAATTCAGGTGATTCTACTATTACTGTTTTAAGACCTGGTAATTTTATGTATTTAGATGAAACATTAAATTTTAATATTTCTATTTTAAAAATTAATCAAACTATTAGTATTAATAATATTAGTAGAACTAATGAAATATTTGTTGACCCTAATATTACTTATGAATTAGTAATTAATAATCTTAAAGAAAATCCTGATGTTATGTATACTATTAAATCTGTTAATGATAATGTATGTTCTATTAATGGTAATCAACTTGTTGCACTTAATGAAGGTGAATGTACTATTACTGGTATTGTTTCTGAAACAAAAAATTATTTATCATCTAAAACTACTGATTTAGTTATTAATGTTAAAGCATTACCTCAGACTGATTTAATTATTAAAACTACACCGTTATATTATAATTCTAATATTTCTGTATTAGTTACCGGTGGTAATTCTAATGGTAAAGTTACTATTACATCACAAAATGATAATTGTACTATTAGTGATTTTATAATTTATGGTAAAAAAGCTGGTAAATGTGTATTAACTATTACTAAAGAAGGTGATAATGTATATAGTAAAATTATTAAAGATTTATTTATTAATGTATCTAAAATACAACAAAATGTTAAATTACTTGATTTAAGTGTAAATAATAATTTAACTGTTGATTCTGAAAATGCTATACCTATTAATATTGAAGGTGTTCAAGAACAACCAAATATTAAATATTATTCTACTAATTTTGATGTTTGTTATATTAAAGATTCTACACTTATTCCTCTTAGTGAAGGTGAATCTACTATATATGCTATTTTAAATGAAACTGCAAATTATAGTGCAACAAAAACAAATGAAATTAAAGTTGTTGTTACTAAAAAATCATTACCTGTTTTTGATTTAAATAATTTAACAAATATGTCATTTTTAGAAGCAGTTGTATTAAATCAAATGTATATGGGTTTTAATATTAATTATTCAGTTGATAATCCAAATTGTACTATTTTAGGTACTACATTAATTGGTTCACATGCTGGTAAATGTATTTTAACTGCAACAATTAAAGGTAATAATACATATAATGACCTTATTAGTAAATATGTTATTAATGTTAATAAAATTTATCAACCAACTATTAAAATAAATATTGAAAACTATACTGATTTTATGTATGTTAATCCTACTGTTGGTTATAATATTATTTCATCTGATATTAAAGAAAATCCACAAATTAATTATATCATTTCTAATAATAAAATTGGTTATATTTCTAATAATAAATTTTATCCAACATTAGAAGGTGAATGTGAAATATATTTAACTACTTCTGAAACTGATAATTATATTAGTAGTAAATCAAATATTATTAAAATTGTTACTAAAAAAAATAATCAAACTGCATTTAAATTATTCAAAAATAATGAATTATATTATAGAGAATCTATTGATTTAGAATATATTGGTGGTTCTACTAATAATTTACCTGTTTTTACTATTGACTCATCTAATTGTAATATTATTAATAATAAATTAATTGGAATAAATGCTGGTACATGTCAAGTTAATGCTATAAAACAAGGTGATGAACAATACTATGATATTAGTGCTAATTTAGTTATTGAAGTTAAAAAAATAAAACAAAATAATTTCACCCTTGATAAAATTAATGATAACAATATTATTTATGTTAATCCTAAAAATCCTATTAAATTAAATGTCTCTAAAGTAGAAGAATCACCTATTATTACATATAATATTGTTAATTATAATTCTGAAAATAAACAAATTATTACTATTAATAATGGTATTTTAACAGCAAATTTGGATGGTGCATGTTCTATTACTGCTGTAACTACTGAAACTACTAATTTCTTATCAACACAATCAAATACAATTATGATTAATGTAATTAAAAATATACAAGATAATTTAATTATTACATATCCTGAAACTATTGATTATAAAAATAATTTTACTTTACAAGCATCTGGAGGTAATAGTGAAGAATTTATTAATTTTGAATTATTAAATGATGTTTGTAATTTAGATGATAAATATAAATTAATAACAAATAAAGTTGGTACTAGTACTATTAAAATATCAAAAGCCGGTGACTTTATGTATTTACCAATACAAAAAACTATTAATATTGAAGTAAAACCTATCTTACAAACTGTTACTATTAAAAAATTTAATGAATCTAATGATATTGAAGTTGACCCTTCTAAAGAATATGAATTTGAATTATTAGGTCTTATGGAAAATCCTACATATGAATTAGTTATTGTTCCTGATTCTAATTCTAAATCTGTTGCTACAATTACTAATAATAAAATTAAACCTCTTGGTGAAGGTTATGTTATAGTAAAAGCAATTATTAATAAAACTACTAATTATTTACAATCTGAATCAGTACCTATTAAAGTTAATGTTATATTAAAATCACCTGCTAATTATATTATTGAACAATTACCTGATTTATTTTATAATAGTTCTGTTGATTTAGTAATTACCGAAGAAAAATTCGATTTAAATAATTATATTATTGAATCTTCTAATAATAATGGTTTATCTGTTGATGGATTAAAATTATCTGGTTTATTAGCTGGTGAATATATTTTAACTGTTACTAAAAAAGCTACATTTATGTATAAAGCATTAGTTAAAACAATGAAAATTACTGTTAAAAAATTATCACAACCTGAATTAATTATTAATGAAAATATTTCTGAATTATTTGTTAATCCTTCAACACCTGTTGTATTAACAACAACTAAATTAAATGATAATGCAGAAGTTTTATTTAAAGTTATATCAAATAATCCTTTTGAAACTTTTAAAGAAGTTGTTACTTTTAATTCTAACAAATTAATTGCTCATAATGCTGGTAGTGCTGTTATTAGAAGTTACTCTGCTGAAACAAATAATTATCACGGTGTTGAATCAAAAGATTATTTAATTGTTGTTACTAAAAATGAACAAGAACCACTTATATTTGAACCATTAGAAAAATTAATTGTTGGTGGTATTATTAGTATTAGTTGTTCAGGGGGTAGTAATTCAAATAAAATTAAATATAGTGTTTCTAATAATTCATGTTATATTCAAGGTAATAATTTAATTGGTGTTAATGCTGGTTATAGTGTTTTAACTGCAACTAAAGAAGCTGATTTTATGTATTATGAAATATCTGAATCCATTTTAGTATATATTTCTAAAATTGACCAAACTATAACATTACATAATATTAATTCTACTAATGAAATATTAGCTGAACCTGATAGAGATTATGATTTAATTGTTTCTGGTGTTAAAGAAAATCCTGAAATTAAATTTAATATTATTTATTCATATTCATTAGGTAATTATGATATTTGTGAAATTCAAAATGGTAAATTATCACCCTTAAATCAAGGTGTATGTATTATTGAAGCTATTACTAGTGAAACAAGTACATTTAACTCAACAAAAAGTAATCAAATTGTTGTTACAGTTAAACAATTAAAACAATCTGGACTTGTTATTGTTCCTTCTGGTCCTTTATATTTTAGCTCATCTATTAAATTAAATATAACTGGAGGAAGTACTAATGGTCTACTCACAATTAGTCCTTCTAATGATAATTGTTTAGTTAATGGTACTGAAATTATTGGTAATAATACTGGTTATTGTATGTTAACTATTACTAAAGAAGGAGATGAACAATTTGAAACATATTCAACTAATTATTTTATTAAAGTTAATAAAATTAAACAACAACTTAAATTAGAAAATATAAATACTACTAATACAATTTATGTTTATGATAATAAAATAAATAAACTTAATATTTCTAATATTAAAGAAGAACCTGATATACAATATAAAATTATTAATAATAAAATTTGTTATATTGAAGATAATACATTATATGGTATCACTGATGGTACTGTTTCTATTGTTGCAATTGCTAGCGAAACTGATAATTATGCTGAAACTGTTTCAAATAGTATTGATGTAATTATTAAAAAGAAAAATCAACAAGAATTTAATATTGGAGCTAATAATAATATTTATATAAATGATGCAATTAGACTTAATAATAGTGATAATATTGAATATACTACAACCAATAATAACTGTATTATTATGAATAATGTATTAATTGCTGTTAAAGCTGGTGTTTGTTCATTAAAAGCAACTAAAAAAGGTAATACTGAATTTAATCCTATTGTTAAAGAATATAATATAAATGTTAATAAAACTACACAAAAAGATATTTTTATTGAAGATATTAATGAAAAAAATATATTATTTGTTAATCCAAATATTAAACATAAAATTAATATTAAAAATTTAAGAGATACTCCTTCTTTTAATTATATTATTACTAGTGAAAATAATTGTATTACTATTGTTGATAATTATATTATAACTAGTAATGAAGGCTCTTGTACTATTCAAGTTGTTGTTGGTGAAACTGATAATTATTTAGAATCAAAATCAAATATTATTAAATTATTTATTGTTAAAGGCGAACAAATACCAATTGATATATCTTTATCTAAAGAATTAAATTATAATGATATGGCTAATATTTTAATTAGTGGAGGTAGTGTTGATAGTGAAGTTGTAGTTGAATCAAATAGTTCAATATGTAATATAATTAACAATACTATTATTCCTACTGGTACAGGTACATTTACTATTTCTGCTTATAAAGAAGGTAATTTTATGTATAAACCAATTTATACTGAAAAAACTTTTGTTATTAATAAAATTAAACAAAATAATTTTATATTAGTTGATATTAATAAAGATAATACTATTTTTGTTGACCCAAATAATCCTTATTATTTAGAATATAGTTTTGTTGAAGATAATGCTAATGTATTGTTTATTATTGAAAATATAACTGATACATCTGATAATTTAATTGTTATTAACAATGGAGTATTATTTGCTAATAAATCTGGAGTTTGTAAAATTACTGCTATTGCTACTGAAACTGATAATTATTATGAAACTAAGTCAAATACTATTACTATTAATATTAATAAACAAGAACAAGATGATTTTATTATAAATGTTCCATTACAAATTGAATATAATTCTTCTAATTTCTTTAATGTTATTGGCGGTAATACTGATTCAAGTATTAAAATTGAACCAAATAATGATGTATGTTATATTGATTCATCACTAAAAATTATTACACAATCTACAGGTATATGTATTTTTAAAATATTTAAAGAAGGTGATTTTATGTATTTACCATTATCAGGTGAAGTTACAGTTAATGTTTTACCTATTAAACAAAATAATCCATATATTATAAATTTTAATGATACTAATGAATTATTTAATAATCCTAATGAAGAATATGAATTACAAATTGCTAATATAGAAGAAAATCCTGTTGTTGTATACGAAATTCTTAAAAATATCCCAGATAATTGTTGTACAATTAATAATAATAAACTTATTGCAAATACTCAAGGTACATGCACAATTAGAGCTAAAATACTTAAAACAACTAATTATACTGAAACAATTACTGAACCTTTTACTATTAATGTAATACTTAATTCACCTTCACAATTTATAGTTGATAAAATCCCTAAAATATATTATAATAGTACAGTCAGTTTAACTATTAATAACGGTACATTTGACCCTAATATTTATGAAATTAAATCATTAGATGAATCTAAATTATCTGTTATTAATAATAAATTAACTAGTTTACAAGCAGGTATACAGTATATTTCTATTACTAAAAAACAAACACCTGATTATGAAGAATTAACTAAATATGTTAAATTTGTTGTTAATAAAATAAAACAACCTTTTATTGAAATTGAAAATTTATTAGATACATATACCATTAACCCATTACAACCAATTATATTAAATATATCTAAAGTTTTTGAAAATCCAGATATTAAATTTGATATATTAGTTGATTTACCATTTGAACAAAATAAACAAGTTGTACAAATTGTTGGAAATCAATTATATATATTAAATACTGGATCATTTATTATTAGAGCTTCTGTTTCTGAAACAACTAATTATTTTGGTGATTATAGTAAAGAATATAATATTAGTGTTGTTAAAGAAAAACAAAATGATTTAGTATTTAATGAAATTTCTGAATTATCAGTTGGTAATACTATTTATATTAGTGCATATGGTGGTAGTACAAATAATAAAATTCAATATTATTCATATAGTAAAAATTGTATTATCAAAAATAACACTGTATATGGTTTATATGCTGGTAAAGCAACTATTTATGCTTTTAAAGATGGTAATTATAGATATCTTCCTACTGAAGTATCTATTGAAATTAATATTAATAAATCACTACAAAATGTTAGTCTTGTTAATATTAATAAAAATAATGAATTAGAAATTAATACTAATTATAAATATAATTTACTTATTGATGGTTTACAAGAAAAAACTACTGTTCAATATATTGTTAATAATGATAATTGTACAGTTCAAAATAATAATATAATACCTAATAAAGCTGGTACTTGTGAAGTTTATGCTATATTAAGTGAAAGTTCTAATTATAAAGAAACTATTACAAATAAATTATTAATTACTGTTAAATTTTTAAAACAAGATAAACTATATATTGAACCTTCTGGTCCTTTATTTGTTAATAATCAAATATCATTAAAAATTTATGGTGGAAATACTGATGAAAAACCTGTTATTACTACTACTGGTACTAATTGTAGTATTAGTGGAAATATTATAACTGGTCTTAATGCAGGTCAATGTAAATTTTCTATTTATAGAAAAGGTAATAATATTTATGATTATGTTTATGCTGATTATTTTATTAATGTACAAAAAGCAGAACAAAATATATATCTTGATAAATTAACTGTTGATAATATTATTAATGTTTCACCTGATACTGGTATTCCTATTATTATTAAAGGATTAAAAGATAATGCTAATATCACTTGGAATATCGAATGGTTAGATATATCTAATAGTATTAGCATTGATTCTAGTATGAATTTATATGCTTATAAACAAAGCTCATTTATATTACAAGCAGTTGCTAATGAAACATATAATTATTTAAAAACATTTAGTAACAAAATGTATATTCAAGTACAAAAACAAACATTAGATGATGTTATTTTTGAAACACCCACTATTATTAATTATGGTGATAAAATACAACTAAAACTTAATAAAGGTAATGATAATGTAACATTTTCTTCAATGGATGAAACTAAATGTAAAATTATTAATAATACTTTAATTGCTGTTGGAATTGGTTATTGTAATATTAAAATAAATAGAGCTGCTGATAATGTATTTAGTTATATTAATAAAGAAGTTTCATTTAAAGTTAATAAAGCACAACAACCTAATATTATTTTAGAGAATATTAATAAAACAAACAGTATTTTTGTTGGTAAAAGATATAATCTTAAAGTTAGTGGCTTTAAAGAAAACCCAAAAATAATATTCAATATTATTAGTTCATTAAATACATCACAACAAAAAGCTAATGTTTGTAATATTCAAAACAATATGTTATCTGGTTTAACAGAAGGTATTTGTATTATTGAAGCTATTGTTTTAGAAACAAATACTTATATTGAATCTAGATCTAATCAAATTATTATTAATGTTAAACGATTAAGTCCTACTGATTTAAATCTTGAAAGTGAAATTGAAATTGATTATAAGGATAGTTTTGATTTAAATATGATTAATGAAATTAATAAAGGTATATTAACATATACATCAGACACATCTAATTGTTTAATTGTTAATAATTCAATTATTGGTAATAATGCAGGTATATGTAATATTAATGCTATTAGAGAAGGTACTAATGAATATTTACCAATTAACAAAGTATTTAAAGTTATTGTTAATAAAATTTATCAACCTAATTTTGTATTAAATAATATTGTTTCTAGTATAATTAATGTTGAACCTGATAAAGGATATAATATATCATATTCTGGATTATTAGAATCACCTGATGTTAAATTTGAAGTTTCAAATACTACTAATACTGAAGTTTGTAAAATTGTTGGTAATAAATTATTTGCTATTAATGAAGGTATTTGTTATATACAAGCTATTAGTAATGAAACAAATAATTATTTATCTACTAACTCTAATACTGTTAAAGTTGAAGTTACTAAAATTAAACAAGCACCTCTTAAATTTTTAAATCTTAATCAATTATCATATAATCGAAAAATTAAATTAGGTGTTGATGGTGGTAGTATTCCTAATAGTATTAAATATATTTCAAATAGTCCATTAATATGTAAAATTGATAGTAGTAATAATTTAATTGGATTAAATGTTGGTAAATGTACTATTAAAGCATATAATGAAGGTAATTCTAAATATTACCCTGCTGAAACTACAATTACTATTAATGTTAATAAATCATCACAACCTAATTTAATATTAAAAGAAATTAAAGATATTTTTATTAGTAATAGTGCATTTAAATTATCATTAGGTGGAGTTTTAGATAATGCTATTGTTAAATATAATATTATTTCATCAATATCTGCATCAGGACAAAATGAAGAAATTGTTACAATTAAAGATAATCTATTATATGCAAATAAAGAAGGTGTAATTGTATTACAAGCTGAAACTTCTGAAACTAATAATTACTTATCAACTAAATCAAAACAAATATCAATTAATATTAAACCATTTTCTAATGCATTATTATCAAATACAAATGTTGTACAAAGTAAAATATTATTAAATGTATCAAAACCTGCACCAATAACTATTTCATCAACTGAACCAATACAATATATTAATAAAGTTTCAACTTCATCAATACCTATTACACCTATTAAAACTACTGTAACACCTGTAACTACTATTAAAACTACTGTTCCTGTTAAAACTACTGTTCCTGTTAAAACTACTGTTCCTGTTAAAACTACTGTTCCTGTTAAAACTACTGTTCCTGTTAAAACTACTGTTACACCTGTTAAAACTACTGTTACACCTGTTAAAACTACTGTTACACCTGTTAAAACACCTGTTAAAACTGTTGTACCTTCAAAAACTACTGTACCTGTTAAAACTGTTGTTAAAACAACTGCTCCAGTTAAAACAACTACCCCAGTTAAAACTGTTGTTAAAACAACTGTTCCAGTTAAAACAACTGCTCCAGTTAAAACAACTGTAATACCATCTAAAACTAAAACAACCACCATTGCTTCAAAAACTACAATTCCTGTTAAAACAACAAATGTATCTAAAACAATTTAAATAAATTTATTTAAAAGATAATTTTTATATATTATAAATGATTACTAATTCAGAAATGATTTATACATATATTAAAAACATAGAAGAAGAAAATATTAAATTAAAAAAATTAAATGAAGAATTATATGAACAAACAGAATCATTAACACATGATTTAGCTAATTTAAATAAATTTTCTATTATTAATAATTTAAATAAACAATTAAAAGAAAAAAATAATCAAATCCTTTTATTAGAAAAAACAATTAATAAACTACATACTAAACCTGAAAATATTAATAAAAATCAAGAAGTTATTGAAAAACATGTTAAAAATGAAAAAATACCTGTTAAAATTGAAGAACCACCTATTGAAGAAATTATTAAAAATATAGAAAATGAAACATCAAATAATTCTTATAATAATATAAATAAAATTGAAGAAATTGTTGAAAAAGTTATTGAAGAAGAAATTGTTGAAAAACCAGTTGAAAAACCAGTTGAAAAACCAGTTGAAAAAGTTATTGAAGAACCAGTTGAAGAAGTTGTAGAAGAACCTATTAAAATTGTCGAAGAAGTTGTTGAAGAACCTGTTGAAAAACCAAAGAAAAATAAAAAAAATAAAATTGTAGAAGAACTTATTAAAGAACCTACTGAAGAAGTTATTGAAGAAGTTGTTGAAGAACCTGTTGAAAAACCAAAGAAAAATAAAAAAAATAAAATTGTCGAAGAACCAGTTGAAGAAGTTGTAGAAGAACCTATTAAAATTGTAGAAGAACCTATTAAAATTGTCGAAGAACCTGTAGAAGAAGTTGTTGAAGAACCTGTTGAAAAACCAAAGAAAAATAAAAAAAATAAAATTGTAGAAGAACTTGTAGAAGAAATTGTTGAAGAACCTGTTGAAAAACCAAAGAAAAATAAAAAAAATAAAGTATTATTAGAGCTAATAACATGGAAATCAAATACATACTTTTTAAATCCAATTACTAATGAAATTTTTGATGTTATTGATAATAAACCATCAAATCATATTGGTAATTTAATAAATAATAAAGTTAAATTAAATATATTATAGCATCTCTGATGCAGAGTGATCTCGATGTGTATATACGCCCTTAAAGGCTATAAAATAAAAAATAATAAATATATAAATAAAAAAATAAAAAATAAAAAATAATAAATATATAAATAATAAAATTAAAAAATAAATATATAAATAATAAAATTAAAAAAATAAACATATAAATAATAAATATATAAATAATGCGTTGAATTTAATATTTTTTAAGTATTAAATTAAATGGATTTGATATTAGGAATCGACTTTGGTACAACTAATACTGTTGTTACTTATTTTCAAAATAATAAACCTAATTTACTTTTAGATGGTGTATATAAATCTATACCTTCAAAAATTGGTATTAAAAATGAAATACTTTTTTGTGGTAATTATATACCATTAAAACCTGATTATGTAATTGACAATTTTAAAACAATTATAGGTCAATCTTTTAATCCAATTATTGTTGGTAATAAAACATTATTACTTAATGATATTTTAATTATATTTTTTGACCATATTAAAAAAATAATAAATAAAAAATTTGATTCAACATATAATTTAAAAACTATTATAACAGTTCCTTCTAACTTTAATGATAAACAAAGAGAAATTATAAGAAATGCATTTAATCATTGTAAATTTAACGTATTAAGAATTATTAATGAACCTAGTGCAGCTGCATTATCGTATGGTCTTTCAAACATAAACGATAATGAAGAAAGAATTTTAGTTATAGACACTGGTGGTGGAACTATGGACTTGACAGTTTTAATGAAAGAAGATGGACTTTTTCAAGTCGAACATAGTATAGGATTAAATGATTTAGGTGGAAATAATTTTACAGATTGTATTTATAATTATATTTTAAAAGCTAGTAATTCAAAAGAAAAAAATCAAATATTATGGTATAATTGTCAAATAGCAAAAGAAAAATTATCATGGTTAGATAATTATGAATTAAAATTTAATAATATTATTTATAATATTTCACAAAAACAATTTGAAAAACTTATTAATAATTTAATTAATCGTGTTGAAGAAATTTTAAATGATATTAAAAATTTATATGATTCATTTAAATATATTATTATGGTTGGTAATACTTCAAAAATACCAATATTACAAAAAATAGTTTTTGATATATTTAATATTAAACCATGGATACATCCTAATTTAGAAGCAGTTGTTGCAGAAGGTGCTTGTTTATATGGTGCTATTGCCGAAAATATATTTAAATCAGATACTAATGTTGTTTTAGTTGATGTTGTTCCTTTATCATTAGGTCTTGAAACATCAGATGGTAGTTTTTCTATTATCATTCCTAAAAATACACCATTACCTGTTAAAAAAACTGCTAGATATACAACTGATTCTCCTTCTGATAATTCAGTTATGGTTAAAATATATCAAGGTGAACGTAAAATTGCTAATAAAAATACATTAATTGGTGAATATATTTTTGATAAAATAACTACTGGAGGAACACCTATTATTGATATAACATTTAAAATTGATTTAAATGGTATTATCAATATAATTATTGTTGATAAAAAATCACAAGTTGAAAAAAATATTTTAATTAAAGATATTCCAATTATTAATTCAGACCAGTTAGAATCAATTTTATTAGAAGCTGAAAATAATGAAAATATTGATGAAGAAGAAATGTTAATAAAATCTAGATTATATCAAATTAATGCTAAATTTGAAATTATATTAAATAATATTAAATTTAATAATTTATTATCAGATATTAAAAAACAAGAATATTATGATATTATTTTAGAATTAGAATCAAAAATAGAAAATGCTAATTCTACTATTTTATTAAATATTATTAAAGAAATTAATGAAAAATTTAATACATTACAAACTGAACATCACGAAGAAGAAACCACTAATGATTCTAGTTCTATTGATAAAATTATTTTATTTGAATTAAAAGAAGAATTAGAAAATAAAGTAAAAATGTTATTAGCTAAAAATCCTGAATGGGGCGAATATCTTAATCCTATTTTAGAAGAATTACAATTAAATAATATTACAAAAGAATATATTGAAGATAAAATGAATATTATAAAAGATCTTGATGATAACAATGAAAATCAAGATTATAAAGAACAATATAAAAATGTTTGTTTATTTATTAAAAATGAAATTAATTGTGGTAATATTAGTCTCTCCGATGATAATATGATTATATTAAATAAACTAATAACAGATTCACTTATATTATTAGATTCAGAATCTGAACCAGAAAATATTAATTGGGAAAGTGAACTAGATGATTTTAATAAAAAATGTGAATCATTATTATAAAAATATAAAATATTATTTAATCATTTTTTGAATTATATGTTAATTCAAAAAATAATAGTTTTTAATTATTTAATTAATTAATTATTTGTTTATTTATTTAAGCAGTTGCAACAGCTTCTACGGGGGCAGCAGGAGCTTCTTGATTCATTTCAGCTTTTTTAACTTTAACAAGTTGATTTTTGTATTCTTTAACAATTTCTCTAACTTCACCTTCTTGAGATTTAATACTGTATTTAATAGGAGTAGCTAATTTAATTCTACCGCCTTTGTAAGAATAGGTATTTCTTTTAGAACCTCTAGTTGATTCTCTAATAGAGAAGGTAATGTTTTGAGTAACATCTTCATTTTTTAAAGTTCTGAAGAATTTAGAAAGAGCTTTATTTGCTGCTTGGTAAGGAGTTAAACCAGTAAATCTTCCAGAATATTCTTCTTGATTAGGAAGAAGAACTTTGAAGCTTCTAGTTTTATCATCAGCATCACCTTCTTCGCCTTCTTCACCTTCTTCTTCTACTTTAGCAACTTTAGGAGCTTTAGGAGCTTTAGCAACTTTAGGAGCTTTGGCAACTTTAGCAGCTTTAGCTACTTTGGGAGCTTTAGCACCTGCTTCTTGAACAACAGGGGCAGCAGCAACAGCTACTTCTTTAGCAGGGGCAGCAGCTTTTTTAGCACCACCTTTTTTAGCAGGAGCAGCTTCTTGAACAACAGGAGCAGCAACTGCAGCAGGGGCAGGGGCAGCAGCTACTTCAGCTTTTTTAGCACCACCTTTTTTAGCAGGGGTAGCTTCTACTTTAGGAGCAACAGGAGCAACTTCTACTTTAGCAGGAGCAGCTTCAGCAGCTTTTTTAGCACCACCTTTTTTAGCAGGTGCTACTTCAACAGGTTTAACAGATTCAACAGGTTTAGCAACTTCTACAGGAGCAGCTTGGGGTACAGTTTCAGGAGTTTTAGTATTTGATTTTTTAGGAGCCATTATATACAATACTATAATATTATATTTTTAAGTCAAACACACTTGATTTTTTTTAAATGCGTCTAACAGTCTTTTAAATAGGTTTCTGCCTCATTATTTTTTATAAAATATTAATTTATTTTTAAAACTCTAATTAGTTATATATGCAAAACCAACAATATAAATTAAAAAATTTAAAACTAATATATTTACAGGAAAGATACAAATATATTTCAAATATTATAAATTCTTTAAGTAACCATATATATTTTTTAGAAAATAACTACTTTATTGACGCTCACAAAAAAAATTTATTAACAAGTATATTATATGATATTAATAAAAATTTAAACATATCAAATAATAATTATTTAAAAAAAACACTAAAAGAAACTGCAAATATTGATAATGAACTAAATATTTTACTTGATAAATTTAATAATATTAATTATAATTGTTTTAATTATTTTGAACCATTATTAAATTTAATTGATAAAAATAATATTCCTTTTTATGAAGAGGAATCAAAAATACATCAAATTATTTTAGAAAATGGATATACTAACATTATTGATACATTTAAACTTATTATTAATAATGATTATAAACAATATTTTTCAGAAGAAACTAATAAAATATTAGATGAAGTTAATAATATTTTTATTCCAATATCAATTAATTTTTTTAATGTTGAATTAAATAATTTATCAAATAATAATTATTATTGGAAAAATCCAAAAAAATATAAATCAAATGATATTCTTGAATTAACTAGAGAAATATGGATTAATTGTTCTAAATTAAAATTATCAAAATATAATTTTATTAAAATAGAAGGAATTTTTATTAATGATCCATTATGTTCATGTTATAAAACATGTCAAATAAATTATTTAAATTTATATAATAAAAAAAAAAATATAGAAAATACTTGTACACTTGATTCTACATTTATTAAAAGATTTATGAAATTTGATTATATTGGTAATTTATATTGTTTAAATACTGATGATTATAATTTATATCTTAACAATTCATATTCTTTTTATAATCAACTTGTTAAAACACCTTTTATTAATATTATGAAATCATATATTACTAATAATACAACAAAAGTACAAAAATTATATAATATTATTTTTTTATTATTATTAGGAGATGATGATAATGCAGACGTTGCATCATTATTTTTAGGAATTATTAAAGAAAAAAAAGTTAATGCTAATAATATTTATAATTTAATATTAAATAAATTACCGTTTTTTTTACAATTAAAATTAAAAAAAGCAAATAATAATATTTCTAATGAATTAGATAAAATTAAATCTTTATCAATTGAAGATGTTGATTATAAAAAACAACTTATTGCTAATAAATTTATACAACCAAATATTAAAACATTAACTTTAGAAAAAATAGATGAAATGAAAAATCAAAATAATGAATTTTTTAAACAAAAAACATTTGTTGAACATATATTAAAATATCCATGGACAAATTCTTCTAAAAATTTAAATAATACTAATAATATTGATAATATTGAACAAAGAACTGCTTATATTGAAAATATTAAAACTAATTTAAATAATTATACTTATGGTCATGAAGAAGCTAAAAATATTTTATTACAAACTATTGCTAGTTGGATTTCTAATCCAGATGCTGGTGGTAGACCTCTTGGATTTGTTGGACCACCTGGAGTTGGTAAAACCTTATTAGCTAAAAGTATTTCTAAAGCACTAGATATTCCATTTGCTGAAATTACTTTAGGTGGACAAAATGATGGTGAATTATTACATGGTCATGGATATACATATTCTGGTTCACAACCTGGTTTAATTATAAAAAAAATGGTTGAAATGGGACAAGAAAGATGTATTTTATATTTTGATGAATTAGATAAAACTGCTTCTAAACATGGGGTTGTTAATGAAATTACTTCTATTTTAATTCATTTAACTGACCCAAATATGAATAAATCATTTCAAGATAGATTTTTTCAAGGTGTTGATTTCCCTCTTGATAAAGTTATTATGATTTTTTCATATAATGACCCTGATAAAGTTGACCCTATATTATTAGATAGAATCACTCAAATTAAAGTAAAACCTTATACTATTCAAGAAAAAATTATTATTGTTAAAGATTATGTTATTCCTGAATTACAAAAAGCTATTGGTATTAATCAACCTTTTACTAATCTTGATAATAATATGATTGAATATATTATTGATAATTATACTAATGAAGCAGGTATTAGAAATATTAAAAGAAAAATAGAAAAAATATTTCTTACACTTAATCTTGAAATTTTATTAAATAAAATTGATTGTGAAAAATATATTTTAACTATTGAAGAAATAAATAGAATGTTATTAAAACCACAAATTGATATTACTAAAATACATGATAAACCTATGGTTGGTATAATTAATGGTCTTTATGCTACTACAAATGGTGATGGTGGAATTATTCCTATACAAGTATTTAATAATTTTACTAGTCATGAGTTTGAAATCAAGCTAACTGGTAGTCAGGGAGATGTTATGAAGGAATCAGTTCAGTGTTCTTTAACATGTGCATTAGAATATATTAATAGAAATATTGATAAATATAATATTAATAATTTTGATAAATTTAAAAATGGTTTTCATGTTCATTGTCCAAGTACTTCTACACCAAAAGATGGCCCCAGTGCTGGATGTGCTTTTACTACATGTTTTATTAGTAGAATTTTAAATAAACCTATTAGAAATGATATTGCTATGACTGGTGAAATTGAATTAACTGGTCGTATTACAAAAATTGGAGGATTAAATTATAAATTAACAGGAGCTAAAAAAGCAGGTGTTAAATTAGTTTTTATTTGTAAAGAAAATAAAGAAGACCTTGATGAAATTATTAAAAAAGAACCTAAATTAATTGATGATAATTTTAAAGTACAAATTGTTGAATATATTGATGATATTATTGATTTAGTTTTAGTTTAAGTTTTACATATTTTTTTTTATATTTTAAATATTTTTGTAAAAAATAATCATTAACTTGTTCTTTATTTTCTTTATTTATAAAATTTTCTTTATTTTCTTTATTTATATTATTTTCTTTATTTTTTTTATTTATATTATTTGTAAATAAAAATATATTTGTATTATTTGTATTATTTATTTCAATATTTACATTTTTATTATATTTAGTAAATTTATCTTTTAAAAATGAAAAAATATTACTTATTTCTATTTCTGAAAAATGAAATGTTTTTTCATATAAATCTTCATTTAATAATAATCTATATATTTCATTATCATAACCATATGATGATTTTAATGCTGTATTTTTATTATTTGAATTTAAACATTCTATAAGTTCAGTTATTAATGTACTTTTATCAGAAAAATACTTCTCCATTTGATATAATATATAAATTAAATCAAGAATACAATTTGTTGTATTTATTTTATTAAAAGTTGAACTAGAATAATCTATTAATTTGATAATTGGTAAATTTATATCACTTATAGTAATTTTATAATTTTTCAATTGTGAATATGATAAATTATTTATATTATTAAAATATATCATTATATTATCAATATTTAAATCATTATGATAATAACCATTAATATTAGCATATAATATAACATAAAATAATTGTATTATAATATAATAAAATGTTTGTTCATCGTAATTATTTGTAAAAAAATCTGTTAATGTTATTCCATTTATTTTTTCAAGTTTAAATATATTTGTAAGATATTTATTATCATCTTTTAAATCAGTATAATTACATTTTTCAATATGTTCTGATGATAAAATATGTAAAGGAAATATATTTTTTAATTCACTAAATTTTTCAATATTATTTTGTTCATTTAAAACATCGTCAACCATTTTAATTTTTCTAGAACAAGCTTCTGCCATATTTTCAGCATGTAATGATGATTTCATTGTTGATGAAATTTTAATTAAATTAGTACTATCATAATTACAAATATTTGCATTTTGTCCTGATTTATATATTGATTCGTTACATACATTTATACAATCATTACGTGGTGTATTATTTATTTCTTTTAAATTTTTTATTTTTGTATTATATAATTCAACTTCTTCAGTAGTACCTGCACATTTATTTAATGGTTCAATATCAGCTGTTGGATCTATTGTTAAATTAAATTTAAATTTATTCATTATATAATATATATTATATATTTAATAATTAATAATTAATAAAAAATATATTTAATAATTAATAAAAAAATATACTTAATATTCTATTTCTTCATCTTCATTTTCACTTATATATATTTCTTCATCTTCATTAGTATATACTTTTTCTTTTAATTCTATACTATTTAATTCATCTAATTTCTTTTTGTCTGATGAATTATATATTAATAATTTTAATGAATTTATTTTATATGCTTTATAACTTGGATATGTTCTTTGATTATTTTGGTCAGTAAATTTTGTATCATCATCATTTAGCATGTCTAAAAACTTTTCTAATCTAGTTACATATTTCTCATTTAAATTATTCTTATGTTTTTCTAATGATAAATTAATTTCTTTTACATGAGAGTCAATTAATTCATTTAACATCTCATTTTTTTTAATTGAAATAAATTCCTTACCATTAAAAATATATCCAATATCATCTCTCATATTAGTAATAAATACATTATTATATTCTGGTAAATCTTTATTAAAATGTACTAATTTAATTGATTCTTCTAATGACATAAATTGTTGATTTAGTATATGTTTTACTTGTTTATTATCTAGTATTCGCTGATAATCTACATCACCAAATTTTACATAAGTATTATTTATAATTTTACCATTATTTATATTACCATTATTATTAATGTTATTAGTTAATTGATTATTAATCTTTTGTAATGTTTTATGATGAATTTTCCCTTTTTCCTGTAATATAGAAGAAACTTGTTTTTTTAACTCATTAATAGTATCTTCTAATATTTTATTTTTCTCTTCTAATTGTTCTATTTTATTATCATTATTAACTGTGCATTTTTTCTCATGTTTCCATTTATTACTTCTATCATTAAAATTTTTATTACAAACATTACAATAATATTTTTTTACAACATTATCACCACATTTTACAACATTATCACCATTATTTACAACATTATCACCACATTTTACAACCTTATCACCACATTTTACAACATTATCATTATGAAATTCTTTGTTGTGATTCCATAATGATTTATAACTTGAATATTTTTTATTACATATATTACAATTATAATTATCCATTGGGTTTTTTTTATTATTCATTATATATATAAACTATATATTTTATTCTTATATAGTTTTTATAAAAATGTATTATCTATTAAATCATGGATACATAATTTATATTTTTAATGGGAAAAAGCAAAATAAAATATATTGTAAAATATTATTTTACAACAAAAATCACCACATTTTACAACAAAATTACCACTAATACAGCAAAAATCACCACATTTTACAACAACAAAATTTATATATTTATTATTTATTTCAATATTAATATTTTTATAAAATAAATAATAAATATATATTACATAAGTTATCATCTAGTAATTATAAATACATAAAATAATATTAATTTATTATTCTTATATAATTTTAATAAAATGTATTATCCATTAAATAATGGATACATGATTTATATAGACGGGAGAGAGAGAGCCTGACTAAAATATAATAAAAATATTTTTATAATTTATAATATTAATTGGGAAAAACAAATTAAAATTACTATGTTTTACAACAAAATTACAACATTTTACAACAAAATCACCACAACTACAATAAATTTTACCACATTTTACAACGTCGTAAATTTTATATTTATGATATATATTAATAATATATTTTATATGTTATTAATATAATTACTTTATTACATTAGATATCATCTATTAATTAATAATCCATTATATTATATTAAAACAGTATTCTTATATAATTTTAATATAATGTATTATCCATTAAATAATGGATACATGATTTATATAAACGGGAGAGAGAGAGAGCCGGATCAAAATATAGTAAAAATATTTTTATTAAATTTATTTATAAAATTCAATTGATTTATCAATAATATCAGTAAAAAAACTAATATTTTTATCTAACGGTAATATAAATCTATCACGATTAGCTTTTTCTTTGTAATCTTTTAATTTATTAATAACCATTAATTCAATAACATTCATATCTTCTGCTGATTTACAACTTTTATAATAAACAACTTCATGTTCAGATGTTTTATTATAATTACTTAACCGATTTTTTAATGTAGTTGCTTTACCAACTATATATATTCCTTTTTTTTTATTATCTTCAGTTGTTAATATATAAATTACATATTTTTCGGGATACTCTTTTCTTTGTTGTTTTTTTATACATAAATCTTCTAATAATTTAATTTTATTATCTTTCATTTTAATTTCTTTATTTTTATTTTCTAATAGTTGAATGTCATTAATAAATAATGAACGAATCCATTTACTAACTTGTAATGCAAATATTGGTGAGACCCATTGAGCTAGTAAAATTGCTAAATCAGGATGAATCCATATTTCTTGTTCTAATTCATTACAATTTTTTTTTTTAATATTAATTAATTGTGATATATGTATTTCATTTTCATCTTCTGCTTCTATTAATAATGATATATTTAAACGAAACCAATCATAAAATTGTTTATTACCAGCTTGACAAAGTTGAGTAGCATTTATATAATTATCTTGACATCTTGATATAATATTAACATTATTTAATTTTAATGTTTTATATTGTTGTAATTGTATATTATTATTTATTTTTATTGGTAAATTATTATTAGATTTAGTTTCATCAATTTTATTTTTAAGTTCTTCAATAATATTAGTTTTATCAACTATTAAATTTATTAGTTGATTATTAATTAATGGTTGTGTTTTTAATTCTTTTATTGTTTCTTCAAGTTGTTTTATTTTATTTTTTTCTTTTAATTCATCTATTTTATTTTTTTCTTTTGATTCATCTATTTTATTAATAACTGTACATTTTTTTTTATGCTTACTTTTAGATTGTCTTGTATTAAATTCTTTATTGCATTTTTCACATCTTATTTTCTGTTTAGATATATTAATAAGTGGTTGACATTCATTAGCAATTGGTTGACAATATTTAATATTTTTTTGATGAAATTTTTTGTTGTGATTACATAAACTACTTTGACTTGAATAATCTTTATTACATATATTACATCTAAAATTTACTATACAATTCATTTTTTTATTCATATATTATATATAATATAATATCCTTAAATAATTTTTTAAAAATATAACTTAAATTTTACTTTTATACAGTTTGTAGATTTTTATAACAAAATATATAGATAATTAAAGTAAAACATTAGTTGGTAAAACTGTATTATTTTTATTATAACAAAAATATATGACAATTTGAAGTAAGCACATACTTAATCCTAGTGCATTTGTGATTAGTTGATAAATATCATTTATCATAATAGCATATGCTAACCAACATGATAAATTTAATGTACCGATTAGTGCTTGAGGTAAATAAATCAATTCATTATTGTATTGTTTAATAACTTTTTTAATAACAAATAATGGTGAAATATTAGTACTAATAGATGTTAACATTGCAACAATACCAATAATCATTTTAACATTATATTTTGTAAAATTTATAAAATATATAATTGACATAAAATATATAAAATATAAAGTACAAATAATTTCAATATATATTTTTTCCCTTTCATTTATTTTATTATATAAAATTTGTATAAAACCAAAACTACCAATTAATGATAATATTACACTGAAAAAAATATAAATATCAATTGTTATAATTGAATATAATAACCAACATAAACTATTAAAAAATAAGATATAAAATAAATATTCATTATATTCTTGTTTTTCTATATTTCTATTTTCATAATATGTATATATTATATTAGCACCTAATAAATTTGTTAATATTACACCAATAATTGGAAAAATATAATTCATAATAATATATTTATGTCTTTGTTTCTTTATACAGGTAATATTTGTTGTGATTGTAAAGTTTGTATTTTATTTTTTATAATATAAATAGATGAAATTAATAATAAAAATATTTCGATAGAAGACCTTGTAATCATAGGTGTATCATTATTTATTATACTATAATATAACCACATAATAGATGATGAAATACTTAAAATACAAAATAATAATGCAGGTCTGAGTGATTTTGTTAAAAACAAAATCGCACATGACCTCGATGATAAACTATTAGTACTTTTATTTTTATATAATAAAAACATAAAAATAAATCTACCAATTACTGATATAGATGTTGCAGTATATGGTAAAAATTGTAATTGTTCTGAATTCATTAAAATAATTTAATAAATACCTTTTAGATATTTATTAAGTATATTTAATTTTATGTAAAAAATATATAATAATATTATATTAATTTATATAATAATATTATATCACATTATATAATGTGTTATACTTCAAGTGATTCATTAAATGCATATTTAATTAATTTACTATCATCTATTTTATTATTTCATAAATCAACAAATACTGATATGAAAATATTAGCAATCAGTTTTTTATTTGTTGGTCAAATGCAAATATTTGATTATATTTTTTGGGAAAATACTAAATGTAATTCAATAAATAAATTAACAACAAAAATAGTCATATTATTTAATCATTTACAACCAATAGTTTTATTTTTATTATTTACTTATTATAATTACGAACAAACAAATATTTCAAAAATAATAATATTATTATATACTTTATTTGTTATTGATTATACAATAAAATTATGGCCTGATGAAAATTGTGAAATTGAAATAAATGAAAATGTTTGTTGTAGTTTACCATTAGCTGATTTATCAATTATCAAGTGGAAATGGAATTATCAACCAAAAAGTTATGTTATTTATACATTATTTTTAGTTTATTTATTTAGTGCTAGTTTTAATTTCAAAAATTATAAATATCTATACGGTATTGCATCAATTGGAACATTTTTAATAGGTTCAAAAATACCAAAATTAAATAATAGTTTAGGAAGAGCATGGTGTTATTTAGCATCATTTTCACCAATATTATTTTTATTGGTATAACTTTAATAAATATAATAACTTTAATAACTTTAATAACTTTAATAAATATAATAACTTTAATAACTTTAATAAATATAATAATTTTTTAAATATTATATTTATTTTAAAAGAAGAAACAGCATTTTTTACTGAATCTAACTGGAACATCTAATAATCCAATAGTATCATCAATAATTATGTAAATTAACTTCATATCATTATTATTTAATTTAATAACATTAAAATGAGTTAATAAAGTAATTAAAAATTTAATTAAACTTCCAACATTAATATGTTCAAGTTTTTTAATTTTTGTATTATTTAAAGTTGTAATTATTATTGAAATTAATTTAGGAATTTCATATGCTTCTAATTTACCATCTTCAAAAATTTTATTAATTTCATCAATAAAAATATTCATTGATTTAGGTGATAATGATTTAATTGTTTCTAATACAGAAGGATTAATATTAAGAGCATTAGAAATTAATATTTTATTAAGTTCATCAGTATTTGCAATTAAATTAAAAATATCATTTATTAATTTTGTATTTAAATTAACTTCTTGTACAACAGGTTCAGCTGGTTTTACACTTTCAATAGTTTTAACAGGTTCAGTATCTTTAGTATGTTCAGTATTATTAACAGGTTCAGTAGGTTTAGCAGGTTCAGTAGATTTAGTAGGTTCAGTAGGTTCATCAGTTTTTACAAGTTCATTTTTTTGTTCATGAACAGGTTCTGAATGTGAATCTACAAAAATATCACTTTCAGTTTCAACATGAAGAATATTAGTATTACTCATTTATATATATTATGTAATATATTATTTCTTTATATTTATTTTTTATAAAAATTGATATAATATTATATTATTAATAATATAACATATATTTATGAACAAAATATTCATAGATACTGAAACAACAGGTCTGCCTACTCTAATTAGTTATAATAGATATTATCCTTATTATCAATTAGAATATTATAATAAATCAAGAATTATTGAATTAGGCTATATGGTTTATGATTCAAATAATAATAAAATAAAAGAATTTAACAAATTAATTAGACCAAATAATTTTGAAATAACAAATACAGAAATTCACGGAATAACTAATGATCAAGCTATTAATGAAGGAATTAATATTGTAGATGCACTAAAAGAACTAGAAGAAGATTTAAAATATACAGATACAATAATAGCACATAATATTAATTTTGATATAAATATTATATTATCAGAAGCATCAAGAGCAAAATGTAGTAAATTAGTAGAAAGTATTCATAAAAAAGTTAAAAAATGTACATTTAAAATAGCACAAGAAATTTATAAAAAAAATTTTAAATTAGTAAATTTATATTCTCATCTTTTTAATAAAAATATTGAACAAGAACATAGAGCATTATCTGATGTAAAAATATTAGTTGATTGTTATTTTGAATTACATAATAAATAATTACCAGTTAAAATATAAAATATAATAACTAAATAAAAAATATAATAACAAATAAAAAAAAATATTTTAAAAATTAATATTATTTATAAAATATTTTATTTGTTATATTAATTAGATAATATTTATGTCGAATCATATAATTTTTGAACATAAACTAGCTACTATCGAAATAAATCAAAATAAAAATACTATATTTAAAAAATCACAGCATCCAATTACAATAGAATATAAAATTAAAATATATTCTCATGGTGATATTTATTTTGAAAAATTAGATTATACTAAAGCTGATGAAAATCCTCCATTAGTTGTTAATAAATTAATAACTAGAAGTTATAAACCAATTCCTTTATCAATATTAGATTATTATAAAAAATTAATACAACATGTACGATATACTGAAACAGAAAAAATAGAATCATATATGAAAAAGGTTACTAATTTAATAACTATATTAGAAAATTTAAACAATCATATATTAGAATATGAACAACAAATAAATCAAATTGACAAAGAAGTTATATCAAGTTTTGTAAAAAAAAATAATATATCAAAATTAGATAGTGAAACATTATTTAAAATGGTTGATCAAATACCTAAACAAGAACCAGAACCTAAAATAGAACCTAAACCAGAATTAAATTTAGAATTAAAACCAGAACTAAAACCAGAATTAAAACAAGAATCAAAATTAGAATTAAAACAAGAATCAAAACAAAAAAGTTTTAGTTTATTTTCATTTGGTAATAAATCAGAACAAAAATTTATTAATAATAAAGAAACTACTGATACTATTAGTAATAAAAATACATCATTAAGTAATGAAATTAATGATTTAAAAAATAAATTAAATAAATTAGAAGAAGCAAACAATACAAATATTAAATTAAATGAACAAAATTCAGTAATAACAAAAGAAATAGATACATTAAGAGAAAAATTAGTACAAATGAGCAGTTCAACAGAATTAAATGAACAATTAAAACAACAAAATAAATCATTACAAGATAAAATTGCAATTTTAGAATCTGTAACTCAATCAAATGTTATGTTAAATCAACAAAACCAATTATTAAATGAAAAACTAGTATTATTAGAAAATTCAAATCAAAATAATATTACATTAAATCAACAAAATCAATTATTAAATGAAAAATTAAAATTATTAGAAAATGTAAATGAAACTAATACTAAATTAGTAGACCAAAATAATTTATTATCTGATAAAATTATTGAATTAGAAAATGTAAAAGCAGAAAATAATAAATTATCACAACAAATATCTGTATTAAATGATAAAATAAAAATATTAGACGATTTACAAATTACTAATATTAAATTAAATAAAGAACTTAATACAAATAATGAAATAATAAAAAACCAAATGTCTAGATTAGCAGAATTAGAATCAGTATATGAAAACAATCAAAAATTAAAAGAACAAAATTCTAGATTAAATGATGATATTAATGATTTGAAATTAGAAAATAAAAAAATATCAAATAAATTAAATGATATTAATGAACAATATGAAAGATTACAAAATAAATTATTATCATTAGAAAAGAAATAAATTAATAATAATATAAATAATAATTCATATATTTATATTATTAATAAAAAAAATTGAAATTTTAAGTGTAATATTACTTTATATACAAAACAACTATTAAAAACAACCCCCAAGCCCAAGCCAAAGTCAAAACCAAGCTAAACCAAAGCCAAAGTCAATATCAGAATGTCAGTTGATTTCTCTCAAGAAGAAATTGATGAATACCTTGCAAATAAGGCAAGAGATCAGTCTCTCGATAATTCTTATTTTGCTAAATTATCTGACTGGATTCAGGAACAAGATGAAAAGAGTGTACCTTTAGAGTACGATGACTCACAAGATGTTCCTGTAAAGAAACACCACAAACTATCACGTGGTACTAAAGCAAAGAGAGAAAGAAGCGTCAAGAAAAGAGAGAAGTTTGCACAGGCAATTCTCACTGGTACAATTGCGAAGACTAAAAAGTCTGACATTAAACAGGAACTAGTAGATGCGCTCCCACAACATGTGAAAACATTCGAAGCTCGTCGCAAGGCCCGTAAGACAGAAATTAATCGTGCACGCGCCGCCAAGATTCGCAATAATACAGCAGGTCCCACACCTTCTGAACAAGAAGAATCACAAGAGTTAGAAGCTGAACAAAGTAATTCATTTTGGGACAGTTATGATGCAGCTCACGCTGCTCACATGCAAGCTGCTCAAGACAGATTAGGTAACATGTATAATTACATGTGCTACGAGTTTGATTCTGATTTCATCGATATGTGTGAACACATGCGTGTTGGTGAGATATTGGGACGCGAACACTTAGCAAATGTAAACAGTAGCAACTGTGATTATTGGTATTAGGAGTCATTCAGCTTTTGTTCTGATTAGAATAATATTTTATTTATTTTTATTTTATAAGTTTGAATAATATTTATTGTTATTTTATAAATTGACTAAAAAAATTGAAAATATAATTATTACAACATATTAGTAATTAAATAATTATTATAATAACCAAGTAACAAGTAACCAAAACACAAAACCGATACTAACTAAGAAATGCCCAAGATTAGAGACGATAGTAAATCAACTAAATTTGAGATGAGGAGTGATATGACTCCAGAAGAGAGAAGAGTTGTCAAGTGTGATCGTGAAAAGAATAAGAAAGAACAAGACAAAAAGAGAGCCCAAGAGCGCAATCAACGAGATAAGATGAGAGGATAAATATATATTTTAAATATAAATGTCTTATCACATTGTCTAAATATATTTTCCTTAAACAAATTAAAGTGTTTAAGGTTTTAATTATTTTAATTTAATATTAAAATTTTAATATTAAATTAAAATATAAGTATAAATAACTTAAAATAAGTAATGAAATCAGTTGAAGAAACATATAAAAAATTTAGTCAAATTGAACATGTATTAAATAAACCAGGAATGTATATAGGTTCTATAGATAATATATCAAGTAAACAATTAATTTATGAAAAAGATAATATTATAGAAAATACTATTTTATATAATCCAGGTTTATATAAAATTATTGATGAATTAATAGTTAATGCATATGATCAATCAATAAGAGATAAAACATTAAATGAAATTAATGTAAGTATAAATAGTGATACATTTACTATATTTAATTCAGGAACAGGAATTCCAATTGAAAAACATAAAGATTATAATATTTATGTACCTGAATTAATTTTTGGTAATTTATTAACATCAAGTAATTATGACACAACTGAACAACGGGTTACAGGTGGAACTCATGGTATAGGTAGTAAAGCTTCAAATATATTTTCAAAAAAATTTATAGTAGAAGTATGGACAAATAAAAAATATTATAAACAAGTATTTGAAAATAATTTGAGTATAATAAATAAACCAATAATAGAAAATAATACAACAAAAAAAACAGGTGTTCAAATAACTTGTCAACCAGATTTTGAAAAATTTAATTGCAAGAACTTTTCAGATGATATGCAAAAATTAATTTATAGACGTGTTATTGATTTAACAGCACTAGTTTCAAATAATATCAAAATAATTATTAATAATAAAACATATCAAAATGGTTTTGAAAATTATTTAAGTTTATATAAAAGTGAAAATAATAATAAATGGTTTTATGCATCATGTGTAAAAAATAATTTATGGTATTTTGCGATTCGTATTAATGATGGAGAATTAGAGAATAATATATCATTTGTAAATTCAATTTATACTAATATAGGTGGTTCACATGTTGAATATATTTATGATTTGTTAGTTCCTAAATTTCAAAAATTAATAAATAATAATATTAATAAAAGATTTTTAAAAGATAATATAACTTTGTGTTTAGTTACATCTATTATGAATCCAGTTTTTAATTCACAAAGTAAAGAACAATTATCAATGCCAGTTGAGAAATTTGGTTTTGAATGTTCAATTAATAATAAATTTTGGGATGAAATAAAAGATTCAGTTTTAATAAATAAATTACGTGAAATTTATTCAAAACAAGATTTAAAACAATTAACAAAATTTGATGGGTCTAAAAAAAGTAAAATAAAAGGTATTCCAAAATTAGATGATGCAAATTTAGCAGGAACTAAAAAATCAGAACAATGTGTATTAATATTAACAGAAGGAGATTCAGCAAAAGCAACTGCAATAGCAGGTATTGGTGGATACAATCATAATAAATTAGTAGGTAGAGATATTTTTGGTGTATATCCATTAAGAGGAAAATTATTAAATGTAAGAGAAGCAACAACATCACAAATAACAAATAATCAAGAAATCTTAGATATAAAAAAGATTATGGGATTTAAAACAGGAGTTAAATATACTAAAGAAAATTTAAATGAATTACGTTATGGTTCAATATTATTAATGATGGATGCGGATGAAGATGGTTCACATATAAAAGGATTAATCATTAATTTTCTTAATTATTTTTATCCATCATTATTAGAAATAGATGGATTTTTAAAGGTATTAGTAACACCAGTTGTAAAAGTGTTTTTAAAAAATGAAACATTAAAATTTTCTAATTTAAGACAATATAATTCTTGGTTAAATAATAATGCTAATCAAAATTTTAAAACTAAATATTATAAAGGGTTAGGTACTTCAACATCAAATGAAGCCAAAGAATATTTTTTAGAATTAGAACAAAATACAGTATCAATAATTGATAAAAATAATCAAAATGATATATTACTAGCATTTGCAAAAGATAAAGTAAATGAACGTAAAAATTGGTTATCAAAATATAATCCTGATAATATTTTACAAATTGAACCACCAACAAATATAAATATTGGTCAATTTATAAATCAAGAATTAATACATTTTTCTAATTTTGATAATATTAGGTCTATACCTTCATTATGTGATGGTTTTAAACCTTCTCAAAGAAAAGTATTATTTGCATGTTTAAAAAAGAACTTAAAAACTGAAATGAAAGTTGCACAATTAGCATCATATTGTGCTGAAGTGACTGCATACCATCATGGTGAACAATCTTTAGTTCAAACTATTATTAATATGGCACAAGATTTTGTAGGTTCAAATAACTTAAATTTATTATTACCAATTGGTCAGTTTGGTACCAGATTAACCTCAAAAGATTATGCATCAGGAAGATATATTTTTACTCAATTAAATCCATTAGTTGAATATATATTTAAAAAAGAAGATGAGCCATTATTAGATTATTTAATTGATGATGATATGAATATAGAACCTAAATTTTATTTACCAATTATTCCAATGATTTTAATTAATGGAGCAGAAGGAATAGGAACCGGTTTTTCTACATTTATTCCAAATTATAATATTATTGATATTATTGAATGGTTTGAAAATAAATTATCTAATAATAAAAATGAACAAAATGAAAAAAATAATAAAAATAATAAAAATAATAAATTAGAACCATATTATAATAAGTTTAAAGGTAAAATATTTAAATATGATGATACTACTTATATCAGTGAAGGAATATGTAAAATAGAAAATAACATAGTTAATATATCAGAATTACCAATTAAATTTTGGACAACACCGTATAAAGAATTTTTAGATGAATTAATTGAAGCAAAAAATAGTGCATTTAAATCATATTCTAATTTTAGTACAGATACAGATGTATCATTTACATTAAAAATAGATAATCAAGAATATATAAATAATTTGAACAATAAAATAGAAAATAATTTAAATGATTTAAATAAATTATTAAAATTATATAAGACAATTAAATTATCAAACTTAACATTATATGATTCAGAATTAAAAATAAAAACTTATTCATCACCAGAAGAAATTTGTGATGAATTTTATAAATGGAGATTAGAATGGTTTGAGAAAAGAAGATTAAATATGATCGAAAATATTAAAGCACAAGTTGATTTAATATCAAATCAAGTTAAATTTATAGAATTAGTAAAATCAAAACCAGCTATATTTAATATGGAACAAACAAAACTAGAAGAATTTTTAAAAAGTAATAAATTAAAACAAATAGATAATTCATATGATTATTTAATTAATATGACATTTAAACAATTAGCAAAAGCTAATTTAACGAAATTAACCGATAAAATGAATGAATTAAATAAACAAAAGAAAGATTTATTAAGTAAAACAAATAAAGATTTATGGTTAGATGATTTAATAATATTGAAACAAAAAATAAAAATATATTAAAAAAATAAATTATTAACTATATTATGAATTATAGCCTTTTTGAGGCATATATACGCCCTTCGGGCTATGAAGAGAAATATATAAAATATAAAAAAAAATACATACAATTAAAGAATCAAATAGGTGGAATTGTAGAAGGTAGAGGTTCATATGGTATTGTTGTATCAAATCCACGAATAGCATTTAAAGATGAACATATTATTGATGTAGCTTTGATTGATAACGAAGTATCAAAAATTTTTATAAATGAAGATTCTGAAGTAAATATGAAAAAAGAAATAGAATTATATAATAAAATAATAAGTGAGCATTCTGATATAATAACATCAGAAAATTATATATTACCAATAAAATATGGTGAAATAGATAAATTATCACTTTTTATAAAAAATGATAATTGGTTTTATGATATTAATAATAATAATTATAAACAAATATTAAAAAATAATTTGTTACATGTTAATAAATTATATCAAATTACATTTAATAAAGGTAGTCCAATTAATTATAATTTAAGTGATTTTTTAATAAAAATATTAGATATTATAAAATGTATTAAAATAAACATTCAAAATAATTTATATTTTGATGATTTAAAATTAAACAACTTAATTAAACATGATAATAAAATTAAAATAATTGATTTTAGTTCATTAATAGATTTAAATAATTTGTCAGAAAATGAAATATTTAGTAATATTTTAAAATCATTTTTATATGAACATTTTTATTTTATTAATAATCCAATAATTTCAATATTTTTATCTACAAAAAACCTAAATTCTATAAAAATTATAAAAAACTATGTAGAAATAGTATTTAATAATAGTGATATGTATAGTGATTATTTAAAAAATATTTATCACTATAGTTTTTTAAATAAAATAGATAAATCAATATTTATATCATTAGATATATATAATATTACAACAGAAAAAATTGAAAGTGTTGATATAAATAGTAGTAATTTAAATAATAATTTTAACATTTTACATTTATATATAATAAAAAATAAAATAAACACATTAGAAGAAGAAATAAAAAAAATAAATAATTTAGATGAAATTAATGATGAAAATCAAGAACAATTAACAAAATATATTGTTGAAATAGATAAATTGTCTAAATATTATAATTATTATATTCAAAATATTAGATTTTATTCAGATAGTTTATTTTATAAATTATCCAATATATCAGATAATTTAGGAAAAAAATATAAATTATTAGAGTTATCACAAATATATATGATTGGTATTATTTTTGTATTTAAATTAAATAATTATTTTAAATTAAATAAATCATATGATATAAATCTTATTAAAAAATATTTAAAAATAATATCAATGTGTTGTTTATTATTTGGTAAAACAGATAATGGTGATTTATTTTATACAAATTATTCAATAGATGATATTATTTCGTTTATTCAATCTTAAAAAATATTTATGAAATAATAATTTTATTAAATTACTATTTTATAATGCAAAATATCAAATTTATATATATTGTTTTTATCAACTAAGTTTATTTTGTATATAGTAAGCCATATATTCTAGTGGATGTTCATATTCTACTGAATTTATAGGGATTATTTCAACAGAATTTATATTAGTTGCATTATTATTATAGATACTTCTCATAAGTTGACCATTTTTATTTGTATAAACAAAATCATCCAAGTCAGGATTTGATCTAATGTTTTTAAAATTAGATTTATGAGAATGTTTTTTAAAACCATTTTCTTTTATATATAATTCGATATCATTAGGATATTGTTTTTGATACACATGAATTTTTTCGTGGATGAGTGTTGAAACTAGTGTATTAGTTGACATATTTAATAATTTTTTTGGTAAAATAATTATATCATTACGTGTATGTGGCATACCTGCTTCATAATTATCATCATTAACTAAACCAATCTTCCATTCTAATTTTGAACATTTTTTTGCATCAAATCCTTTTGGTGCATCTTTAAATTTACTAATTTTGCTATTAGCAATATTAATATATTTATTTAAATATTCTTGTTCTGTATCAGAAATATTAATACATGATTTTTTGATTATTTCATAATATTCATCTAATGATTTAATATTTCTAACTTTAAAATCTGTTTCATTAAATTTTTTATAATAATTATCATAATCTTTTATTAAATATTTTTCTAATTCAGATTTTGATAAAAAAATGTTAGAAGTATTATTGAATCCATCTCTTTCTTTAAAAAAAACTTGCCATAATATTAAAAGAACAATAAGTGTAATTAAAATGTTAATCATTAATTTATGTTAGAAGTAATTTTTATAAATTTTCATAATATATTTTTATATCATCGTTTTTTAATGTTCTTTTTTTATTATCATAAATTACTATTTGATTTTTTAAATAATTAGGAAAATTATTTATTATTTTATCAACATCTTCATATGATTGAATATTTTCAATAACTATTTTTCCTGTACTTTGTAATAATATTGGATATGATTTAATAGAAAATAACATGTTTTCAATTGTTCCAATATTTGAAAATATAATTATATCAAACATAATATTTAATTTTGTTAAATCATTAATTATATTATTATCATATGGATATTCATCAACTATTTTAATTTTTTTATATGTTGATGTTTCTTTTAGTTTATATATAATTTTATCTTCATTTACAATATAAATCATTGTATTTTTAAAAGTATTATAAAAATAATTTAATTGTTCTTCACTAATATTACCAACTAATAATATATTATTAGTTTCTACTGTTATATCATTTAATTTTTCTTCATAAAAATCATTAGAAACTGGTGTAAATGCTTCATTATGACATTGGAAAAATAGGAATAAAAAAAACAATAGTATTATTATAAAATATGTATTCATTATATTATAATATATTATAAAATATTTATAAAATTATATCAAAAATTTTTTTAAAATATAATAAATCATCAGGATTAATTCTATATTTACTAATTTCTTTTAATATAATATTATAATCTTCAGGTTCAATATTATATAAATCATAATTACAATTAGTATAGTTATTAATAATATTTTGTATTAATTCTAAAATTTTATTTTGATTATCATATTTTTGAATTTTATTAATTGTATTTATAATATTAGTTAATTTAATTTTTCTTTCTATTTTTTTTTGCTCAATTTCATATTGTTTTTCAGATTCTTTCATTATTTTATTTAATGATTCTTCAAATGATTCATCTAATAATTTATCAATTGATTCATTATATAAATTTAATGACATTTCTATTGTTTTTTCATAATCATCCTTTTCTTGATCAATTTCTTCCGAATCATTTGGTCCTTCTAATAAACGTTGGCGAATTACTGGATCAGGTTTTCTAGGTTCTAAAACAGTTTCAGCTTCTAAATCATGAATTAATGATTCTAAATATTCTTTCTCAATGTCATCAGTATATTGTTTTTCGATTTCATCAGTATTATCCATAATATTGATGAAATTAATTTATATTTTTTTTATTTCAATTTTTTTAATTCTGAATATTTCATTTTTTTAATTCTAAATATTTCATTTTTTTTAATTCTAAATATTTCATTTTTTTTAATTCTAAATATTTCATTTTATATTTTAAATATTTCATTTTAAAATCTGTATCATCACTACCTCCTCCTGATGCACTTGAACTTGATGCACTAGAACTTGATGCACTTGAACCTGATGCACTTGGTTCTATTTTTACTACTTGTGAATATGCTAAATCTGGTTTTTGATAAGTATTTGATGAATATGCATGAGATACTAATAAAATATTTTTATCAGTATTAGTGTCATTAATTCTATCAACAGTATTTCTAATTCTACTATAATATTTAGGATATGGATATTCTGATACAAAATCATTTTCATTTTCATTTTGAATAGTACTATGTGTTCTATTTAATACTTCTAAATAACTTTTTTCTTCTTCAGATAATTTAGTTAATGAATGTTGATATATGGCTTCGATATCTAAGCTATCATTAGTTAAATCAAAATCAAAATTCGAAATTAGTTCAGATAATCCATAATCAATATAAATTTTAGTAATTCTAGGTGTTAACTCTTTTATTTTTAAAGCTGTTTGTATACATCTTAAAAAAGGTGAAGATATAATAACATTAATATTTTTATCAACCAAGTTACCTGTTAATGTATCAATATAACTACCTATATTATCAGATAAATATGGATTGTGTTTATTATTTATACCTGATGAATCAATAGTTGCCCATTTACGTGTCATTTCTAAACTTGTAATTTCTAAACCAGCATCAACGCGTGGTAAATGACGAGTTAAATAAATATTATTAGACATTTTATTTTATATATATAATTTTATATATATAAAATAAAAAACTATATTTAAAAGGTACCACACCCACCTTTCATTGCAATTGCCCAAATAATATAAAGGTGAGGGCAGAATAAAGCAAACATAAATTGAAGAGGATTAAAACTTAAAACTCCATTAACTTGATTACATTTCCATGATAAATAAAGGGCAAAAAATGCAATAATCATATGAGTAATAGAATATAACATCATATAACAAGGTTTTTCTTTTTTATTAACAACAAGATTGTTATCGTTTTGAACAGTAAAATAACTTTCACTCATTTTTATATATACTAATTTAGATTATTTTTATTAAATAAAAAAACTAAATTATTTATTAGACTGGATTAATTGTATAATTTCATTAATTGTAATATCATTTGGTTCAATATCTTTTGGTATGGGAATATTTTTTAATACTTTTTTTTTAGAATTTAATAATTGTAAATATGGTCCAAATTTACCATTTTTAACATTAATAACAGTATCTTTTACCTTAAATGTTTTTAGAGCATATTTATCACCAGCTTCTTGAATATTTTTAAAATATTCAACATCTACTTTATCAATATCTTCTTGATTAAATGATATATTAGCATCACCATATTTAAAATAGAAACCAAATTTACCTTGACATAGATAAACAGTTTTTTTATTATATTTACCTAAATCTTTTGGATATTCTTTTTTATTAGATAGTAATTGAATTGCTGATTCCAACGATAAACATTGTTTATCAGTATTATTAGTATCATTAGTATCATTAGTATCATTAGTATCATTAATATTATCAGAATTAATAGAAGTATATTTTTTATCAACACGTAAATACTCACCATATTTTCCAGTGCCTTGCCATATTTCTTGATTAGTTTCAGGATCTAGACCAATTAATATTTCATTATTTTTAGTTTTTACAACAACTTGACTATTTAATTGTGTAACCATTGGTTCAAATAATTTATAAAATTTATCTAATATATTATGATATTTTGCTTTACCTTCTGCAATCATATCTAAATATTTTTCAAATTCTGATGTAAATTGAACTTGCATAATTGGATTAAAATTAGTAACCATAAAATTATTTACTTGATTACCGATATCAGTAGGTACTATTTTTTTATTTTCTTTACCTAATGTTACAGTATTTACAGTTTCTTTTATTTTATATTTTTTATCAAGAATTAATTGTTGTGATTCTGCTTTAATACCTTCAATATCTTTAATTTCAACATAATTTCTTTCAATAATTTTATTAATAATAGATGCATAAGTAGAAGGTCTACCTATGTTATTTTTTTCTAAATATTTAACTAATCCAGCTTCATTATATCTTAATGGTAATTTAGTATATTCTTGACTAATTTTTATATTATCAAAAGTTAAAATATCATTTACTTTAATTTTTATTTTTTTATTTTGTTCCTCTGAATCTTTTGCTTCATCTGGATCAGGTTCTTTATCATTATAAACAGCAAGATAACCATCAAAATCAATAGTTTCTGATTGTGAAACCCAAAAAGTATTTTCAGGTAATGTATTTAATGTATCAATTTTAAGTATTTGAATAGTTAATTGAGCTGGTGACATTTGTGAGGCTATTGTTTTTCTCCAAATTAAATCATATAATTTAGTTTCATCTTTTCCTAAATCTATTTCAACTACATTTATTTTTGTAGGTCGAATAGCTTCATGAGCTTCTTGTGCACCTTCTTTATTAACATTATATTGTACTGGTTTAGAATATTCTTCACCAAATGTTTTAATAATATAATCTTTACAATCATTGATTGCATCTTTTGATAAACATGTTGAATCAGTTCTCATATATGTAATTAAACCAGCTTCATATAATTTTTGTGCAACTTGCATAGTTTTTTGAACACCAAATCTTAATTTAGTAGATGCTTCTTGTTGTAATGATGATGTTATAAAAGGTGGTGATGGTTTTCTAACAGATTTTTTTTCTTGAATATCTATAACTTTAAAAATAGAATTAGTATTTATTTTACTTAAAAATTCCTTTGCAGAATCTAATGAATCAAATTTATATAATCCATATTTATTTTCAAGTAAACCATTTATTTTATATTTTCCAAATGTTAAATTTACAACTGATTTAAAATATGCTTCAGATAATGATTTTTTAATTTCTTCTTCTTTATCGATTATAATTTTAACAACAACAGATTGAACACGACCAGCTGATTGTGCATTTTGACCATATTGTTTCCATAAAAGAGGACTAATTTTATATCCAACTAATCTATCTAATAATCTTCTTGCTTGTTGTGCATAAACCATATTCATATTAATTTCTCTAGGATTTTCAATTGCTGATTGAATTGCTTTTTTTGTAATTTCATGAAAAACTATTCTTTTAGGATTTTTTAATTTTAATGCATCTTGTAAAAACCATGCAATTGCTTCGCCTTCTCTATCTTCATCAGAAGCTAATATTATTTCATATTCTTTTGCTAATTTTTTAAACTCACTAATAATTGGTTGTTTACCTTCACAAACTACATATGTTGGTTTAAAATTATTTTCTACATCAATTGATAATGTTTTTTTATCTAAATCTAAACAGTGTCCAAATGATGCTTTAACTAAATACCCTTCACCTGCATATTCTGTAATTTTTTTGATTTTACCGGGTGACTCTACTATAATTAGTTTTTTTGACATAATTATATTGTCTTATATATAATTAGTTTATTTATCAAATTTTTTATAAATATATAAAATTTTAAAAATTTTATATAATGTATTTTAATGTATAAAAATAATTCTTTAAATTTATTTGTAAATACTGAAAGTGATAATTTATCATCTGAATTTGATTTATTAAAAAAATTACAAAAAGAAACTAAACAAAATAATGATACTAGTTTAAGTCCTACTTCTACTGACATGTCTAAATTAAAAAATAATATTAGTTTAAGTTCTACATCTGATGAAAATAATATTAATACTAATACTCAATCTTACTTACCTAATGTATTACAAAAACATATAAACACTAAAACAAACAGTACTACTTCTGAATTAAATACAAGTGAACAAAACAATAATGTTTATTCAATTACATCATCTGAAGCAAAAGATACCAGTCCTTTTATTAAATCTAATACAAAACAAAAAAAGCATGAATATTTAATTCAAGAACCATATGATTTTAATAATGAAACATCAGAATATAAACCACCTTCTATTAATTATGATAACATGATAAAATCATTAAATAATAATAACAATAATAATAATAATTCTAATAATGATAATAACAATAATTCTAATAAAGAAAGAACAGTTAATTTAACAAGTATTTTTGGTAATGTTATTGGTTTGTTTACATATTTATTTACTTTAGATAATTCTAAATCAAATGATGATGACAGTGATATTATATAAAATTATTATATAAAATTATTATATAAAATTATTATTTAATATCCTGTGTCTCTAAATAATCATCTAGCATTTTTTGTAATTTATTAAATTCTTTATCTGATGAAATATTAATTTCATCTAATAAATTATTAGCATTTAATAAATTATTACCATTATTTTCTAACACTTTATTAGATTCAGTTGTTTTAACATTTTGTGAATCTAAAATAGGGTCTTCTTCTTCATCAGATTCATAATCAGGTTGATTTCTTGGATCTAATATTGCAGTTTGAATATCATTTTTATGAATAATTTCAATAACATCATTATAAATTTCTTGTAATGTCCATGGTTGTTTCCATTCATTATTAATAAAAATGAAATAATCAAATACATAATTATTCATAATATTATTTTCATACCAATAAATATTTGTAAATTCTTCTAAATCATCAGGAAAATCTATTTTTTTATTAATATGTTCTTTAACAGAAATTAAAAGTTTATTTAAACATTCATCAAGATTATCGAAAATAAAATTTTTTGTTACAAATTTATTTTCGTTAGGATAAGTTAGTGTAATATACATAGGTAACTTCATAATTATTATTAAATTTAATAATAATTATTTAATTAATCAATTTTTTTTAAGAATTAATAAAATGCTCTAGCATTTTAAAATATTCTAAATCAAGATTACGATTATTTCCATTTTTTATTCTCCAATGTAATGTATTATGTTGCCAGTCAAACTGTTTTAGTTCGCCATAAGTTGTATAATAAATAAAATTATAAAATGAATCAGTTGTTTCATTATCAATTATAATACCCCAAGTATAATATATATCAGGATTAACATATTTAACTTTAAAATGAGCAAATATACTACTAATTAAAACATCTTCATGTATGTTATAATAATTAAAATTAACATAACTATGAGCAACTATTTGTGATACATCTCTTGACATAATTATACCAGTACCTGTTATAAAACCACTAAATGAAAATCCAGCACATGTATTTACTCTATTAATTTTACTTGTAAAATCAATTAAATTATTAACATTTATAAATGTACTAAGATTTGTTCTAAATATAAAATCATATTCATATTTATTATTTATATATTTCATAGCTTCTGCTGTTTTTATAATCATACCAGGATTAATAGATTCAGTACCTTTTACATATAATGTATTTCCTTTTTCAATAACAGTATCTGTATCATTAGTATTATCAGTATTATTAGTATTATTATCGGTATTGATTGTATTATTATTAGTATCATTAGTAAATTCAACAAAAAAAAAGTTTACTAATTTATCAGAATTCACAAATTTGTTTAAATAATTTGTTTGATATTCTTTTAATTTATCATAAACTTCACCTTGAGATGATAATATTAAAATAATAATTCGTGGTATCATTATTTTAATAAATAATATTTCTTTAAACTATAAATTTTAATTCTTCTAAGACTCTGATTCCACTATTATATGCAGCATGTAATGAACCATAATAAATAGGGTCGGTATATTCACCTGCAAAAAATATACGATTATTTATATTTTTATATAATTCATAAATATTTTCAATATCAGTTTCATGATATGAATATGCACCTTGACTAAATATATCTTCTTCCCATCTTGATATTAGTCAAGCTTTTGGGTCTGGTGCATTTGGATAATAAATTCGTAAATGTGTCATTATTATATCAACAATTTCTTCATCACTTTTCCCAGCTAATTTAAAACCAATATCTGCAGGACATATTGCTTCTAAAATAGGTTTATTTTTTGAAAATATATAATTATTCCACAATATATATGGGATTATTCCATTATTTTTTTGATAATATTCTTTTGCATCAGTATTTGGATTATATGTTAAAATCATAGGCACATTATTTTGCCAAAATATTTCATTTTCTTGAAATTCTAGTTGAATTTTTTTATATGAACCCATTTTAATTTTAGATAATATATCTAATCGGTTATCATCAAGTGGTGGACTAAAATTAATACTTTTAAGAGGTTTTGGCGGGACTGTAATACATACTTTATTACAATAATATATATTTCCATTTTTTGTATGAACTTGAACATAATAATCATTATATATTATATCAGTTACAACTTGATTATATTTAATTCTATCATAATAACTTTCTTTTGCACTATTTATTATTGATTCAATTAATGTTTTTGCACCGTTTTTAAACAAGTAATGTGGTCCATTATAATCACCAAATATTCCACTTGTTAAAAATGATGATGTAATTTTTTTTACACTACCACCACACCAGACTTCGATTAAATATAAAAAACTATATAAATCATCATCAATATTTAATTGAGACATTACATCAGTTATTGATTTATTATCATCAGGTGATATATTTTTAATTATATTATTCCATTTTGATGCTAATATTTGTCTTTGTTCTTCACTAATATTATATTTATCACATAAATATTTTATTTTAGTATTTTCAGAATGCATCCATGGATTACTATCTGCTACTGGAATTAAATTACTATAATCTAAAAACTTATTTAATGGATTATTTTCAGAGCCATGAATCCATGCAGCACCCATATCCATATTTTTATCATTAGTGAAAACACGACCTCCAAGACGGTCGCGTGCTTCTAAAATTAATAAATTTTCCTTATTAAATTTAGAAGCATTAATTTTACTGGATTCATTAATTAAATCTGACACATTAATTAAATTAGATGTATTAATTAATCCAGAAGCAATTGTTAATCCAGCAACACCAGCACCAATTATAATAACTGGATTAAAATATTTAATATATATTTTATTCCATAAATCATACAAATTACCGTTATTATTATCTTTAAATTCATTAATTAAATTATTAATTAATATTATTTCATCATATAAATCTTGACATATTAATGTTTTATTTATTTTAAAATTATTAATACTATTAATATTATCAATATATTCAATAAAATTATTTATATTATTATCATTATTATTATTATATTTATTATTTATATTATTATCATTATTAGCATATTTATTAGCATATTTTTCAACTAATATTTTAACATTTTCTTTAATATCAGTATAATTCATTATATTACTATAATTAAGATTTATTTATATATATAACTAAATAATTATAAATTTAATAATTATGAATTAAAGAAAAAATAATTTAATTATATTATATTATGAATATTATTATTGGTGCGAATGGATACTTAGGATCATTTTTACATTATAAAATAGAAAATTCAATTGGTGTTGTTAGAAATAAACCATCATCAAAATTACAAATAAGTTATAATGATTTTATACAAAAATATAATAATGATGAGTATAAAATGTGTAATATTATTATTTGTTGTACAACATCTTCAATTAAATCAGTTATTAATGATTTAAAAAAAAAATCAAATAAATTAAATAAATTTATATTAATTAGTTCTGCTGTTATTTATGATGGTATACAAAACAAAAATTATATATATAAAGAAACTGATACAAATCAATTTTGTTCATGTGATTTATATGCAAAAACAACATATAATAATGAAAAACTATTTAATGAATTAACAGGTAAAAAAATTATTTTAAGATGTGGTACAATGTATGGGTTCTCACCTAATTTAAATGCAACAAGAGGAATAAATAGAATGATTTATTCATCATTATTTAATAATAAAATAGAATTAAATACAATTAGTTTAAAAAAAAGTTTTATTTCATTAAATGATCTTCATTCTGCAATATTTTTTTTAACTTGTAATAAACCAAAACAAAATTTAGAAAAAGTTAAATTAGATGTTCCCATTCAAAAATATAAATTAGGAGAACCTATATCAGAACAAGAATTAGAATCAGAACCAGATTTAGAACAATATTTAGAGTTAGAACAAAATTTAGAGTTAGAACAAGATTTAGAATCAGAACCAAAACAAGATTTAGAGGTAGAACAAGATTTAAAATTAGAATCAGAACAAAATACAGAAACTGATATATATAATTTATCATCATTTATTATGTCATTACATAACTTAGGTAACATGTTTAAAAATAAATTTGATGTAGAAATTGAATATAGAAAATTTGATAAAAAAGAATACGAGTTTTATTTAAATATAGATAAAATAAAAAAAATTGGGTGGAAACCATATTCATCATTTCGTACAATTATAGAAGATATGACAGATGATTTTGATTCATTAAACAAATTAAGTTATAATTTAAATCGTGTAGAACAAGTTAAAAATTGTTTTAGTTTATTTAATTGTTTTAATAATAAAAATATTAATGTAGAAAATACAATTTGGAAGAAAAAAGAAGAGTGTCGTGTTTGTCAAAGTAAATTATTATTTAATGTTTTAAATTTAGGTAATCAACCACCACCAAATAGATTAAGTGATAAATATTATAAACTATTAAATTTTCCTTTAGTATTAATGGGTTGTAGTGAATGTTATCATTTACAATTAAATGGTGTAGTAAATCCATCAATAATGTATAAAGATTATACATATACAAGTGGAACATCACAAACAATGAATTTATATTTTAAAAACTTTGTAGAAAAAATAAATAACAATATATTAATTAAAATAAATAAGAATAAAAAATCAGTATTGGATATTGCATGTAATGATGGATGTTTATTAGATTATTTTAAAGAAAAAAATTATGAAACATATGGAATTGACCCTGCAGAAAATTTAACATCAAAAATAAAACAACATAAAATTTGGTGTGATTTTTTTAATATTAATTCTGCAAAGAAAATGAATATGAAATTTGATGTTATTACTGCATTTAATGTTTTTGCTCACGTAGATGATATATATGAATTTATTAATGCAATAGATATTATTTCACATAATGAAACAATTGTATATATACAAACATCTCAAGCTAATATGATATCAAATAATGAATTTGACACTATATATCACGAACACTTATCATTTTTTAATATTAAAAGTATGAATAAATTTTTATCAAAAACATCATTTTTCTTATCAGATGTTGAAATTACTGATGTTCATGGAGGTTCATATTTATTTAAATTAAATAAACATATGTCAAATACAACTATAGATAATAATGTGAATAGTAGATTATTAAAAGAAGAAATACATCATAAACTTTATAAGTTAGAAACATATAATACATATTCAAATAATATAAATCAGTGGTCAATACAGTTAGCAACTATGTTAAAAAATAGTAATAAAGTTATTGGTGTTGGTGCATCAGCAAAAGGTATAACAATAATGAATTTTTTAAATAATAAAATAAAAGTAAATTATGTTATAGATGAATCTAAATTAAAAATTAATAAAACAATTAATTCAGTTAATGTTCAAATTAAAGAGTTTAATAGTATATATTATGAATTAGATAATATAACATTTATATTATTTGCTTGGAATTTTAAAGATGAATTAATAAAAAAAATAAAAAAAATAAGACCAAATAGTCAAGATAAAATTATAAATTTGTTTCCATTAGAATTTTGCATTTAATATTTAGTAAGATTTTTTTATTTAATATTTGGTAATATTTTTTTATTTAATATTTGGTAAAAATTGAAAAAATAATAATTACACTTAATAATTTATAAATAATTATGTTATCTAGTAACGATAGTAATAATAATAATAGTAATAATAGTAATAATAGTAATAATAGTAATAATAGTAATAATAATAAATATGATATTTATGATGTTGTTAAACAAATTCATAAATATAATAAAGATAATAATAAAAGATTTTGTTTTGGAATAACTGGAGGAGGTATATCATCATTATCTTTTTTATTTTCACAGGCTGGTGCGTCATCTAGTATATTAGAATGCACAGTACCATATGCATGTGAATCAACATTAGAATATACTAATTCTAATGAAATTAAATCATGGGCATCATTTGATACAGCTAATCGATTAGCATATTCTGCTTTTTTACGTTGTAATAAATTAATATTAGCTTCTAAATCAACATGTAATTCTGTAGGTATTGGTGCAACATGTAATCTTGTGTCAAATGGGAATTGGAAAAGAGGAAAACAAGGTATTTATATTACTAACAAAACTGAAAGTAATATAGTTAATTTCCATTTAGAATTATATAAAGGAATAGAACCAACACCTTTTAGAACACGTCAAGAAGAAGATGAATTATGTGGTAAATTAATAGTTGGTGTTTGTGCATATGAATGTAAAATATTAAATGATACGTCATTACTAGATTTTATGTTTTATAATGGATTAGTTAATGAAGATATATTAGAAATAAATATTTAAAATAATATATAAAATAATTTATTTACTTTTATTTAGTACAGAAGAAACATTAGTACCTTTCCATTCTTTATTAAAATATTTAATTTTATGTTCATTTAAAAAATCTGCAATCATATTATATGATATATTTCCATATTTAATTATATTAGTATCATCAGAAAATAATTTGTTAATTTCATATCCAACTATTTTTTCCATTAATCCATTAACAATAGCAATAGAACCTCCATAATATAAAGTTTTCATTAATGTAATTATATTTTGTCCAGTTTCATCAATAACAAATTTTCTAATGTTGTTAGTTTTTACAACTTTATATCCAAAAGGACATCTACCAATTTTATGACCTAATGAACGTCTAAAACTAATTGCATTTCTTACTCTGTCACTAGCATTTGCGCTTTCAATTTCTGCATTTTTAATACCATCAACTATTTTTAAATATCCAAATCTAGTATTACTGGTTACTAAATCTTTAACAACATGAATAATAATATTTTTATTTTTACATTTTCTTAACAAGTTAATACCATCATATACATTTCTAGAAAATCTAGATGCATCATAAATAATTAAATTTATATTTTTACTTGTATTAATAATTTTTAATAATTTTCTTTGATTACTAATACTATTAGCTCTACAAACTTCTGAATCAAAATATGTTATATTTAATTTATTCTCTTCACAATAATTTTGACAATGAAATAATTGTGTTTCAATTGACATATGATTATATTGGTTTTGTTTTAAGGTACTTGATCTACAGTAAATAATACTCATAATAATTAATATTTTTAGTATAAAATATAATATTTGCAATTTTTTATAAAAATATAAAAATTTTCTAACAATATATATAATGGACTCAGATAATGAAAGTAACTTTAAAACATTATTAACAGATTCTAAGGATGCTTTTGATAAAGTATTTCATAGAAATTTTGTTAATATGAAAGTTTTTGTACTATTATTATTAATTATTGTTTCAATCATTAATCAAGATACAGATTTTATAAAAGCAAATCCTGTAACTTTTGGTATTGAAACATTTGTTTATGGTTTAATATCTACTTTAGGTATTATTTATATAAATCATGCTAGACAAGGAAATTCTACATTTTTAACATATTTTATTTGGTTTATTGTAATGTGTTTATTTAATGTTACTTTTCAATTAGGTGGATTTTATTCTATTTTATATCCTGAAGAAGAACCAGAAAAAGAAGAATTACATTTTAAAAAAATAGATAGATTATTAAAAGGTGTAACAAATTCAGTTTATGGAACATTAGGAATTTTTACAATTATATGTGTAATATTTTTAATTTTTGTTGCTTATAAAAATTGGGATTTTAATATTTTAAGTTATGAAAATAGTTTTAAAGGTTCTTTTACAATTGAAACTATAATATTTGGTTTAACAAATTCAGTTCCATTATTATTAATTGCATATAATAGAGAAAAAAATAAACCTACAGAAGAAATAAAAAGTGGTATGAAACATAATTTATTAGAAACTTTAATATTATTTGTTAAAATGTGTTTATTACACATTGTTTTACAAGCGGGAGGATTTTATAAACATAATTTTGGTTTTTAAGTCATTATAATATTTCAATAAAAATAATTATTATTTATTTTTATTAAATTAATTCATAATTTTAATAAATTTATTTTCATTTGGTTTTGTACTCATAAAATTAACTAAATTTTTTGAATGAATATGTAAATTAATAATTGGTATATAATTATTATTATAAAAAATATATGGTTTATATAAATTATTTGTTTGAATCCAAAAAAATTTATAATTATTATATTTAACTAAACATGTTTCATTAATAAATCCCCGTGTATCTCCGTCTTGATTTCTTGGGTCAACTCCACCTAAATATTGTCCAATAGCAGCAGCATCAAAAATACAATTAAAATTTTGATAATTTTTAGTTATTTTATGATTAAATTCATTATTAAAACAAATAGGTAATGGTTCAATTATATTTTCATCAAATTTTGCTAAATTATACATATCATCAATATTTGTATCATAATTATTAATAATTGGTTCAAATAATTTATAATTAGGTATAAATATAATACCAGGAATAACTCTATTGTTACAATCAAAAGTTGCAGATACTTTACTTTTATTAAATTTATTTTCAAGAGAATCTAAATTTTCATAAATCATAACATCATTTTCTATATGAACACTATTTTGTAAATTATTTTTTTTAATATGAGAATATAATAAAAAAAGTCTTAATGAACAAAAATGCCAAAATCCATTTCTAAATTGTTTATCAAGATTTGAATTAAAATTATAATCATTTAAATTATTGGCATTAATAATATTTACATTAATGTTATTAAAATAATTAGAAAATTCAGGAGAAATTATAACATCGATATCTTTATTACCAAATGCTAATAAATTATTAATGTTATCTAAAATATAGGGTTGAAAATTACCTACGCAAACTAATATTAACTTCATATAACGAATATATAATTTATCTTTAAATTTTTTATATATTATTATATAATAATTATAATATGAACTTAAATAATTGTATAATTTTTTTTATATTTTTACTAATTATATATTTATTGTATAAAAAACAAGAAGAAATAGAATTAGAATACTTTGGTAATACATGTAATGTTGAAGCAGTACCATGTGGTATTATAAATTGTCCAGATGGTAAAATTAAAGCACAACAATTAGATAATCCAGAAATGTGTAAATGTTGTGATGCTGATATAAAAAATGAATCTGAAAAACAATTAATTTTGTATTATTCATTTGATCAATATACAATTAATACAAATAATGAAATGATTAATTTAGCAGAACCAACTGTTAAATATAATGCATTACTAAATAATGTAAATATAATATCAAATTCTATTATTGGAACTAATGCTATTGAATTTAATGAAAAATCATTTATTGATATTAAACCATTTAATTTATTATCTAATAAATTTACAATTTCATTATGGTTAAATAAAAGTGGTACAGTTGCAAATCGTTCAATATTAAATTTCAATAATAATATTTATATTCAAGATATGATATCATATATTGTATTAGGAGTAAATAGTAAATATGGTTCCATAACTTATAATTTTTATGATATTGGTAATTATAAAAATAACTGGTGTCATCTTGTATGGGTATCAAATGGTAATACATGGACTTTATATTTAAATAATAAAAAAACAGTAGTAAATAATAAATTATCAATTGATGAAAATATTACTTTTGTAAATAATAAAATAGGTAATGGATTTACTGGTAAAATTGATGATTTTAAATTTTATAATTCAGAATTAATTGAAAATGATATAACTGAATTATATAATTTAGGAAAAAACAATGTTGTTGAAATTAAAAATAATAATTTAGAATTAGAATTACCTAATGATTATGTATTTATAAATAATTCTTTAATAAATACTAATGCTGTCACAAATGCAAATAGAATTGGTGTAACATCAACAAATCCAATAGTAGGACCTTGTTTTTTATCATTTAATCCACCTCCATATTTATGTTATATTGGTTTTTCAGAATATCCATTTGAAGTTAAAGGAATAAGATATGGTTGTACTTACTCTGGTTCTGCTGTAGATTTTTTTACACCTTTAGGTCCTAGTAATAGTTATACATGTACTGATAATGATCCTGAAATAACTATTAAAATAATATATGATGGTACTAAAATGATTTATTATGTAAATAATCAAATAATATTTTCAATTGAAAGAAAAATTAATGAACCATTATATGTTGTTGCCTCAACATATTTTGAAAAACAAATGATTAATAATATTAATTTTGGTCCTTATACAGAATCTAATGCATTAATTACATCAAGTGCACCAGTAATTAATAGTTTAAATTTAGATAGTAGTTTAGTTTATTTATTAACATTTGAAAAAAATACTTTTGATAATACTAATAAAAAAATATTAAATACTGTTAAAAATGGTTTAAATGCAAATATAAATGGTGATATATATTATTCAGTTGATGATAATATTGATGTATTACAATTAAATAATATAAAAAGTCAATATATTACATTAGATACTTTTAAACTTGACCTTAAAAAAGGAATAACTTTTTCATTTTGGTTTAAGGGAACTAATTCAGATGGATGGGCAAGAATTATTGATTGGGGATTAGTAACAAATACTAATAACATAATAATAGCAATTGATAATAATACAAAATTTAATTTTGGTTTATGGAATCAACCAGGCCAACTAAATCAAAGTATTCAATTAACAAATTTTAATTATGAATGGATACATTTTGCATGGTCAATGGATCCATTAACTAAAAAATGGAATGTATATTTAAATGGTTTAATAATTAAAACATTAAATAATGCACCTTTTCCATTTGATGTTCAAAGAAAGTTATATATTGGTAGATCACAAACAGGAAATGAATCAAATTTAAATGGATTTTTAACTGATTTTAGAGTTTATAATAGAGTATTAAATAATAATGAAATTAATACTATTTTTACAAGTCATAAATTAAATAATATTATTAAAGTATTCAAAAATTTAAATTATAACCAAAATAAAATTTTATTATATTTAGCTAGTCAAATAACATCACCAGATGCAACATTAAAAGCAATTGAAAACGATTCAATTATTAATTTAGATATTTCAAATAATACTATTATTAATAAAACTACCAATGTACCATTATCTAGTACTGCTGCAAAAGCAATAGCACCCACTGGTGAAGTTGTATTATTAGATTCAAATCCATCAAATATAACAATAGTTAATAATAAAGTATCTGCATGGAAAAATTTTGTTCAATCAAATGATATTTCAAGACCTATTATTAAAAATAATTTAATTGATTTTTCAAATAGTACTAGTATTGGTTTAACACAAAATGCAACACCAGTAACTACTAGTATTTTAACATTAACATTTGTTTTTAAATTAACATTATTATCAACAAATATAAAAACATTAGTTATTACAAGTGGTAAATGGACAACAAATAATATTAATTTAATGATTAATAATAAACAATTTGTTATTAGTATTGGTAATGCTGGTGATTATTATACTACATTTTTCCCAGTAATTGATACAATGTATATATTAACTGTTGTTATTAATTCAACACAAAAAGAAACAACTAGTACATTTAGAGTAAATGGTCAACAATATGATTTATATACACATTCTGGTAAATCTTTAAAATTAAATAATAAATGGGACCTTGGATTTTGGAATGGTGATTTAAATAGAGGATTTGCTGGTGGAATTGGTTATTTTATTCAATATAATAAACTATTAACAAAAACAGAACATGAAAGTTTAGAAGGATTTTTAGCAAATAGATGGAATATAAACACATTATTATCACCAGAACATCCATATTATGTTAAACCATTATTAACTGTAAATAAATATGGTGATATGATAATATCAAAACAAACTATAGAGTTTAAAAGATTAGAAGATTATATTAAAATTGTACCATTTAAAATAAATAGTACTGGTTTATCATTTTCTTTTTGGTATAAAACTTCAGGAACTCCATCAATGTCAAAAATATTTGATTTTGGTAATGGTCCAAATAATAAAAATATGTATGTTGCAATAACAAACAATATTAATTTATTATTTGTTGTAAACGGAACAAATTCTAGTCAAGTATCATTACCTATTGTTAAATTTAATAATTGGGTTCATATTTGTTGGACTTTAGATCCTATTCAAAATAAATGGTTAATTTATGAAAATGGACAATTATCTATTACTTATGATGCATACTATCCTGATATTATAAATAGAGAATATAATTATATTGGTAAATCAAATGCAGCTGATCCATTATTTACTGGTTCAATTGATGATTTTAGAATGTATTATAAAACTATTAATCAATCAGATGTTCAAATATTATATAATCAACAAAATTTATCATATTTAAATGATGATGAAAGTTTAGTATTACATTATACATTTGAAAACCAAAATAATCAAATAATTAGAAATAATGGTAAAAATGATTATGATGTAAATTATGAAATAACAAATAAAGGTTTTAATGATTTTGTTATTAATAATTATTTAGTTTCTAATTCATTAAATAAAGTATCTACATCATTTAGTCATCCTTCTATAATTCAATCAGGAGAATTAGAAGTAGGTAATAATGCATTATCAACACCATTATCTATACAACCTTTTACACCCAAAAATAATGGTATTACTATTGCATATTGGTTTAAATCAAATAAATCACCCAATAATACATTTATTTTTGATTTTAATGGTGCAATTATAATGTATGTTAATAATAATCAATTATGGTGTGGTGTATCTGGTTCAAACATGGTATTTTTTAATACTAATATTAATGATAACATATGGAGACATGTTATATGGGTAATTAATAGTAATAAATGGGAATTTTATATTAATGGTGAATTAATAAATACTATTACTACTAATATTAAATATCCACCATTAAGTAGTTTAAATTCTAATATTTTAGCAAAATCTGGTTTTATTGGAAGTATCAATGATTTTAGATTATATAATAGAGTTTTAAATTCTGATGAATTTATAAATTTATATAATTTACAAAAGTTATCAGATATTAGTGGAACTGAATTATATATTGCACCTATATTAAAAACAAAAACTTCAAATTATAAAGTTGGATTATTACCATTAACATTTTCATCAGTAAAAAGTGAATTTATTACATGTGAAAAATATAAACCAGTACAAACCGGTATTACTTTTACATTTTGGTTTAAATCTAGTGCAACTCAAACATGGGGACGTATATTTGATTTTGGTAATGGTCCTAATGTAAATAATATTTTAGCAACAATATCTAATAATAAAGTATATTTTAGTATTCGTGATTCTAAATCAGAAACAAGTGCAGAATTACCAATAAATGTAAATGATAATGTATGGAGACATATAGTATGGATTGTTAAACCTGTAAATACTACATGGGAAATTTATTTAAATGAAGTATTAGTAGTAACAAAACAAAATATGAAATATCCTGCAGATATTGAATTAAACAATAATTATTTAGGAAAATCAAATTGGGCTCAAGATCCATTTTATAATGGTTCTATTGATGATTTCAGAGTTTATCATAAAATATTAAATTCTACAGAAATTAGTAATTTATATAATTTAAATAATTATGTTACAAAAGAAGATAATTTAATTATGTTAAAAAGTCCTTTAGTACAATTAGAAAATGGATTTGCAACATTTAATGCATCTGATAAAAATTTTGTTTCTGTTGATAAAATATCAACTAATAATAATGGATTAGCTATTTCTTGTTCATTTAAATCTTTTAAATCTGAAAATTATAGTAGATTATTTGATTTTGGTAATGGTAAAGCTTCTGATAATATTATTGTTGGTATTAATAATAATAAACTATTTGTATCTGTTTTTAAAATAGTTAATGATGATATTATAAATGTTACATGGGATTCAATTTATGATATAAATATAAATGATGGTGTTACTAGACATTTAATATGGACAATGTTACCAAATGGCGAATGGTCTATTTATATCAATGGTCAAAAAATTAATACTAAAACAGATGGATTATATCCAACTTCTATATCAAGAAATAAAAATTTTATTGGTAAATCAAATTGGTTAGCCGATCCTTATTTTAATGGACAAATTGATAATTTTATTATATTAAATCGTCCATTATCAAATACTGATATTAGTAATTTATATAATCAAATAGTAACAAATGATGAATCATTAATATTAAATCTTAATTTTGAAAAAGTATCAAAAGAATATATTAGAAATAATACTGACACTAATTTAAATGGAATAGTAAATAGTGATAATTATATTATTGAAAATATTAATAACTTTATTACATTAAATTCAAATAATAAACAATTTATTAACATTAAACCTTTTAAAATAAATAATTATGGTTTAACATTTAGTTTATGGTTTAAAACTACTTCTACAAGAGGTGGTATATTTGATTTTGGAAATGGTCAAAATTATAATAATATTAGTGTTGAATTAAATAATAATCAACTAATCTTTTTTGTTGCTGGTGTATTATCAATTCCTATTAATTTTGATAAAATGAATACTAATCAATGGATTCATGTTGCATGGGTATTATCAAGTGTTGATAATAAATGGAAAATATATAAAAACGGTATATTAATTAATAGTGTTATTGCTAATTATCCAGAAATTGTAACAAGAAACCAAAATTATATTGGTAAATTAAATAATAATTTATTTTTTGATGGTTCTATTACATATTTTAAAGTTTATAATAAATGTTTAAATAATAATGATATTTTATCATTATATAATCAAGAATATTTAACAAACTCTATATATAACCAAGTAAATGCATTAAATACACCTATAAATAATTCTGAATTTACAGTTTCATCTTATACTGGTATTAATTTATATAAAAATGGTGTTTACAAAACATCTGCATCTAGTAATAGTTTAACTTGTTTTAATGCTTTTAATAATTCTACAAATACATTATGGGAAAGTGTTAAAACATATGGTGCAAATAATGGTAATTATTCAGGCACTAATAAAACTAATGATATATTAGGTGAATGGTTACAAATACAATTACCATATCAAACTGTTATTAAATATTATTCATTAGTAACTGCATCTACTAGTGCAAATACTGCTATATCACCTAGTGTTTTTTCTTTATTTGGTTCAAATGACGGTACAACATGGACTATTATTGATAATAGAAATGTATCATCAGTTGTACCAGTAGAAAATCAAGATATGTATTATATTTTTAATAATAAAACAGCATATAGTTATTATAGATTAGTAGTATCTAAATTATTTGGTGGTAATAATTTATCATTAAATATTAGTTTAAGACAATTTAATTTATTTAGTAGTGATGAACCTATACCTTATACTAATACTACACCTGTTCAAATTGTACCAGTATTAAATTATGATTTCAATTCAGTAAATACTAATATTATTTCATATATTGATGATGATGCATTTAGAAATGGTTTATATAAAGCATCTGCATCATCAATTTATAATAATAATTCAACTCCTAATAATATTTTTAACAGTTTAACTAAAAATAATTGGACATGTGCAACAAAAGATTCTGGAGCAGGATATAGTCAACATGCATATAATTTTGGAAATTATGTAGGTGGTGGTAATAATAAAGTATATACTACTACTAAAATTATGTCAGAAGGTAAAAGTATTAGTGATATTAGTGGTGAATGGATACAAATTGAATTACCATATACTACTATTATGACATCATATAATTTAATTACTTCTGCCTCTTTTGAAAATTTTCCAGGCTTATGGTATATTGTTGGTTCAAATAATGGTACAACTTGGGAATTGATTGACAAACAAGATATATTATCTGCTAATATAAATAATAATTTTAATATAATTAAACCAGTAACAACACCATATAATATATTTAGATTAATAGTATCAAGTGTAGGACCAAAAAATAATAAAACTGTATTAAGTTATTATATTAATTTAGCTAAATGGAATATTTTTGGCATTATTAATTCTAATTATAAAACAACTAAAAATGTTTCTAATTTATTATATAATGACCCATCTATTATTATTAATTATGATTTTAAATTAGCTGATATGAAAAGAATAATTAATAGAAAAAATAATGAATTAATTGGTATATTATCAAATCCACAATCTATTATTTCTTCTGGAAATAATAAAACATTTTTATATCCAACATTTAATAATTTAATAATATCTAAAACACCAAGAAATACTCAAATTGGTATTGCAATGTCAAAAGATAATATTACTACAGTTGTATGTAATTATAATGGTTTAATCTATTATTATAAAAATGATGGAGCACAAATTCAAACATTACAAACTGTTAAAAAACCATTTTATAATTTATGTTTAACTGCAGATGGTTTAAGAGGTACTGTTATTGTTAATGGTGAATATTGTTATTTTTTCACATGGGATGCCACAAAAAATAATTATTCTGCAATACAACAAACATTAGATTTAAATAAAAGAAATTATACAGGTTTATCAATGTCTGCTGATGGTAGTATTATAACAGTATGTGTTAATAATGATTATATTTATTGGGCTAAATGGAATGGTACAAATTATGATGCATTTGTTCAAACTCAAGAAGATACTATTCGTTCATATCATGGTATTGCTTGTTCACATGATGGAAAAAGAATAGCATATGCAACAACAACTGAATTTGTATATTGGGCAAATTTTGATAGTAATACTAATAATTTTAAAAAGGGTACTTTAATACCTGATAATAATATTCGTGTTGCTAGAAATTTAAGATTTAATTCAAATAGTCAAATATTATTTTATAGTGTTGCTGGTAATGAAAATACATTATGGTATACATTATGGGATGAAACAAATTATCAAGCTTTTACACCATTAAATCAAAATATTAAAAATATTGACGCACATGGTTTATGTGTTACTTATGATGATTTATCTATTTATTCATCACCATATAATAGTTGGTCAATGTATAAAATACCAATGACAATCTCACAAATACAAGTTCCAAATGTTAAAGTAGGAAATAGAGGATTATCATTAAATTTAAATAGTAATAACATTCAATATTTACAATTTGATAAATTTATGAGTTCTTCAAATGGTATGACATTTTCATTTTGGTTTAAATTTTCAAAATTAAATAATAATTATACAAGAATTGTTGATTTTAGTAATGGTGAAAAACAACAAAATATTATTATATATGTTAGACAACCACAAACTATTGGTATTCAAGTTGATACATTTGTTCAAGAAGTTAATTTATCAAAATATAATGATTGGTTTTATTTTACTTGGTCTATGAATAAAAATATGAATACAATATATGTTAATTCTAAAAAAATATTATTATTTCCCGGTAAATATCCTATTGAAGCTGTTAGAAAAAATAACTATATTAGTAAAACTAATGATTCATGGTTAAATGGTTCTATTGCTGATTTTAAAGTATTTAATAAAGAATTATCAATTAATGAAATAGTTAATTTATATTTAATTTCAAGTAAAAAAATAATATCTGTTACTGAATCTTTTGTTAATATTGATAATTTATATTTATATATTGATTTTAATAAAACAACACAAAAAATAATAAATAGTTCTCAACCTGCTTTAAATAATTCTAGTTCTCAACCTGCACTAAATAGTTCTCAACCTGCTTTAAATAATTCTAGTTCTCAACCTGCACTAAATAGTTCTCAACCTGTTTTAAATAATTCTAGTTCTCAACAAAATATGACATTTTTAAATAAAACTAATTATGATATTGTAATTAATCCATCAAATGATAGTGAAGTATTATATGATTCATTTGTTGGTAATTATTATAATTTAAATCAACCTTTATTTATAAATTCTTTAGAAACACCAGATAATGATTTTTCAATGTGTTTTTGGTTTAAAACTAAAGACGTAAACAAAAATATTAATATATTAACATTTGAAAATGAAAATGATAAAATTAATTTAATATTAACTAATAATACAATATTAATAAATATTGATAATTTTACAATTACTAATTTTACAAATATTCAATTTAATACTAATATTTGGAATCATATTTGTTTATCATTTAATAAAGATAAAACAATTAATATATACATAAATTCTGTTTTAGAATTCAGTGATAATTTTGTTTTTCCAAATAGTGGTTATAAAATATTTAATAAAATTGGTGATAATAATAGTATTACAAATGGTCAAGGATATATTGCTGATTTTAGATTATATAATAAAAAAATAACAAAAGAAGATATTAAATCCATTTGTGTAAAAAATACTAATTTTAAATTAATTACACATTATGATTTTGAAATAAGTAATACTAAAAATTATATGATTAAAAATTTAGTAAATAATAATTTTGAAGGAGATATGTCTGAATTAAATATGATAAAAACATTTTCTAAAAAAAATGGTACTAGTGGTTTAAATTTAATTAATACTAGATTAAATAATGTAAAAATAGCACCTATTATTTTAGATAAACGAGGTTTTGGAATTAGTTTATGGTACAATCAAAGAACATATATTGAAAATAGTAAATTATTTGAATTTATTAATAAAATACCTAATGAAGAAGCATATTTATTTGGATTAAATATGACTATTAAAAATAGAATATTAGTTTGTACTGTTATTAATAATAAATCATTAATTGAACATACATGTGATATTGGTTTATCTAATAACAAATGGATACATATTTCATGGGTATTAAATCAAAATGGTATTAGTTCTGTTTATATTAATGGTAAATTATTTTCTAAATCTAATATAAAATTTTATCCAGATGAAGTTACCTTAGAAAATTGTATGATTGGTAAAGGATTTTATGATGATAAATATATTGATGGTTTTATTGATGATTTTAAAATATATAGTGGTCTTTTATCTGAAAATGAAATTAAATTAAATAGTAAAACATTAGATAATGAATTAGATACTTCATTATTAGATATTCACTATTTATTTAAACCTAATTTAATTAAAGATAAATATAAACTTTATAATATTAGTAAAAATACATTTGATGGTTTAATATTAGGTTCTAATATGATTAACACTAATGATAATACTTTATCTGTTAATTCATCTAAAAATCAATATATTAAATTATCAGAATATGAAATAACAGATAATGGTTTATCATTCAGTATTAAATTTAAAGCAAATATTAATAATACTAGTTTATGTAAATTATTTGATTTCAGTAATGGAAATAGTACAAATAATATGTTATATGATAATATAATTGCTGGTATACAAAATAATATATTGTATTTTGCAGTATATCAAGAAAATGTTGGTGAAATAACATATAATTTTAATCAAGTTAATGTTAATGATAATAAACTTCATCATTTAGTTTGGAATTTAGGTGCAGATAGTATAACTACTGTTTATTTAGATAGTGTTTTAATTTATTCAAATATTAGAAAATATCCAAAAATTGGTATTAGAACAAATAATTTTATATGTTATCCTGATACTAATCCTTTTAATGGAAGTATTAGTGAATTTAGAGTTTATTCAAAAGTGCTTAGTGAAAAAGATGTATATATGTTATATTCAAATAATTCAAATGTTGATATATCAAATACAATTATTAATAATGAATCAAATTTTATTAAAACATTTAAATACATATCACCTGATTTAACACCAACTTGTAATAAATTAAATTATTGTGTTGCTAAAGAAAATGATATTCCATATTGTTATGGTTCAAATACTGCTTGTAAAATAAATACTAATGATTGTTTTACAGATTATGACTGTACTAAATATAATTCTTATTCTGCCAAATTTACTGATTTATCTGGTTCATCATGTACTAAAACACCTTCTAAAGAAGGATGCTCTAATGAATTAAAATTAGTAACACAACCTGAAATAACAAAAGAATCTTTTAGTTTATTTAGTAATCCATGGTCTAATAACACAGATGGTTTCACTTGTATTGCTGTATCTGGTGATAATTTAACTGCTGTTTTTTCTTCATTAAATGGTTTTATGTATTATTCAAAATTTGATACTAAAAAAAATTTATGGGGACCCTTAATTAAAACATTAGAAAACACTGTTCGTACTCATTATTCTATTTCTATAAATAATGATGGTACTAGAGGTGTTGTTTCTATTGGTAATAATTCATGTTATTATTTTACATGGATACCAGACTCATATAATTTTTCAGCACTAATAAAAATAAATGATATAATAATTAGAGATTATAGAGCTATTACTATGGTTCCAGATGGTTCTAGAATTATTGCATGTGTAAATAATGATTTTATTTATTATTCAAAATGGGAAAATAACAATTATTCTACATTTATTAAAACATTAGATACTACAAAAAGAACTTATAATGGTATTGGCGTTACAACAAATGGTAATCGTATTGTTTTCTCATCAACTAATAGTATCGGTTGGGCTGATTGGAATGGAACAAATTATAATATAAATAATATGATTGATGATCCTGTAAAAACATATAAAAATTGTAAAATATCATCAGATAATAAATATATATATGTAACAGTATCAAATAATAGTATTGCTACATTATGGTATTCATATTGGAATACTACAACATTAAAATATGAAAGATTTTCACCTGTTCCTATTAATTCTATTCCTGCTAATTTTGATGCTACTGGATTATCATTACAACCTGATAATTCTACAATATATGTATGTGGTTTAAAACATGCATTCATTTATAAAATTTCAGTTTTAAATAATATTAGTAATATAAATCCACAATCAGCAACTTTAGATACTTTACAAAAACAATGGAATACTATTGGATGTAAAAGTGTTTTATCAGAAAATGACAATACTGTTAAATGGTGGAGAACTCAAGATATTAATACTGTTAAAAATGATATGTCAACATATTATAATTTAGCATCAACATGTTCTGGTAATAAAATACAAAATAATATATGTTTACCCAACTCTTGTTTACCTATTACACTTGATAATATATTAAAAACTATTCCAGCATGGGGTATGTATTCAGCTGAAACATGGAATAGTTCAACTAACATATTACCTGATTTAACTGGTAACAAACGTGATGCCACTACTAAAAATGTTATTTTTAATTCTGGTAAAGGTAATGGTGCACTTGGTAATATCAAATATTTATCAGGATATAAAACTAGTTCAATTTTATGGCCAACAGGTAGTATTCCCGCTAATTTTACTATTTGTTCAGTTACTAGATATAAAGGTACATCAAATAATAGAATTTTACAATCTGTTAAAGGTAATTGGTTACATGGCCATTGGGGTAATAAAAGAGGTGTTACTCATTATGATAAATGGATAAATCCTACATCTAAAGGTTCTGTTAATGATTGGGTTGTTTGTTGCGGAAAAAATAATGGTATGACACCAAATAATATTGTTGTAGATAATTTACCATCTGGTGAAGTTGTAAATGGAACTGGAAATTATCAATTAAGTATTAATAGTGGTGGTTATTCTAATGAATATAGTGATTGGGAATTTTCTCAATTAATTATTTGGGATAAAATATTATCAAATCAAGAATTACTAGCAGTTTCTGAAGCCTTAAATAATTATTTAGTAACTGGAAAATTATTATAAGAATTAAATAAATAATAATATTTTTAACTAATATATTTAAATAAATATTAGTTAAAAAAATAATGAAAGTTTATGATTCAAGATTAGGAAGATTAGGTAATGCACTTTTTAGATATTTTGCTAGTACATTATTTTGTATTATTTATAATGCTGAAAGAATATATGAACCTAATCAATCTAGACAATTTTTTAATGACTCTATGTTTATTCAATGGTCTAATTTTGTTTTAGAAAATAAAATACCACAAATTATTGATACAAATTGGGAATTTTATGGATTTTATCAACATGATAAAATATTTATTAAATATAAAAATGAATTAATTAAATGGATGAAAGACCATCCTAATGATATAGTATATACTGACGGTAATGACCCTTTATTAAATATTAATAATTATAATTATCCAGTTCAATCATTTAAAATTGGTGATATTATTAATAATCCAAATAAATCAAATAATAATCCAAATAAATCAAATAATAAAATATATAAAACAGTTATTCATTTAAGATTAGAAGATTTTATTAATAATTCTGCTGTTATTCATCCTGATTGTATAGTTGATGTCATGTCATATATTAATAGTGATGAATATACAATAGTATTAAATAAACCAAAAAATGATATTGAAATAAATTATGTTAATTATTTAAAATCAAAATTTAATATTATATTACAGACTGGAACTATTTTAGAAGATTTTCATGTTATGTGTCAGGCTGAAACATTAGTTTGTTCTTCTTCTACACTAAGTTGGATTGCTAGTTTTTTATCTAATACAGTAAAAACAGTTTATTTTCCTAATAAATCAAAAGAACCTCATGAATCATTTAATAAACCAATTGAAAATACTATTTATTATGATATAAAATTATGTTCAAAAGAAGAATTAGAAACTTTTTTTAGTCAAGTTAATTCAAATAATTTAGATTCAAATAATTTAGATTCAAATAATTTAGATTCAAATAATTTAGATTCAAATAATTTAGATTCAAAATTTGATATTATTATACCATTAGGACCCAATGATTTAAATAAAATTGATATTATGTTTAATAATACTAAAAAAAATATTATTGGATATAATAAAATTTATATAATAACTAATAAAAATAATTTTAATAAATTAGAAAATTACAATGATATAATTTTAATTGATGAAGATATTTTTGATTTTAATATAAAATATATTAATTCATTAAAAAATAATACTGATAAAAACCGTTCTGGATGGTATTTTCAACAATTAATTAAACTATATGCTGGATTTTATATTAATGATTTATTACCAAATTATTTAGTTATTGATTCTGATACTAATTTTTTAAAACCAACTACATTTTTTCAAAACGATTTACCACTATATAATTTCGGTATTGAAAATCACAAACCATACTTTACACATATACAAAAATTACATCCATCTTTATATAAAAAAAGTAACGTATCTGGAATATGTCATCATATGATGTTTCAAAAAAATATAATAAATCAATTATTTTATTTAATAGAAAGTTATCATAATAAAAAATTTTATGAAATATTTTTAGAAAATGTATTAAATATTGAATGGGCTGGTTCAGGTGCTTCAGAATATGAACTATATTTTAATTATATACATTTATATCATAATAATAAATTTAAAATAAGAGAATTAAAATGGACAAATGCTTCAGCATTAAATAATAATAATAATTATGATTATATTTCATGTCATTGGTACTTATAATATATTATTTTGTAGGGTACTTATAATATATTATTTCGTAGTGTACTTATAATATATTATTTTGTAGGGTACTTATAATATATTATTTCGTAGTGTACTTATAATATATTATTTTGTAGGGTACTTATAAGTAATGTACTTATAATTAAATAAATGAAATTGATTCATAATCAAAACCATGACTTTTAAAAAATATAAAATCATTTTTATAAAATTCATATACTTTTTTCTTAATATCTTCACTATAAAAATATTTAATGTTAACATTATATTCATAATATAATTTCATATCTAAATCATAAACATCTTTTTCTAAAGGTATTGTTGCTTTTCTTTCATGACCTCCTCTAAAATTTAATAATTTATCTGTAATTTTTTTATTATATAAATTTTCAATATAAGTATAATCTATATTTTTAATATCATAAATTTTTAATTCTTTTGATTTTAAAATTAATTTTTCATTAAATTTTTCAGTTGTTTGTGGTGTAAAATGATGATTATCAATTACTGACCAATTTTTTTTTATTATTTCATTAACAAAATTATTAAATGATAATTCTTTATCCTTCCATAATTTTCTAAATACTCCTTTTGGTCTATATTTATCTAAAAATCCAGATACTAGTCTTTCGTATGGATTTCTTATAATTAGTATTAATATATAATTTTGAATATCATTTGGTAAACCATTATCTTCTTTTTTTGTATGTATTTTATAATCTTCATTATTTGTTTTTAAATACCAAAATATTTTTTTTACATGTGAACAACCACATTTTGTAGACCATCCAAATATTATTTTTAAGTTTTCATCAATTAAAAATCTCATTTTATAATTATGTAATTATAATTATAAAATAAATTATTATTTATTTAATCGCAATTATTATTTATTCTGATTTTATTATTTCATGAACAAGCCCTTTTTCTAAACAAATTTCAGCAGACCATGAAATATCTTTTTTAAGAATATCATCTAATTCATCTGCATTAATATTTGTGTTTTCAATATAAATTTTTTTTAAATGAGTCATTAATGTTTTACAGTTTTCATAATCATCTTTAATTTCTTCAAATTTACCCCACATACCAGACCTTAATTGATGAATTAACATATATGAATTTTGTGTAATAAATCTTTTATCGCCTGCTAAACTTAAAATTGTACCGGCAGATGCTACAAAACCTTTACAAATTGTATGAACAGGAACTTTCATATTTTTAATAGAATCATATGCACCTAATACTTGATATACAGAACCACCATGTGAACTAATATATAATTTAATTGGTTTATATTTTATTTTTAATGAACAATATTTACTTTCACCATTGTCTAATTCTTTATCATCTTTTAACATTTCTGATAATTTTCTTTTTAGTTTATTTGATTCTTTAATAATTTTTGATTCCAATTTTAATAATTCTTTATTAAGATTTGACATCGAAATATAATTTATAGGTCCATTAAAATATATTTCATTATCCTGTTCTGAAATAAAAATTTGTTCAGTTGTTTTATTTTCATTATATTGGTCCATTATAATAATATAATAATATTTTTTTAAATCAAGATTAATAATTATTTAACTAAATCAAAATTATTAATTATTTAACTAAATCAAAATTAATAATATTTTTATTTGGATTATTTTCATATATATACCATTTTTTATTAGTTGCATCCCATTTTCCACCTAATTGTTTAATTTCTTCTTTTCTTGAATAAGGTACTTCTAAATATATTTTATTATTTAATTCAATATTAGTTGTTCCTATTGATTCATTAGCTAATTTATCTGCATAATCATTACCAATTGAGTGAACATCAGTTTTATTTGTATGTGCTCTACAATGAATAAAATTCACATTATGTTTATCTTTATATAATTCATAACATTGTTTTACTAAATCTTTATTTGGTATATCAACATTCCATTTTTTATCATAACATTTTTTACCATATGATGTTACACATTTAATCGCATATTCTGAATCAGATACAATTGTTATTTTTTTATTAGCATTTATATCAGGTTCTATTATTTTATATGTTTCAATTATTGCACTTATTTCCGCCGTATTATTGGTTTGTTTTCCTTCTATTCTTTTTGAAACATTACGTTTATCATTTATACCAAAAAATATACCAATTCCTGATTGTGCATGTTTTGAACCGTTATTTGAACATGCACCATCTGTATATACATAATAATCTGTATTATTCAACTTATAATCTGTATTATTATTCATACTAATTATATATTATATATTAATTATTATTATTATCATTTTTTTTAACTATAATTAAAGGAATAATAACATTTTTATTATGATTAGTACTAATAATAATTATAATAATAATACAATAATAAATGGTCTTGTTTCTGGTTCTGTTGGTGCATTTGCTGTTTATCCTATAGATGTTATTAAAACAAGAATGCAAAATCAAAATTCACAAATAGAAAAATTATATAACTCTGGATTTGATTGTGCTAAAAAATTATGGAATCAAGGAAAACATAAATTATTTTATAAAGGTTGTTTACCACAACTTATTGGTATTGGACCAGAAAAAGCTGTTAAATTATATGTTTATAATTATTATATAAATAATAATCAAAATTCAAATATTTTATATAATCATATAATTGGTGGTTTACTTGCTGGTACTAGTCAAGTTATAATAACATGTCCATATGAAGTAATTAAAATTAATTTACAAATGAATCAACAAATTACTACAAAAATTTTTAATTTATCAACTTTATTTAAAGGTTCTAGTGCTTGTTTTCTTAGAGATATTCCTTTTAGTGGAATATATTTTCCTCTTTACTGGTTTTTTAAAGAAAAAAAACAGTATAATCCATTTATTGCTGGTACAATAGCTGGTGCACCATCTGCATTATTATGTACACCTGCCGATGTTATTAAAACCAGAATACAAACAATTAATAAAACAAATACTAGTAACAAAATAATTAATACTGCATTTACAATTTATAAAAATGAAGGATTTTCTGCTTTTTGGAAAGGTGGTGGATGGCGTGTTTTAAGGTCTAGTCCACAATTTGGTATTACTATGATTGTATATGATTTTTTATCTAATCAAAAATAAATAAATCATTTTATTAATACATAAATAAATACAAATATAAATACACATAAAGATATTTTGATTTTTATTAATAAAATGAAAATCAAAATAATTTATTTTGCATGCTTAATTCCGAATGCATGGGAACCTATTGTATTAGAACAATTGGAATCATTAAAAAAATTAAATTTATATTCAACTGCATCTAATATTTGGATGAGTGTTATATCAAATGATAATGAATTATCAAAATTAAAATTAATATTATCACAAAATTATAATAAAATACAATTAAAAAATGTTTTTACTGAAAATTATTATGAATATCCTGGAATAAAAACATTATATCAAGTTGCAGAAGATGATGATGATACAATATTATTATATTTACATTCTAAAGGTATTACATCAAATCAACATGAAATGAGAAAATATTTATTTAAAAATACAATTGAAAATTATAAAGATTATGTTAATGAATTTAAAAAAAATAAAGACCTAGATATTGCTGGTGCTATTCCACACTATAGTGGATTTTGTTATTTTAATTTTTTTTGGACAAGGTCTTCGTATGTTAGAAATTATTGTTCTCGTCCAGAAATATCTGAAAATAGATATATTTGGGAAGTATGGACAGGAACAGAATATAGTAGAAAAAAACAAATTAATACATGGAGTCCTATTATTGGTTATGCAACTGTTAGTAATCAAAGTGAAGTTTGGGATTTAAGTAAAATTAAAAAAATAGAAAATCCTATAAAAACAGAAAATCCAATAAAAGTAAAAACAAATAATAATGGTTTTCATGAAACTAAAACAAATGATGAACCAGTTATCGAATCAGTAATTGAACCAATAAAAGAATCAGTTATTGAACCAGTTATTGAACCAGTTATTAAATCAGTTATTAAATCAGTTATTGAACCAATAAAAGAATCAGTTATTGAACTAGATTCTGATATATTACAAACAATTAATAAAACTCTTCATACAAAACATTGTATTCTTGATTTAAGTTATGATAATATTGATAAACAAATAAATAGTAATTATAAAAAACTATTTAAACTGAGTAACACTAATCATAGTACATCTGGTAATATAATAGGTTGTAATAAAAAATTGTGTTGTATTAAAAAATCAAAAAATGATATTACATTAAAAGAACTTGTTTATTCATATGTATATAGAAATAATGATAAAATTAATTTAATTTATTGTAATATTAATAATGTGGAAGATATATTAGAAGATTTATTACACCATGTATTTATAAATAAAATTAAATTATTAATAAAATTACCATCTAATTTAGATAACAAATTTAATTATTTATTGAGTAATTTTACATATAATTTAAATTGGAAAACATTAAATAAACCAATATTATTAGAACCAAAAACCATAGCAGATTTACAAATTGTAAAAAAAAATATAACAGTTATGATTATTGGATATAATCAATATACATATATTTCAAATATGGTTAATCAATTAAAAGAACTAACTAATGATATTGTAATTATTGATAATAATAGTACATTTGAACCATTATTAGATTATTATTCAAATGAATACAATTATACATTATTAAAGATGGATAGTAATATTGGTCATAAAGTATATGAATCTAAATTTGTTTCTAATATTTTTGGTGATTTATTTATTATAACAGATCCTGATTTAGAATTTAATTCAAAATTACCAAAAACAATTTTATCTGATTTTATTAAAATATCAAATCAATATAAAGCGGGTCGTGTTGGTATGGCTATTGAAATTGATACACCACAAATAAGAAGCGAATTAAAATATGCTGGAATTCCTATTAAAACATGGGAAGGACAATTTTGGAAAAATAAAATTAAAGATTCTAAATATGAATTATATAATGCAGCAATTGATACAACTTTTTGTTTATTAAATACTAAATATAATAGATTTGGTTTAAGTATTAGAGTTGCTGGTAATTATGTATGTAAACATTTACCATGGTATTATAATTTTCATACTAAATTATTAGAAGGTGAATATGATTCATACTTGGTTAATAATGTATCAAGTAATTTTTTTAAACTTGAAGATTCTAAAACAGTATCTGAAAAAGCTCCTGAAAAAGTATTAGTTGATAAAGCTCCTGAAAAAGTATTAGTTGATAAAGCTCCTGAAAAAGTATTAGAAAAAGTTAATTATGATTGGATTAAAACAAAAATAAAATCAAAAACAAAAACAGATTGTTTAATAATTGGAGAAAATTATTTATTTGATGATTTCAAAGATTTGTTTAAAAGAACATTTGTTGTTAATATAAATAATAGTGTTACATTTAATGATATTAAATATTTTAAAAACAAATTAGTGCAAAAGAAAACTAATTCAAATGATATTACTGTTAAGGAATTATTTTATCAAATAATAAATTCAAATTCAAATGTAAATTTAAAATTTGTTAGTGTTAATTACGAAACTGATATTGTTGAATCTGATTATTTAGAAGATTTATTATATATGGGTATTGTATTAAAATTAACAATTCATATAAAAGGGAAAATAAATGATAAATATAATTATTTAGTTGAACAATATGTTTGTACTAATAATAATATTAATAATGAAATATTATTAGAACCAAATACAAATATTGTAAAAGATGTGTTTAAAAAAAATATGACAGCAGTTATTATTTCATTTAATCAATATACATATGTTAGTAAAATGGTTAAACAATTAGAAAAATATACAAATGATATTGTTGTTATTGATAATAATAGTACATTTCCTAAATTATTAGATTACTATAAAAATGAATATAAATATTCATTAATTAAAATGGATAATAATTATGGACATAAAGTTTATGATAAATCAATATTTAATAAAATATTTGGTGATATTTATATATTAACAGACCCTGATTTAGAATTTAATGAAAATTTACCAGATAATTTTATTAATGAATTAATTAATATATCAAATTATTTTCAAGCTGAAAAAGTAGGATTTGCATTATTAATTGATTCACTTGATATTAGACAAGATATTACAGCTTTTGGTAAATCAATTTTAGATTGGGAAAAACAATATTGGACTTATAAATTATATTACCCTAATCATGAAATATATAATGCAGCATTAGATACAACATTTTGTTTAATTAACAAACAAAATAAAGGCGGTCATTATAGAGTAGCTGGAAATTATACATGTAAACATTTACCATGGCATGAGAAATTTGAAAAAGAACTTGTGCGAGGCGAGTATGAATATTATTTAAAAAATAATGTTTCTACAAATTATTGGAAAAAAGAGTAGATTTTTATGTATAATATTTTATTAAGTAGATAATAATAAAGATATATCATTTGTGATTTTATCTTGATTATTAAATAATATCAGTTTTATTTCACTAATTTTATAGTGTTTATAATTTTGATGTTCTTTTCCTTCAATGTCAGTAAATTTTTCGTCATTATACTGAATTCTATTTACAAAATCTTCTATACAATTTTTAGTTTTTTCATCAATTTTATTTTTTTCAAGTAAATCATTATAAATTACTTCTAAATCAAATAACTTACCATCTACAAGAGAATTCATAATTTCTGATTTAGTTCCTAAAACAAAACAACCTTTTACATCGTCGTATTTATACATGTAGTTATCTTTCATATTAGTTAATATAACATTTTTAAATTGGTTGTATTTACCACAATGAACTATTTCAATTAGTTTTTCTAAACAACCATATTTAGAATTCATAATTAGTTTTTTTTCATTATTAGTTAATACATCAGTTATTTCTTCCTTTCCGAAACCAACTAATTGAAAATTATTTTGAACATTTATTGTGTTATTAGAATTATTATGAGAATTTATTGTTGAATTTTTAATACGATTATTATGTTTTAATAACATCTTATTTAGTTTATTTAAAGTAATATTATCAACTTTATCTGCTTGTTGTAATTTTAATTTTAATTGTAATATTTTAGCTTCTTCTTTTTTTAATATTATTTCTTCTTTTTTTAATTCTAATTCTAATTTTTTATTTTCAATTTCTTTATCTAATTCAGAAGGTTTTTTTATACTACAATATTTTTTATGAATAGATTTAGCAGGTCTATTATTAAATATTTTATTACAATATTCACATGTTAATGATTTAACTATTTTAACATTTTCATTAACATTTTTAACAATTTCTTTAACATTTTTAACATTTGTAATATTATTTTGATGAAATTTTTTGTTGTGATTACATAAGCTACTTTGACTAGCATAGTCTTTATTACATATATTACATGAATACTTCATTAGTAAATTCACTTTATCAGTCATATATATTATATAAGAAATAATATCCTTAAGTAATTTTTTTAAAGTGAAATATAGTGAAAAAGTGAATTCACTTTTTCTAATATGGGAGGGAGAGAGCGACCTGAAAATATCCCGTAAATATTTTTAACTAGATAAATAATAAAGATATATAAAATATAAATATAATATATACATATATAAAATGAATACCCAAAATAATAGTAAGCGTTATAATTTTAATAATATATTGATAATATTTATTTTATTTGGTATAATGAGTTTATTATTTACATCGATACCATTATATCCAGTAAAAAAAAATTTACTTAAATTAACTACATACAACGTAGAATTATGGACAAAAATGTTTAATATAACATATCAAAATAATAAAATAAAAAGTTATGAACTTGATAAAGAAAAAGTAAAAATAATAAATAATTTATTTTCACAAGATAAAATACCTCATGTAATGGGTGTTCAAGAATCTACTAGTTCTACTAATGGAACTGATAATTTTAATAAGATTGGTAATTTAAAAAGAATAGCAAGAGCAAATGCACAACAAGCTACATATGAATCATCTTTAGCTATTAATTCAGATGGAATAAATCCTATTTATTTAACTAATGAACTTTATATTTCAGAAGAAAATATAAAAGTAATTAATGTTAGAGAAAAAATAATATCACATGATAGAGTAAATCATGTAAAACGAGTTTTATGTATTGCTACATTATTAATTGATAATGAATATATTATTACTATTGGTAATGTTCATTTAACTGGTGGTAGATTTGATGATAAACGAGCTTTAATAGATTATGATTTTATTTATGAAAAAGAATATGAAATAAAATCTATTCTTGAAGAAAATCTTGATATATTTATGGGTGATTTTAATTTAAAAAAATATAATACTGATATTGTTGGTGTAACAGAAAAATGGAAAAACCAACTTGAATTAGAAATAATAGCCTCTTCAGGGCTAAAAAAAGAAAATAATCAAATTAATGATTTAGAATGGAATTATTGGACATGGTTAAATCATCCTGATTCTTCAAATAGTATATTAAAAATAATATCAGATGCTGATTATATTGATGCAACTGATATTGGAAATATTAAAAATACAACTTTTTATGGAGGTCAAGTTGATTATATTTTTGTTAAAAAAAACAAGTTTATTCCAATTAGTGCTCGTTCATTTGGTGATAATTTAAATACAAGCGACCATTTAATTGTTGAAGCTATAGTTCAATTTATTAAATAAACTAAAAAACTTGTAAAAAAATTGAATAAAATATATTTTTAAAATATTGATAATATTATTATGTCAAATGATACAAAATTAGATTTAACGTGTTCTATATGTTTATGTGATATAGATGATATATCAAAAAATATTATAAAAACTGAATGTTGTCATATATTTCATTCTAATTGTTTTTTAAAAAACGTCGCATATAATGGTTTTAATTGTCCAAATTGTCGAACAATATTATATGATGATAATAATGAAGATAATTATTCTGACGAAGACGAATATTATTCTGATGAAGAAGAAGATGAATATGATGAAGAAGATTATGAAAATGAAGAAAATGAACGTATTAGATTAAATGGTTCTAGATGGTTATTCATGAGAGCAGAAGGATTAGAAATTCATCCTGATGATAATGACGAATATGACTATGATGATGAATATGATGAAGAATACAATAATGAAAATGAAGATGATGAAGACGAAGATGATGAAGATGATGAAGACGATGAAGACGAAGATGATGATGAATATGAAGAGGATGAAGAAGATTATGAAGAAAATGAACGTATTAGATTAAATGGTTTTAGATGGTTATTCATGAGAGCAGAAGGAATTGAAATACATAGATTCGATAATGATGAATATGAATTCGATGAAAACGACTATAATTATGAAGATTATAATCTAGAAAATAATATTCAAAATAATAATGAATACAATATTGAAGATAATTATGCTTTTGTGAGAGAACCTGCTTTATCTGGAGTAAATATATCAATTAATGATATTGCAGAAAAAATAATTCAAAAAGGTGTTACATACAAAGAACTACTCGTTTTAGTTATTGGATTTAATATACATAATGCAAGTGATGTAGCTGAATATAGTAAACGACAACTAAATGAAATAGAACAGATGATATATGATATTAGTGATGGTATTAGTAATTAATTTATTTAATAAAAAATTGAATAAAACAAATATAAATAATTAATTTAATAATTTTTATGTCAACTGATACAATTATCCCATATGTTATATTATTAGCACATCCTGATTATAAAGGTTCATATACTGAACAAATATATGGATGTGGTACACTAGATGAAGTTAAATTTCAAGTGTTAAAAGAAATTAATTATTACGCATATCAAAATATTATAGCATGGTATGGTCTTAAAAATAATATTAATACTAAAGTTATTGAAAGAATATATTATGGTTATGATATTCCTTATGGAATGAATGAAAAATCTTGGACAGCTAAAGCATTTATTAATGGTAAATGGGAAAATACTAATCCTACATATGAAGAAATAGTTGAAATGATTATCAAAAACTTAAAAAAATATAACTTAAAATATTATAAAGAATATGGTGACAAATTAAGTGATGATGAAGAATATTATGATGATGATAATGATGATAATGAAAATGATGATAATGAAAATGAAGATGATGATGAAAATGATGATGAAAATGATGATGATGATGATGAAGATGATGATGATGATAATGAAAATGATGATGATGATGATGATGATGATGATGATGATGATGAAAATGAAAATGAAGATGAAGATGAAGATGAAGATGAAGATGAAGAAGATAAAAAAAAAGATAAATATGAAGATAAAGATGATAAAGATGATAAAGATGATACTATTTGGGAAGATTATGATGATCCTTCAATTTATATTAATCCTTCTGAAGCCAAAGCTTTACAAAATGGACCAACTAATAATATTATTACACCAACAAATATAATTAAAATAATAAAAAATTAATTTAATAACTATTTATTTTTCTAAATTTTAATATATGTATAAAGATAAATATTTAAAGTATAAAACTAAATATTTAAAATTAAAAAATCAAGCAGGTGGTTCTACAATAGGATTTGCTGATAAACAATTTTCATATCGTCCAAATGCATTATCTAGAACAAATGCATCATCTGGAACAAATGCATCATCTGGAACAAATGCATCATCTGGAACAAATGCATCATCTGGAACAAATGCATCATCTGGAACAAATGCATCATCTGAAACAAATGCATCATCTGCAGCATCTGTAGCATCTGTAGACTTATTACATAATAATAATTTTGAATCATCTTTACAAGGTCAGCGTACTCCTTTTTTAGGAAGATCTATTAGTATTCCTACTGAGTATGAAGAACAACAAGTTTATGAAAATTCATCACTCAAAATTAATTCAGGATATAGTTCTAACAAACGTCTTATTATTAATAATAAAGAAATTCTTTATACTGAAGATGCACATGCTAGATTTAGTTTTGGAAATTATGATATTTTAATAATAGCTGATGGACATGGAGGAACACCAAACATATCTAGAAAATCTGTAGCTTTAGCACAAGTTTATTTTAAAGAAATTTTAGAAAAAGAAAATAACAATGTTTCAGTGGCATTAACAAAATTATGTGAATTGATTCATAATGAAACAAAAAGAGAAATGCTAGGTGGTTCAACCTTTAATATGGCAGTAATTGATAAAACTACTAATAAGTTGTATTCTGCAAATTTAGGAGATTCTGTATTACTTATTTTAAGAAAAAATATAACTAATCAATACGAGTTATTTTTTAAAACACACAGTCATGATGCTGCTGATTTAGCTGAACAGGAAAGAATTATACAAATAGATCCACAACATCAGTTTTATAGAGATGGTCCATCAATAAGAATGGAAAATGGATTAATGCCAACCAGAGGTTTTGGTGATATATCACATGATTTACCTATAGGTATTGTTAGTAGAATTCCAGAAATAGTAATAAAAGATTTAAAACCAGATGATTTAATAATACAAAGTTCAGACGGTTTATATGAAACATATAATACACACTACACAAAAATATCAGGTAATGAAGAAATTAGAATTCCACAAATAATAGCAGAAGTTAATAAAAATTTTGATATAACAAACTTACCAGAAAGATTATTAAATAACCAAGCTGAACAAATAAATGAAATATTAGGTGGAACTTTAGATCTTGAAGATATAAAAAATGTTCTTGATAATCAAGCTATTCATGTATATCAAGTAAAATCTAATTTACGTTCACCATTATTAAAAACTAATTCTATATAAAATATTTAATGTTTTATTGCTTATATAAATAAATAATAAAATTAAATTTATTTAATACGATTTATAATCATTTTATAAATATCTAATTCATCATTGTTAAACTTTTTAATATCAGGAGGCAATCTAGTATTATAAATAGTGTAATCAATATTTTTTTTTTTATTTTTGAAAATCCATAAAATTTTATATGATAATGGTAATTTATTTATTAATTTTTTAATATCATCGATATTTTTATATATCCAGTTATAATTAACACCAATTGCTTCAGACCCTGATGTTGAAAAAGCTATATCAATATCAAATGCAAAAAAATCACCATTTGTTTCTTTTGCAATTTGTCTTATTTCTTTATCAACATCTGTTTTTTTATTTTCTTTTTCATTTTCAGAAAGGCCTTCTAATGGATAATTTATTTCAATACTATAATTCATATATTATATTATAATAATTTTATGTTTATGATAAAAAAATATTGTTTATATATAAAGAAACTAGTGATAATATGCTTAAAAATTAATTATTATTTAAATTTAATGACTATTATAAATAATATTGAAATTGATAATATTCGATATGAACGAAATGAAATTAAAGATGCTATTGTAAATAATGAACCAATTGAACAAAAATTAAATGTTATTATTGTTGTATCCAATCCTTGTTTATATGCAAAAAGATATATTTTAGCAAGAGAATTTATTAAACGTATGGAAGAAGATGAACATGATGTTGAATTATATGTTGTTGAGTTAGTTTATCCTAATCAAAAATATATTATTACTGATTCAAAAAATCCTAAACATTTACAACTCAAATCAACTGTTCCAATTTGGCATAAAGAAAATATGATTAACTTAGGTGTTGAAAAATTATTACCTAAAAACTGGAAAGCCTTTGCATGGGTTGATGCTGATATTGAATTTGAAAATGCATCATGGGCAATGGATACTTTAAAAGTATTAAATGGTTGTAAAGATATTGTTCAAATATTTTCTCATTGTGTTGATATGGATCAACATTTTGATACATTAAATGTTTTTAATAGTTTTGGTTATAAATTTGCAAAACAACAAAAATATACAAGTAAAGGATATGATTATTGGCATCCTGGATATGCATGGGCATGTACAAGAAAAGCCTATGATAAAATTGGTGGATTATATGAATCTGCTATTTTAGGTTCAAGTGATAATATTATTGCATTATCATTAATTTCTCATGGATTAAAATCAGTTAATCCATTATCAACTGATAATTATAAAAAAACAATTCTTGAATATGAAAATAAAATTAAAAAATTAAGATTAGGATATGTTCCTGGTGTAATTAGACATTATTTTCATGGGTCTAAAAAAAATAGAAAATATAGAGAAAGATGGGAAATATTAGTAAAAAATAATTTTGACCCACTTACTTATATTAGAAGAGATGCTAATGGAGTCTTAGAACCAACTGAAATTTGTCCTCAAGAAATGTTAGATGAAATTATGGAATATTTCAAAGAGCGTAATGAAGATGAAGAATTTCAAGTAGTTTAAATGATTTTTAAAAATTAAAAAATAAAAATAAAAATATTAATTATAATTAGTTAATATTTTTATGTTTAGTAACAGTTCAAGTAGTGAATTTATATTATAAATGGTTAAACTATTTAACAAAATAATTTTCGCTGTTAGTGAATTTTAATAGTTTATTTGGTTGTAAATATTTAATTTTAATTATAAATATTTATTTTTATAGTTTAATATAATGGAAATTAATAATAATTATTATTATAATAAATATAATAAATATAAAAATAAATATTTACAATTAAAACAATTACAACAAATAGGTGGTTCTAGTTTTGATGGTAAACCTGAAGAAAGTTCTGTTGGCAAACCTAAAGAAAATATTTTAACAAAGTTTTATGGTGAAAAAAAATTTATTGTATCATATATAAATAAATTAAATGATAATGCATTTTATTCAGAAAGTAATCCTAAACATGTAGTTGCATCTATAAGTGCACCTGTAATTGCATCTATAAGTGCACCTGGAATTGAAACTGCACCTGGAATTGAAACTGCACATGGAACTGGACCTGAAACTGGACCTGAAACTGGACCTGAAACTGCAACTGCACCTGCACCTGCACCTGCATCTGCACATGGAACTGCACATGGAACTGCACCTGAAATTGTACATGGACCTGGAACTAAACCTGGACCTGAAACTGGACCTGGACCTGAAACTGCAACTGCACCTGTATCTGCACATGGAACTGCACATGGAACTGCACCTGAAATTGTACATGGACCTGGAACTAAACCTGGACCTGAAACTGGACCTGAAACTGGACCTGAAACTGGACCTGAAACTGGACCTGCAACTGCACCTGTATCTGCACATGGAACTGCACATGGAACTGCACCTGAAATTGTACATGGACCTGGAACTAAACCTGGACCTGAAACTGGACCTGAAACTGCA
>JACCDZ010973265.1_pt1 | contig 104619 bp, 101 predicted proteins | sample 7449551 | NCBI WGS metagenome assembly JACCDZ01 (sample SAMN15323452, study PRJNA562643) | freshwater metagenome | isolation source: river surface water | place: USA:Blue River Watershed | collected 2017-08-18
ATAATTTAGCCATCTCAGATCCCACAGTAACCTGGCCCTCTGGGTTTGTGAGCTTGGGAAGTCGCTCGAGTGCGCTGTTCACACTCTGCTGCAGACGTTGGGTGTTAACACCCGCCCGTGATAGCAACGACTTGGTCGCACCCTCCTCCTGAGCAATCAGCGCTGATAAGACATGCAAGGGCTCCATCGTCGGGCTGTCGTAACCCACGGCAAGGCTCTGCGCATCGGATAGCGCCTGCTGAAAAGCTGTAGTTAGTTTGTCGGTTCTCATCAATTCCCCACTAAGTCTGCAGTGGCTTTACGCAACTAATGCCACGGATGGTGGGTAAATGGGGTGGGGTAACTAGAAAATCAAGGGGTCCGGATGGGGGAGCGCTCCTCAAGCTCGTTGACGTATCGCTCTATGCCCTCTGATTCTCGTTCAAGAAACCGGGCGACTGCATCTGCGAAGCGCGGCTCGCGCAGCCAGTGGGCTGAATAGGTTTTAGTGGGCGTAAAGCCGCGGGCAAGTTTGTGTTCGCCCTGAGCACCCCCCTCAAACCGCTTGCAGCCCTGGGCAATAGCCCAGGCAATCGGCGCATAATAGGCGACCTCGAAGTGCAGGCAATCAACCCGCGACACTGCGCCCCAATAACGACCATAGAGCACATGCTCATTTCGCATCAGCAGCGCACTGGCAATAGGATTGCCTGCCGCAGATGCGGTGCACATCACGATCGCCTGAGGCATAGTCTTCGCGATCATATGAAAAAATTCGAGACTAAGATACGGCGTTGAGTAGTGTTCGCGGTAGGTCCGCGAGTAGCAGGTATAGAAAAAATCCCAGTCGGCCTGGGTGATTTCATCACCACAACGAATCACCGTGGATACGCCGGCGTCACGAACTTTGCGCCGTTCTGCCTTGATCTTTTTGCGCTTGGGCTGCGTCAGGCTAGCTAGGTAATCCTCAAAATTTCCGTAGCCCAGGTTCTGCCAATGAAACTGCAGATTCTCTCGAATCAGCCATTGCTCTTGCCGGGCAGCCACGAGATCTTGTTCTGACCCGAACAAGAGATGAACGGACGAGAGGCCATTGGTCTGCGCGAGTGACCGAATGCCCTGCAAGAGTTCACGCCTTGCCTGCGGATCGGCCGCCAGAAGTCGAGAGCCAGGAATCGGCGAAAACGGACTAGCCGCCAAGAGCTTCGGGTAGTAGTCAAGCCCCGCTCGCTCATAGGCCTGGGCCCAAGCGCCATCAAACACGTATTCTCCATACGAGTGGTGCTTCGCATAAAGGGGGGCTACCGCCTTCACCTGGCCAAGGGAGTTTCGGGCAACAACAGGCAGGGGCTGCCAGCCCGTATCGGCGGATGTGCACTGGGTTACCTCAAGCGCGTGAAGAAATTCCCAACGCAGAAACGGTGTGGGATTGTCTTGCAGCATTAGCAACGCGTTCCACGCCTCTGCGTCAATTTCGGATATCGATCCGCAGACCTGCAGGTCTAATTCAGTCATAGAGGAACTGCTGGCACATCCGAGAGATGACCTACCATCGCTTGAGAGCTTTTTCGTCTTTCTCTCGCGCCGCAACCCACCGATCACCCTGAGGAACTGACTCCTTCTTCCAAAAAGGCGCTTTAGACTTTAGAAAATCCATAATGAACGCGCAGGCCTCGAGCGCAGCCTCGCGATGTGCACTGGTAACCCCCACCCAGACAATCTCGTCAGCGGGTTGCAACTCTCCAATTCGGTGAATCACCCTCGCCTGAAAGAGTGGCCAGCGCTGATTGGCCTGATCAATAATTTCTTTGATGCTTGATTCGGTCATGCCGGGATAGTGCTCAAGCGTGAGTGTCTTAACGGATTCCCCTTCATTGAGATCACGCACTGTACCCACGAAAGTTGCGACCGCGCCCACCCGGGTATCCCAGGCGCCGTCCTCTGTCTGCCGAAGGGCGCGAAGCTCGGCCCCTACATCAAAGGCCTGCGGCTGAATCCGAACACTCGCAACGGGGTGATTAACCGCATTCGACATCGTAGCCCTAGCCTCCCGTCACCGGTGGGAAAAATGCGACCTCATCACCATCTCGCACGGGATCAGACTCTTGTGCCATTCGCTGATTGATTGCGCCGCGGATCGCACGCTGCGGATCAAGCGCCTCTGACCAGCGGCTATCGCGACTGCGTAACAATTCTCGCAATTGGGCGAGAGTCTCGACATGGTCGGGGAGCGCGAGGACTTCCTCTCCAGTGCCGGTTAACTCTCGAAGCGATGCAAATAGCTTGAGATGGATCATGATAGGAACTCAGTGTAGGGAATAAAGCGAATGAATTCACCCCGATGAATCGGGGTTGATGCCGCAAGATCAACTAGTCCCCCGCTCTGCGTCACGGACGACAGAACGGCCGAGTTCTGGCGCCCATGAATCTGCACAACCCCCTCTTCATCCAACCAGCCCCGCAGAAACTCGCGCCGTGAATCGGGACTTATCCAATCAAATCCAGCCACCGCCCGAACGCCTCGTAACGGCACAATCTCTGCATCCATTCTGGCCAAGAGATAGGGGCGAACCAGCAGCCCAAAAGTTAGCCAGGCGGCCACCGGGTTACCCGGCATGCCCATTAGCGTCGCACCTCCAATGGCTCCAAATGCAAACGGTTTACCAGGCTTGACCGCGATCTTCCATAGGTCAAGCGATCCCAGATCCGAGATCGCCGCCTTGATGTGGTCCTCTTCGCCGACCGAGACGCCCCCGCACGTCAGGATCACATCACAATGCAGGCTCGCCTCCGCGAGACCCGCGGTCGTTGCCTCACGCGTATCCGGCAGGCAGCCCATATCGCGCACCTGACAGCCAAGCGCCTTTGCGAGACCAAGAATCATTGGTCGATTGCTGTCATAAATCTGGCCAAAACCCAGCGGCTCGCCGGGCTGTCGTAATTCGTCTCCGGACGAAAAGACTCCAACTGTAGGTGGCTTAACCACTCGAAGTATTTCAACTCCAACCGATGCGCAGAGGGCGACATCTGCAGCAGACAGACGTCTTCCCTTGGTGAGAATAGTCTGCCCCTTCGCCAAATCACCCGCGCGGACTCGAACGTTATGTCCCGGCGCTATTGGTGTCGTTAAACGAACCCGACCATCGCTGGTGAGAACAACCTCTTCTTGCATTACCACCGCATTCGCACCAGAGGGAATGGGCGCACCGGTAAAGATTCTTGCGACCGTACCGCTTCGAAGCGGCTCACCGGGATGCCCCGCGGGAATGCGCTGGCTCACCTCCATCGGCTCCAGGGCATTATTCATCTCCACCGCAACTCCAACGTAGCCATCCATCTGGCTGTTGTCATAGGCAGGCACATCAATCAGAGAGGTGATGTCTTCGGCCAGCACACGGCCAAACGCAGATCCGAGCGGCACACCCTCAACCGCTAACCGATCGCAGCGCCTGGCCTGAGCAATCAGAATCTGGATTGCGTCATCAAGCGATTTCATAGCTTACTGCAGCGCCCTCTGGGCAATGATGTCTTTTAGGGCCGCGACATCTTGGCCGATGGCCACGACACGCTGAGGCAGAGATTCGATTGACTCTAAACCCTTCGGTCTTGGCGCGGGGCGATGAAGCGCTTCTTCAATCGTCTCGGAGAATTTTGCAGGCAGTGCGGTCTCCAGACAGACCATTGGCACTCCCGCCTCAAGGTAGCGACGGCCAACGAACACACCATCCGCAGTATGCGGATCAATGACACGATGATATCTCTGATCAATATCGCGTATTGTTTCCAATCGATTCTGATGTGTGCTCTTGCCCGAAACTAACCCGCTGGCTTTGACTGCCTTCCAAGCCTCATTAAGTTTGGCAGACTGTGGGCTGCGAGTATCCTGCAAATCGAACTGGCCTGTCTGGACGAGTTGCTTCCAGAGTGCGCCACAGGCCTCCCCATCTCCACCCAGCATCAGGAACACAAAACGTTCAAAATTTGATGCCTTGGAGATATCCATCGACGGGCTGGAGGTTGCGAAGGTCTCGCGAGCACTGCGCACACGGTAAGTCCCCGTGCGGAAAAACTCATCAAGGACATCATTTTCATTAGTGGCCACAATCAGTCGATGAACGGGCAGCCCCATTGTCTTCGCAATCACCCCCGAAAACACGTTACCAAAGTTCCCCGAAGGAACAGAAAACGATACTCGATCGCCGATTGACAGCCCATTTGCCGCGACCGCCGCAAAGTATCCCTTAAAGTAATACACCACCTGCGCCATGATGCGGGCCCAATTAATGGAGTTCACGGTGCCAATACGCCAACGCGCTTTAAATGCGAGATCGGCCGAGACCGCCTTCACCATATCTTGGCACTCATCAAACACACCCTCGACAGCCAGGTTGTGGATATTGGGCTCTTGCAACGAATACATCTGCGCCCGCTGAAAACCACTCATTCGGCCCTGAGGCGATAACATAAATACCGATACCGCCTTCTTGTCCCGCATCGCATACTCTGCCGCGCTTCCGGTATCCCCCGAGGTCGCCCCGAGGATGTTGAGTGTCTGCCCACGCCGGGTAAGTGCAGTTTCAAAGAGTTGGCCCAGCATCTGCATTGCCATATCTTTGAATGCAAGCGTCGGGCCATTGGAGAGCTCAAGAATCGCGACGGGGGCTCCCGACTCGATACCCAATGACGTTAACGGCGCGATCTCCGTTGAGCCAAACTTCTCCACCGTATAGGCCGCAGCGCAGAGGCGGTCAAGCACCGGGCGGTCAATATCGTCTGCGAAACGAGAAATAATCTCCGCGGCCAGTGATGGGTAATTAAGCGTCGATAAGCGAATCAGCGTTGGTCTATCAATGACGGGAATCTCTGACGGCATTGCCAACCCACCATCACGGGCAAGGCCCTCGAGCAGGATATCTTCAAAGGCGCCCATCTCTGAAGCGATTCCATTACTGCGGGTTGAACGGTAGCGCAGCACCCTAGATTTCCTTCACGAGAACGACTCAAGCCGAAGCACAACCACTTCTGACAACACCGTTTTCAACGCCTCAATCTTACGGATTGCGTCGCGCATTTTCTTTTCAATACAGCGATGGGCAATTAAGACGACATCGGTCTCGTCAGCGCCTTCATCGGGCTCTCGCTGAAAGAATGCGTCGATTGAGATTCCGCCATCGGCGAGCGCCCGCGTAATATCCGCCAACACGCCGGGCTGATCTCTAACCCGCAGCCGCAGGTAATAGCCCGACTCAATCTCATCGATTGGGACAACAGAGCGCATGACAATTTCTGCGGACTGAAAACCAAGATCAGGCACCCGATGTCCCGAATCGATCGCAAGGGTTCTGGCGACATCCACCAAGTCTGCGATCACAGCACTCGCCGTAGGCTCCGCACCCGCCCCCTTGCCGTAATACATCGTGTGGCCCACTGCGTCGCCCTTCACCCAGACCGCATTCATCGCGCCCTCAACATTGGCGATCAACTTCTTTGACGAAATGAGTGTGGGGTGGACTCGTAACTCAACGCCATTGGCATGCTGCTTGGTTATCCCTAACAATTTAATTCGGTAGCCCAGCTGCTCGGCATAGCGGATATCCTTGGCCTGCAAGGAGGAAATACCTTCGATGTGGGCCCGGTCAAACTGCAATGGAATTCCAAAGGCAATCGATGCCATGATCGTCGCCTTGTGAGCGGCATCAATGCCCTCAATATCAAACGTCGGATCGGCCTCGGCGTAACCCAGTCGCTGAGCCTCTTTTAACACCTCGCTAAAGGCAAGCCCCTTGTCGCGCATCTCTGACAAGATAAAATTAGTGGTCCCATTGATGATGCCAGCGATCCACTCAATCTTGTTGGCAGTAAGCCCTTCTCGCAGGGCTTTAATAATCGGAATTCCCCCCGCCACGGCCGCCTCATAGGCCACCATCACCCCTTTCGCCTGAGCGGCTGCAAAAATCTCGTTGCCGTGAATGGCAAGGAGCGCTTTATTAGCCGTAACGACATGCTTGCCCTGACGAATCGCTTCAAGCACAAACTCCTTTGCGAATCCGTAGCCACCAATGAGCTCGATCACGACGTCGATCTCCGCATCCTTTGCCAGGGCCATTGCATCGGCCGTAAACCGAGCCGCCCCCTTTGTAAGCGTTTGGGCTTTTGCCGCGTCGAGATCCGCCACCGCAGTAATCGCGATGCTGCGACCAGCACGGCGGCGTATTTCCTCTGCATTTCGAGCCAGCACCGCCCAGGTACCGCCACCCACGGTGCCTAGGCCGGCCAGTCCAACGCGTAAAGGCTTGGCGCTCATTGAAGCTCCCCCCCGGCCGAATCGGGTGGCGTCGCAATCAGACCATCTTTACGGAACATCTCCTTGATTCCGCGTACCGCCTGCCGTGTTCTCTGCTCATTTTCAATCAGCGCAAATCGCACATGATCGTCGCCGTATTCTCCAAACCCAATTCCCGGCGAAACCGCGACCTTCGCCTCAATCAGTAACTTCTTTGCAAACTCTAAAGAGCCCATGTGTTGATAGGCAGGCGGTATCTCGGCCCAGACATACATCGAGGCACGCGGCACCTCAACATCCCACCCCGCTTCCTTCAGTCCCTTAGTAAGCACATCTCTGCGGGCTTGATACTTCATGCGAACCTCTTCGACACAATCCTGTGGGCCCTCCAGCGCGATGACTGAGGCCACTTGGATGGGCGTGAAGGTGCCATAGTCGTGGTAACTCTTGATTCGGGCAAGCGCGTTGACCAGTTCTTTATTGCCCACCATGAATCCGACCCGCCAGCCTGCCATGTTGTAACTCTTACTCATGGTGAAAAACTCAACCGCAACGTCGCGCGCACCCGGGACCTGCATGATCGAGGGCGGCTTGAACCCATCGAAACAAATATCCGCGTAGGCGAGATCGTGAACCACCAGAATATCGTGCTGCTTGGCCAGAGCGATAATCCGCTCAAAAAAATCATACTCAACGCATTGCGCGGTCGGATTGCTGGGAAAGCCCAGAATAATCATCTTGGGCTTCGGGATTGATTCTCGAATATTGCGTTCAAGCTCTTGAAAAAAATCAAGGCCGCGGCTCATCCGAAACGACTGGATACTGGCGCCCGCAATAATGGCGCCGTAAATATGAATCGGGTAGCTGGGATTGGGCACCAAGACGGTGTCTCCGTGATCTAGGGTCGCCAACATCAGGTGTGCAAGGCCCTCTTTAGAACCAATCGTGACAATCGCCTCGGTCTCAGGGTCGAGATCAACATCGAACCGGGTCTTGTACCAGTTACAAATCGCCTTGCGAAGCCGGGGGATGCCCTTCGACACTGAATAGCCGTGGGTATGCTCCTTACCCGCGGTCTCGACCAGCTTTTCAACAATATGCTTGGGCGTGGGCCCATCCGGGTTGCCCATACTCATATCGATGATGTCTTCGCCTCGCCGCCTAGCGGCCATCTTGAGTTCGCCCGTAATGTTAAAGACATAGGGCGGTAAACGGGCAATACGCGGGAAAGGCTTCATGGTCTATTTGGCTCTTGGCCCGGGAGTGGGCAAAACCCTAACTTTAACTTAGCCGGGGCTCTATAAAAAAGTCATAAAAACCTGCTAGCCTATTTGGTGATGGCCTTGTCTCCAGTGACCACGACTTTCACGCCGCAGCCCCTTGGCGGCGCCTTTGGAATTAACGCCTACGGCCCCGGCTACGTGGAGGTCAACGGCGTGAGGCACGCTGCCCCCCTCGTTTTGCACCCCGACACAGGCGCTAACCCTCTGAATGCTTGCTCCGTTGCCAGTCTTGAGGCCCACCACTTCGAGGGCTTACTTCCACTTGGCCCCGAAATTGTCTTAGTGGGAACCGGCGAAAAACAGGTGTTTCTCGCCGCCTCGGTGCTTGCGCCGCTCACCAGTAAACGAATAGGGGTCGAGTGTATGTCCCTTGGTGCTGCTTGCCGCACCTTCAATCTGCTGAGCGCTGAGGGCCGTAAAGTGATGGCCCTCTTAGTGATCGAGCCACCCGCATCGGAATGGGCGAGTCAGCCCCCTGAGCACAACCCCTAAGCACAGAAAGGCCCGAATTTATAATGCCATTGCCCAAGGCCCCGACGAAACCCGCCACGCTTTTACAGCCCACTGAAGACCTTGTTGCGAAACCGAATCGCAATAAAAAATCAGCGACCCGAGGCTTCGTCACTGACGATGAAGACCATGGGGCAATCACGGCAGCGCCTTCTGCAGTTGGCCTAAACAAGCCCGTTATTCAGAGGCCCCAGGAGGTTCTCAGAGAGCCACGACGACGAAGTGATCCCGATTCCGCGAAGACATTTGTGCTCGACACCAATGTGCTGATGCACGACCCCAGCAGCCTGTTTCGCTTCGAAGAGCATGATGTCTTTTTGCCAATGATGACCCTCGAGGAATTAGATAACCACAAAAAGGGAATGTCCGAGGTCGCCCGTAATGTTCGCCAGGTAACCCGCTCACTCGATGCCTTAATCGATGCAATCTCTGGCGAAGTCGGCGGTAAAGCAAAAATCGGGGAAGGTATTCCGTTATCGGCGCTCGGCAATAGAGATGCGACTGGCCGGCTATTTTTTCAGACTGCGCCGATCTCAGATACGCCAATCCAGGGGATTGAAGGGTTTGAAACCGGCAAAGCGGACAACCAGATTCTTGGCGTCGTCAAAGCCTTGCAGGCCCGGCACAAAGACCGGGTTGTCGTGCTGGTTTCAAAAGACATCAATATCCGGATTAAGGCCCACGCACTGGGTCTGCCTGCAGAGGATTACTTCAACGATCAGGTCGTCGACGATGCCGACCTGCTCTACTCCGGGGCGATGGCGCTGCCTGAAGGGTTCTGGGATAGCCATGGCAAAAAGCTCGAGTCTTGGCAACAAAGCGGCTACACCTTCTATCGCATCACAGGCCCGCTGTGCTCGGCCTTTCATGTCAACCAATTTGTCTACGAGGAAGGCCCTTCTGCCCTATTTGCAATCGTGCAGGAGGTTCAGGGTCGAACTGCAGTGCTTCGCACCCTTCGAGACTTCAGTCACACGAAGAACTCGATCTGGGGTATCACGGCCCGCAACCGCGAGCAGAACTTCGCGCTGAACCTCTTAATGAATCCAGATATTGATTTTGTAACACTGCTAGGCCAGGCGGGCACTGGGAAGACCCTGCTGGCTCTCGCCTCGGGGTTAGCGCAGATCCTTGAAACCAAAATCTATAACGAAATTATCGTAACTCGCGCCACCGTTCCGTTAGGCGACGATATCGGCTTTTTGCCCGGTACTGAAGAAGAGAAAATGCAGCCTTGGATGGGTGCGCTTGAAGACAACCTTGAGGTCCTTAACCGTGGGGTTGATACCGGTGGCGACTGGGGTCGATCGGCTGCGGCCGATTTAATTCGCACCCGCATTAAAGTGAAATCACTTAACTTTATGCGCGGTAGAACCTTTATCAATAAGTTTCTGATTATTGATGAGGCGCAGAATCTAACGCCAAAACAGATGAAGGCCTTGATCACCCGGGCCGGACCCGGCACTAAAGTAGTCTGCATGGGCAATATTGCGCAGATTGACTCACCCTACCTCACCGAAGGATCCTCGGGCCTGACCTATGTGGTCGATCGATTCAAAGGCTGGGGCCACGGAGGCCATGTGACACTTCAACGTGGAGAGCGCTCTCGGCTTGCGGATTTCGCAACGGAGGTTCTTTAAGCCAACAGTCTCGTTGCTTGGGCGCGTCTTTGGTCGTCCGCGATTTCCGCCCACATTTCGCGCCACTTGGCGAACTGAAGGCCTATGGCGTCCCCTAGGGGATTCGAACCCCTGTACTCACCGTGAAAGGGTGATGTCCTAGGCCTCTAGACGAAGGGGACCCGGAAAAAACGATTTGCCGCGCAGGCTACTGGTGGAGCTAAGCGGGATCGAACCGCTGACCTCTTGCATGCCATGCAAGCGCTCTCCCAGCTGAGCTATAGCCCCCTGCGGTTCGCCCTTCAGTAAACCCCGCCCACCATTGCTGGCGAACTTCCTGCGGTCGGGCGACTCAGGCAAGCCCGCAACTTTAAGGGAATAATGTCGAAAAGTCCAATATCGAAAGCTCTATGACCGCCAAAATCATCGATGGGGTAGCCCTCGCCAAATCCATCCGAAGCCAGGCCGCACAACGCGCAGACCGCTGTAAATCCCAGGGCCGCCCGCCAGGATTAACGGTCATTCTCGTTGGCGATAACCCCGCCAGCCAGGTGTATGTCCGCAACAAGGTAAAGGCCTGCGAAGAGGTCGGCATTCGTTCTCAACTCATTCAAAAGCCCCAATCTCTGGATCAGTCCGAGCTCCTTGCTCTAATTGACCAACTCAACACTGACCCAAGTGTTGATGGGATTTTGGTGCAGCTACCCCTACCGCCTCAGATCGACGCCCACCGAGTCATTGAGAGCATTGCCGCGGATAAAGATGTCGACGGATTTCACGTGAGTAACGCCGGTGCCTTGATGACCGGCAAGCCACTCTTCCAACCCTGTACGCCTTATGGCGTCATGACCATGCTTGAATCGATATCCGCCCCCATTCGCGGTGCCAATGCGGTAATCCTGGGTGCGAGCAATATCGTAGGTAAGCCTATGGCGATGATGCTGTTGGCTGCCGGCGCAACTGTCACCGTCTGCAACAGCAAAACCAGAAATCTGCAAGAGCACACGCGCCGTGCGGATATTCTGGTTGCCGCCGTTGGGCGAGCCAGGATGGTGACCGCGGACATGGTCAAGCCGGGCGCGATTGTAATTGATGTTGGAATCAACCGGCTCGCGGATGGCCGACTTGCCGGCGATGTGGATACTGCGGCAGTCTGTCGGATCGCAAGTGCGATAACCCCAGTACCCGGTGGCGTTGGTCCGATGACCATTGCCATGTTACTCATCAACACACTTGAATCTGCTGAGCGTCGCCTCAACCTCTCTTAAATGAACTCAATCATCTCAACACCCCCAACGCCTAAATCCTTGAACCCCTTTCTCTGCGAATTACTTGATCGAAAGGCGCTGCCTCGCTACGACCTGATCAATGCCGAGCAGGTCGCACCTGCAATTGATCAGCTGCTTCAAGAAGCGCGGGCTACCCTTGCAGGTGTGACCCAAGCGGATACTCCACCACAGTGGGAAAGCGTTATGACCCCGCTGACTGATGTGACCGAGCGACTCGGCAGAGCATGGGGTGCCGTCCACCATATGTCGGGGGTCATGGACTCACCTGAATGGCGCGAGGCCCTCAACAGTCGGCTCGCTGAGATCACCGCATTCTGGTCAGAGCTCTCACAACACGCCGGATTGTTCGCAAAGGCAAAAGCGATCGAGGCGGGACTCTCGAGCGACTCAGCACAGTCAGGCGAGACCAATGGCGCGCGGCATCGCGCACGACAACAGGCGTTGAAAAACTCTCTTCGTGCCTTTCGTCTCGGAGGCGCAGAGTTACCCCCCGAACAACAGCAGCAGTTTGCCGATCTGCAGGCAAGGCTTGCTCAGTTGAATCAGAAATTCTCCGAACAGTTACTTGACAGCACCAATGCGACAGTTGTTCACGTCACGGATCGATCAAAACTAGCGGGCCTACCCGAACATGCAGTCGACGCGGCTGCACACGAGGCGAAGAAGCGCGAACTGCTCGGCTGGGTCTTTACGCTACAACACCCAAGCTATGGTCCTGTCATGCAGTTTGCAAAAGACCGATCGCTGCGCAAAGAGATGTACGGCAAGCAGGCGGTCCGCGCCTCCGAGATCGCAGCCGAGGGTAGCCAGCACGACAACGGTCCCGTCATGGGGGAAATACTCTCTCTTCGGCAGCAACAGGCAGCACTACTTGGGTTTTCAAATGCAGCTCAGGTGTCGCTCGCCTCGAAGATGGCCGACTCGCCCGAACAGGTGATTGATTTCCTGATGGATCTCGCCAAAAAGGCCCGGCCTGCTGCCCAACGAGATCTCGAGGAGTTACGTGCGTTCGCCAAGCAGACCCTTAGTCTTGACCCTCTTGAGGCATGGGATGTCGCCTACGCAAGCGAGCAACTTCGGCAATCCCGTTATGCATTCTCTGAAGATGATGTTCGTCAATATTTTCCTTTGCCCAGGGTATTACAGGGACTCTTTCGCGTAATTAAGGCGTTGTTTTCGGTGGAGATTAAGCCGGTTATTGGGCTTGCGCCCCTGCCCGTCTGGCACTCCGATGTGCAACTCTTTGAGGTGCTAAAAGATGGCAACTCAATCGGCCATGTCTATCTCGATCTCTACGCGCGCAGCACAAAACGCGGTGGCGCGTGGATGGATGATGCACGGGGCCGTCGAGCAATCTCGACCCAGAGCGGACGCCTCGCTGATTCTGCCTCTCTCGACATCCAAACACCCGTTGCCCTGCTGACCTGTAATTTCGCTCCACCCGTTGGCACTAAGCCCACAACACTAACCCACGATGATGTCATCACACTCTTTCATGAGTTTGGCCACGGACTTCATCACCTCTTAACCCAGGTCGGTGAATTAGATGTCTCAGGAATCAATGGTGTGGAGTGGGATGCGGTGGAGTTGCCTAGCCAGTTCATGGAAAACTTCTGCTGGGAGTGGGAAAACCTCTCTGGGCTCACCGCCCACATTGAGTCCGGCGAGCCCCTGCCCCGAAGCCTTTTTGAAAAGATGGTGGCCGCCCGTAATTTTCAGAGTGGGCTATTTATGCTGCGCCAGATTGAGTTTTCAATCTTCGATATGAAAATTCATGCGGGCCTAATCCCTGACCCCAAAGCCGCCCCGGCTGCAGTGGGTCGTGAGATTGAGACGATGCTCTGGACAATACGACGCGAAATCGCAGTACTTATCCCACCCCAATTTAATCGATTTGCACAGAGCTTTTCACATATCTTTGCCGGCGGTTACGCGGCCGGCTACTACAGCTACAAATGGGCAGAGGTGCTCTCAGCGGACGCCTATGCCGCATTTGAAGAAGCGGGTCTAGACCATTACCCGGAGGTTGGCGAGAAATTCTGGAGAGAGGTTCTAGCCGTCGGTGGCTCACGCCCCGCAATGGAGTCGTTCAAGGCTTTTCGTGGGCGCGAACCACAGGTCGAGCCCTTACTGCGACATAACGGTCTGCTGTAATGCGCCTGGCCACCTGGAATGTAAACTCATTACGGGTTCGGCTTCCTCATGTGATCGCCTGGCTTACCGAAGAGGCGGGAACTGAAGTTGATCTGCTTGGGCTTCAGGAAACAAAACTCATCGATGCAAAATTCCCTAAAGCCGATATTGAGGCTGCTGGATATCACGTTGTATTCGCAGGTCAGCCAACCTATAACGGCGTTGCAATTCTTGCAAAGAAATCAAGATTTAAATGCCCTGAAGATCTTGTAATTAACAATCCCCACTTTGCGGACGAACAGGTTCGGATCATCACGGCTACCCTGCGGCCGATCTGCGCTGATGACGCACACGAAGACGGCGAGCCACTGCGGTTAGTTAACGCCTATGTCCCCAACGGCGCCGCAGTGGGTAGCGATAAATACGATTACAAACTCAGATGGCTTGATGCCCTGCGGGTGTTCGTAGAAGAGGAACTTAAGAGATTTTCTCGACTCGCTCTGGTTGGCGATTACAACATCGCCCCTAAGGATATCGATGTTCACGACCCCGACGAGTGGGCGGGCCAGGTGCTGTGCTCACCGGCCGAGCGCGAGAGATTCCAGGCCCTGATTAATCTGGGCCTCACGGATTCCTTCCGCTTACACCCACATAATGACAAGAGTTTTTCGTGGTGGGATTATCGGCAAGCGGGCTTTCGGCGTAATCGTGGCTTACGGATTGACCACGTGCTCTTAAGTCCAGCTCTAGCAACGCTCTGTGTGCAGTCTGGAATCGATACCGCACCAAGAAAAAAGGAGCAGCCCTCGGATCATGCACCCGTTTGGGCGGAAATGTCGACTTAGGATTTCGTCGACTTAGGATTTCGCCCACTTAGACTGCGCTAATCAAGAAATCTTACCGGTCATCCTCAAGATGCAAGTCAGCGATCTTGCGCGTCATGGTGTTGCGCCCTATCCCAAGCAGCTGCGCGGCTTCCATACGGCGACCCCGCGTGTGTTTAAGCGCGATACCAAGCACCGCAGACTCAAACTCTCTTGCCCAATGGTTCATTCGGCCATGATCGGGTCCGGGCATCTGACCAGCAAGACTCTTCGAGACCTCCTGTCTAAGCAACTCCTGCCACGACGGTGTAAGCCGGGGTGATTCCACCGCTGAGGATGACGCAATCACCTCCCCGCCCCGATACGGATCAGAACCTAAGACCTGCGACACCCTCGAGTCACTCGGCGAGAGGCCATTGACGTGTTGTAGCTCGCTGGCGTTCGGCATACGAATCTCAGCGGGGAGATCTTCGAGCTGCACGGTCTGGCTCGGCGCCATGACGGTCATCCAATGGCAGAGGTTTTCTAACTGCCGAACATTGCCGGGAAACGGAAGCCTGACTAATACCTCCATCGCCGCAGTCGATAACTGCTTGGTTTCGACCTTTAAATCCTGAGCACTCTTTTGAAGGAAATGCTTTGCCAACAGGGCAATATCCTCGGGCCGCTCACGCAGCGCGGGAAGCTTTAATCGAATCACATTGAGTCGGTGAAAGAGATCTTCGCGAAATTGTCCGGCGCGAACACGGGCTTCAAGATCTTGATGGGTTGCAGCAATCACCCGAACATCGGCCCTTAAGGGCTGATGACCACCAACCCGATAGTAGTGCCCATCGGATAAGACCCGCAGCAATCGCGTCTGAAGATCAAGTGGCATATCGCCAATCTCATCAAGGAACAGCGTTCCACCCTCGGCCTGCTCAAATCGGCCGCGACGGGTCGATTGTGCGCCCGTAAATGAACCGCGCTCGTGACCAAACAATTCAGACTCAAGGAGATCACGCGGAATCGCTGCGGTATTCAGTGCAACAAATGGCATTTTGGAGCGAGGGCTATGACGGTGTAAGGCACTGGCGACAAGCTCCTTTCCGGTGCCCGACTCACCAGTAATGAGCACGGTCGCACTCGATTGGCTCAGTCGGCCGATGGCCCGAAAAACATCCTGCATCACAGGCGCCTGCCCCAGTAACTCAGGAAGGGCCTGACTCTGAGAATCCACCAACTGAGTTACCGGAGTGCTCTCCTGAACGGCACGCCGGATCAGTGCAATCGCAGCGTCAACATCAAAAGGCTTTGGCAGATACTCAAAAGCCCCGCCTTGGAAAGCAGAAACGGCGCTATCGAGATCCGAGTAGGCTGTCATCACAATCACGGGCACATTCGGGTAGCGGGTCTTGACCTGCTCTAAGAGCGCAAGCCCACTGTCTCCTGGCATTCGAATATCCGAGACAAGGACCTGCGGCACATCTGAAGATAGGGCACGCAGCACGGAGGATGCATCTCCAAAGACACGGCAAGGCATCTGCTGCTTGGTGAGCGCCTTTTCAAGCACCCAACGTATCGACTGATCGTCATCTACAATCCAGACCGGCTTCATTGCTGGCTCCATTTCAAATCAATCGGAAGACGAATTAAAAAATCAGTACACCCAGGGCGACTCGTCACATCAATGACCCCTCCATGCTGGTGGACGAACGATTGGGCTAAAGTGAGGCCCAGACCATGACCCTGAGGGTGCCCCGATACCAAGGGATAAAAAACACGCTCACGAATTTCCTCTGGAATTCCTGGTCCATCGTCAATGACATGCAAATCTAATGCCAGCTTGTGCCGGGTCTTAGCGATCGTCACCTGCCGCGCAACACGCGACTGCAGAATAATTGCGCCTTGACCCCCTAGGGCCTGAGCAGCATTGCGAGCGACGTTAAGCACCACCTGAATCAACTGCTCGCGATCACCATGAATCGGGGGAAGACTGGTGTCGTAATCCCGCGCAATACTTAATCCCGACGGAAACTCTGCAAGCATGAGGCTGCGCACCCGCTCACAGACCTCGTGAATATTGACGGGCTCCATCACACGGGCCTTACGATGGGGAGCCAGCATCTGATCCACTAGGCCCTGAAGACGATCGGCCTCTTTGATAATCACTTGGGTGTATTCCCGAAGGTCATCACTCGGTAACTCGGCATCCAGGAGTTGCGCCGCACCCCGAACACCGCCCAAGGGATTCTTAATCTCATGGGCCAGGTTTCGCATTAACTCTTTATTGGCCTGAGTGAGATCCGCCTGGCGTTCCTCACGGTCTAGCCGACGCTGCTGATCGATTTCCCTCAACTCAATGCAGATGAGACGTTCATCTGTCTCCCGCTGGGCCGTCACCGTCGTGTCAAGCTGAGTTACACCGCGGGTCGGGAGCTGCCAGGTGAGGTGCTGACGCTTGGCGTCAAACTGATGTTCTATCGCCTCATGCAACATCTGTTCAACCTCATCAACGGAGCCAATGGATTCTGACAATCGTGAACCCTCGAGCTGACGGCTAGATACCCCGAACAACACCTCGGCCGATTGATTACAAAAGACTACTCGCAGACTCTGATCAAGTAACACCACGGAGGTCGTTAGAAGATCAAAGTTGCGAAAGTCTCTTGTACTCACATTCAGCTGTTCAAATCAGAGCAAACGATGTCTTACATTGAGTAATACATATCAAACTCAACCGGATGGGTTGTCATACGGAACCGCGTGACTTCCTCCATCTTGAGATCGATATAGGCATCAATCATTTCGTTACTAAAGACGCCACCACGGGTGAGGAACTCACGATCCTTGTCGAGACACTCGAGCGCCTGATCCAATGAGGAGCACACCGTCGGAATCTTCTTGTCTTCCTCTGGAGGTAAGTCATAGAGATTTTTATCTGCTGCCTCACCAGGATGAATCTTATTCATCACGCCATCGAGACCCGCCATCATGAGTGCCGAGAACGCCAGGTAGGGATTCGCCGTGGGGTCGGGGAAGCGCACCTCAATGCGACGGCCCTTGGGATTGCTCACGTAGGGGATTCGAATCGATGCCGAACGGTTACGCGCAGAATAGGCAAGCTTCACGGGTGCCTCAAACCCAGGCACGAGACGCTTATAGCTGTTGGTTCCAGGGTTGGTAATTGCATTGAGCGCCTTTGCGTGCTTGATCACGCCACCAATGTAGAACAAGGCAAATTCCGATAAGCCCGAATAGCCATTGCCTGCAAATAGGTTAGTGCCCTCTTTCCAGATTGACTGATGAACGTGCATCCCCGAGCCGTTATCGCCAACAACGGGCTTGGGCATAAAGGTGGCCGTCTTTCCGTAGCTTGCAGAGACGTTATGGACAACGTATTTAAGAATCTGAGTCCAGTCTGCCCGCTGCGTCAGGGTTGAAAATTTTGTTCCAATTTCACACTGGCCAGCACCGGCAACCTCATGGTGATGAACTTCCACCGGAACGCCCATCTGCTCCAGAATCAGACACATCTCAGAGCGAATATCCTGAAACGAATCCACTGGTGGCACTGGGAAATAGCCCCCCTTCACCGCAGGCCGATGGCCAAGATTGCCGCCCTCGTATTCAATTCCAGTCGACCAGCTGGCTTCCTCGGATTTGATTTTCACACCGCAGCCCGACATATCGACCGACCAGGTGACTCCATCAAAAATAAAGAATTCGGGCTCTGGCCCGAAGTACGCTGCATCACCCACCCCACTGGATTTAAGGTAGGCCTCTGCACGCTTGGCGATTGAGCGTGGATCCCGATCGTAGCCTTTGCCATCAGAGGGCTCCACAACATCACAGGTCAGGTTGAGGGTGGCCTCTTCTCGAAACGGATCAAGCACCGCCGTGTTTGCATCGGGCATCAACAACATGTCCGAGGCCTCAATACCCTTCCAGCCCGCGATCGAGGAGCCATCAAATGCGTGTCCCGATTCGAACTTGTCTTCATTGAAGTGGCTAATCGGCACAGAGACGTGCTGCTCTTTACCGCGGGTATCGGTAAACCGAAAATCAACGAATTTCACTTCGTTATCGGTCACCATTTTCATAACGTCTTGGGGCGTGGGCATCCGGACTTCTCCTTAAAAAATGTTGTTTTAAACTGATCCTCGGCCGGCCGTGAAGACTCACATGGCCTATGGGTCAGCTATTGCTTAGCGAAAACTGTGCCGAACTAAATTTCTATGTAAATCAATAACTTGCGACAGAACTGTGCAGATTATGATGCCTATATGCACTTTTATAGTGCAATTTACGCACTAAAGTTGTGCATTATTTTAATTGTATCAGATTATGCACTAATTAAGTGCATTTATAGGAAGGATGACTGAAGATCATTAAGGAGCTCATAGCCCCGGGCCGTCGCCTGGAAACGTCCTGACGTGAACGACAGCAGGCCGGCTTTCTGAGCTACCACGATCTGATCAAGCAGCCTCGGGTGCGCACCCACGTCAATCCCGGTGGTCTGGGCCCAACGGTGGCTCGGCACCCCTTCAACAAGTCGCAGGGCATTAAGCATGAACTCAAACGGGAGCGCCTCGATTGAGACCTCTGTCTCATTGATTGGCGTACGCCCAATTGACTCCATATAGGAAGCCGGATGACGAACGCGAGTTGTACGCACAATTCGGTGTGCGGAAGAGATTTTACCGTGGGCACCCGCACCAATTCCAAGATAGTCGCCGAATGTCCAGTAATTCAGATTGTGTTGCGAGGCCTGCCCAGGCTTACAAAAGGCAGAGATTTCGTAGCGATCAAACTCCGACTGCTTTAAACGATTGACAACTAGGGCCTGCATATCCGCCAATAACTCCTCATCGGGAAGCCCTGGCGGGGGCTGTAATGCAAACCGAGTATTCGGCTCCATTGTGAGTTGATAACAAGAGATATGCCCTACTCCCAGATTAATCGCCTGCTCGAGATCTGCTTTAAGCATCGCCATCGATTGACTGGGTAGCCCAAACATTAGATCGATATTGACTCGCGGAAAAATTTCTACAGCAAGTGCTGCCGCTGCAATCGCCTGTTCGCGATCATGGACCCGACCGAGCGTCTTTAACTGTTGGTTATCAAAAGACTGGATACCGATTGAAAGACGATTCACACCCGCATCCGCAAACCCACGAAATCGATCTGCTTCAAACGACCCCGGGTTGGCCTCCAGCGTAATCTCAAGGCCGGGCAAGCATTTCACTCTCGCCCGGATCTCGGAAATTAACCGGGCAATTGACGCTGAAGAAAATAGACTCGGGGTTCCTCCGCCGATAAAAATACTCACGAGCGGGCGCCCCCATACCCAGGGCAAGAACTGCTCGAGATCCCGCATCAATGCATCAACATACTCCGACTCAGGAATACCATCGGGCTTCTCATGGGAGTTAAAGTCACAGTAGGGGCACTTCCGGATACACCATGGAAGGTGCACATAGAGCGAGAGCTCAGGCAGCGTTGAGAAATTAATCACGACACAACAACCGCAACGCTGACATCAGTGCCATTAGAGGGCCAACGCCTCAAGCAACTGGCGCAGGGCGCGGCCACGATGGCTCAGTGACTGTTTCTGCGCAACCGTCATTTCGGCAGCCGTTAACCCCACCGCCGGATCTAAAAAAATCGGGTCGTAGCCAAACCCTCCCTCGCCACGAGGCGTTGAAATGATCTTCCCTGGCCAGACACCCGTGACGATGATCGGCTGTGCATCCTCATGATGCCGGACAAATGCAATCGCTGCTCGATACTCTGCATCAGATTCTGTCCACTCTCGTGACGATTGATGATGGCCGATCTCTAAGAGCAACCATTTCAGATTTGCCTCGTCAACAGATAACACACGAAAATCCTCTTCATACTCATGGGCACGAGGACTCTCAAGAAGTGCGTCACCCCAATAGCGCGCCGATCGAACGCCGGGAGACCCACCTAGACCCTTAACGCAAACTCCTGAATCGTCAGCCAATGCAGGCAGGCCGGTAATGCGACTTGCATGCCGGGCTTTAACTAACGCATTCTCCTCAAACGTATTGAAGGGTTCGTCAGGACTCTGCACCCCGAGATCTGATTGATTAATCAACTCGAGATTCCACTTCTGAAGCACCGGTGCTAATGCGTGCTGAAACTCTCTTAACTTTCCTGCGTTCGACGACGCCAAGACCCAACGCGTCATGCTGATCAACCCACTGAACTCACACTCAAGCGATTCGGATCTTGAATCAACGACTGCTGAAGACCCTGGAGTCTTGTGATTCCCTGAGCCGCAAGCGCCATCATCGCATCGAGTTCCGCTTTCGAAAATGGCGCGCCCTCGGCGGTACCTTGGACCTCAACCAGCCCTCCAGACGCCGTCATCACCACATTCATATCAGTATCACAATCAGAGTCTTCGAGATAATCCAAATCGAGTAACGCGTGGCCTCGCCAAATCCCCACGGAGATAGCGGCCACCGGCTCCCGCAGCACCGCTGCTGTGACCGTCTCGCCCTGGCGCAGGCCCGCCAGTGCATCGGCCAGCGCAACACAGGCTCCCGTGATGCTCGCGGTACGAGTGCCGCCATCGGCCTGAAGCACATCACAATCAATCGTGATTGTGCGCTCACCGAGCGCAGCAAGGTCTGTCACCGAGCGCAACGCTCGACCGACAAGCCGCTGAATCTCGAGGGTGCGCCCACCTTGCTTGCCTTTGGCAGCCTCCCGATCGGATCGCGTGTGTGTCGAACGCGGCAGCATTCCGTACTCCGCAGTCACCCACCCGGTTCCCTTCCCTTTCAAAAAACCGGGTACGCGCTCTTCGACGGAGGCAGTGCAGAGCACCTTCGTGTCGCCAAAGGACACCAATACCGACCCCTCAGCGTGACGAGTAAACCGGCGCTCTAGCGTGACGGGCCGCATCTCAGTTGGCACCCGCCCACTTGGCCGCACTGGCTGTGTGGAGTTTGATTGCAAATCCGCGTTCTCTTGGCCCATATCGCATCCCTCTTAATAATGCCCATTACAATACATCGACTCATCGAATTCTCGGAAAGCCCAAATGTCGCATCCTAGTATGACCGGTTTCGGTACCGCTAATCTCGACTGTCCGGTCGGGCGCCTGACCTTGGAAATTAAGAGCGTCAATAGCCGTTATTTTGAATTTAACCCAAGACTGCCCGATGAATTTCGCTGGGCAGAGCAGCGCTGCCGCGAACGACTCCAGCAGACGGTAGGCCGTGGCAAGGTGGAGTTTCGTTTTTCACTTTTTCGGACAGAGTCAAGTCTCTCGAAAACCCAGATTAACGCCGCAAGTCTCGCCTCAGCCTTACGGCTTTCCCATGAAATTCGGCAAGACCATCCAGAGATCGCGCCTTTTTCCGTCAGTGATCTGCTCAAACTTCCCGGAGTACTTCAGGAATCCGAGTTATCACAAGAGCAATGGATTGATTTATTTGACATCCTGCTTACGCAGGCCTTGAGTCATTTCACGACAAGTCGGATCCAGGAGGGCGAGCGACTCCTTGCGCTAATTACCGACCGTATTAATCAAATTGAAGGGCTTGCGAGCAGAGCGGAATCCCTGATCCCGCTGGCAATCGCGCATCAGCAGCAACGGCTTGCCGATAAACTTCGCGAGGCTCTCGGACACGCCCTTGTGAACGTAGCCTCGCCAACGGCGGAACAGCTCATCGCACTAGAGGATCGAATTCGCCAGGAGGTTGCTGCCTTTAGTCTTCGCATTGACATCGCCGAGGAAATCGATCGTCTGCGAAGCCATCTTCAGGCTGCCCGCCAGGCTATTGCACAGAAGACCGCAGTCGGTATTGGCAAACGCCTCGATTTCCTAACCCAGGAAATGAACCGTGAGGCCAACACGCTCGGCTCAAAATCCGCCTCTGCAGACCTGAGCAACATCTCAATTGAGCTCAAGCTCTTGATCGAGCAAATACGAGAGCAAGTCCAGAATCTGGAATAACCCTCGATACATCATCGGGCGTTAAACCCGCAAGCGTCTTCTAGATCGCAAGCTTTTTCTGATAGATGGCGACCTGCTCCTCATAGAGATCGCGCCCTGCCGCATCATTGGTCACCAGCAGGGGGAAATTCTCAACAACCAGCCGCTGGACCGCCTCGGTCTTCAGGTCCTCATAGGCAACAAGCTCAGCAGACCGGATACACGACAGCAAGGTCGCAGAGATCCCACCAATCGCTGAAAAGCAGATAGCCGTATTTTTCTTGCACGATTCGCGCATCGCTGACCCCCGATTTCCTTTGCCGATAGCACCCTTTAACCCATGATCAAACAACACTGTTGCATAAGGATCCATTCGATAGGCAGAGGTCGGTGCAACGACCCCAAATACATGCCCAGGCTTCGTGGGGCATGGCCCTCCGTAGAACACAACCTGACCCGTTAGATCAATCGGAAGTGGCTGACCCTGCTGAATTAATTCGACGAATCGCTTGTGCGCGGCATCTCTGGCCATGTAGATTACCCCGCTAAGATTAACTTCATCTCCCACTACCAAGGTGTTGATCACGGCGTCGGTTAGAGGTGTCGTTAGATAATGTGTTGTCATTTAAATCTCCGCACTCGCGCGCCGGCCAGCGTGACACTGAATGTTGACCGCGACCGGCAATGCTGTGATGTGGCAGGCATAGGTCTCCACCGCGACCCAGAGCGCTGTGCTCACACCACCGTATCCCTGCGGCCCAATTCCCGTTCGGTTGATGTCTTCGAGCAACTCTCGCTCTAATGCCGCAATATGAGGCGCCTGATGATGAATCCCGATATCTCTCAGAATTGCTTTCTTGGCGATCTCGGTCACCTTATCAAAACTTCCCCCGATTCCAACCCCAACGGTTAAGGGGGGGCAGGCGGCTCCTCCGGCTGTGTTGATCGCATCCAACACGAATTTCTTAACGCCCTCAGCGCCTTCACCAGGCAATAAGAATTTCATCGTGCTCCAATTCTCACTGCCACCCCCCTTTGGGAGCACGGTAATGTGAAGGCGATCGCCGGGAACAATCTCGGTGTGAACCACCGCGGGCGTATTGTCATTTGTATTGACCCGAAGCAAGGGATCTCCCACCACTGACTTACGCATATAGCCTTCAGCGTAGCCCTTTCGAACGCCGGCCTGAATCGCCTCTTGAAACGCACCACCCACGACGTGGACTTCTTGGCCAAGGGAGACATAAACGATGGTGAGGCCCGTGTCATGACAGACGGGTACATTCTGCTCACGTGCAATCCGATCGTTATCAATCAGTTTGAGTAAAACCGATTTACCAAGCGGCGAAATCTCTTGGGCGACGGCCTGGTGAAAACCAGCAATCAGGTCTGGGGGCAGCTTGTGGCAGGCGTCAATACAGAGCTTGGCAACGGTATCAACGATATCTTGGACTGGCAGTTCTCGCATCTCTGGCCTTGTTTTCTTGTAGTGAATCAACGCGATATAGTATCTGCATGCACACGCTAACCCTATCCCGGTCAAGTCCAAGCGATCAAGGCAATGTCCGAACCTAATCGCGGCGTGCTCCTCATGGTGGCCGCGCCGTCGGGCGCCGGGAAGTCGAGCCTGGTTAACGCCTTTTTGAAGAATAACCCCGACTGGCAACTCTCGATCTCCACCACGACCCGTCCGCCAAGACCGGGCGAGCGCCATGGGCGAGAGTACTTTTTCACAGACCGCGAGAGCTTCGAAACCCAACGGCAATCGGGGGCTTTTCTCGAGTGGGCTGAGGTCCACGGCAACTTCTATGGCACCTCACGGGCCTGGATCGATAGTCAGCTTGCCCAGCATCACAATGTCATTTTGGAAATTGACTGGCAGGGCGCCCGACAGATTCGCGCCCATTTCTCTGGCGAGCGCGTTCGCCCGAAAAGCGTCTTTATTCTGCCGCCGACACTGCCCGAGCTCGAGCAACGCTTACGGAGCCGCGGCCAAGACAGCGAAGCGGTGATTCAAAAGCGACTCGCCGCCGCACAAGATGAAATGACCCACGCAGATGAGTTCGATTATGTTATTATAAATCAAGACTTTAGCGCCGCTTTAAGTGAGTTTAATCGCTTTGCAGAGCAGGCTCTAAAGCCCTTCTAAGTTGCATCAAATCACGTTTATCACTGGCGAGACTAAAACATGGCACGCATCACTGTTGAAGACTGTCTGCAATTTATCCCCAACCGTTTCGAACTCGCCCTCGCCGCAGCCTATCGTGCTCGGCAGCTCGCACAGGGCGCTGCTGCAAAAATTGAATCCCGAGACAAGCCTACCGTTACTGCATTGCGTGAAATCGCGGCGGAACAGGTTGGCCGGGAAATGCTCCGCAAAGTCCCGATTTAAGTGAACAGTCCCGCACTGCGGGCCGTTTCAGTAAGCCCGCTCATTGATCAAGCCCGGGCTTACCTTCCAGTAGAAGATTGCGAGCGGCTGAAGACCGCTTATCGATTCAGCGATGAAGCCCATCTGGGCCAGTTTCGCCAGAGTGGCGAACCCTATGTCTCACACCCCCTTGCTGTGGCAGAAATTTGCACCCAGTGGCGACTTGACTCTCAGGCGCTCATGGCCGCCCTATTGCACGACACGGTAGAGGACACCAAAGCCACCTCACAAGAGATTGCAGAGAAGTTCGGGCCCGAAGTCGCAGCCTTAGTAGAAGGCTTATCGAAACTCGATGCGGTCGAGTTTCGGAATCGGGAAGAAGCCCAGGCCGAAAACTTTCGAAAAATGTTATTAGCAATGGCCCGGGATGTCCGTGTCATTCTGATCAAGATTGCTGACCGCCTACATAACATGCGTACCCTCAATGTGGTCTCACCCGAGAAGCGTGGACGTATCGCCCGAGAAACCCTCGATATCTATGCCCCAATCGCTCATCGACTTGGGCTGAATGCCGTATTTCGCGAACTCGAGGATCTCAGTTTTGCAGGGCTTTATCCAAATCGTTTTGCGATTCTCTCAAAAGCACTCTTATCGGCCCGCGGCAACCGACGGGAGGTCGTTGGCCGACTTCAGCAATCGATAGAAAACCAACTGCCAAAATTTAGAATTGCCGCAACGATTGAAGGTCGAGAAAAAAGCCTCTGGTCGATCTATAAAAAAATGATCGAAAAGAAACTGAGTTTCGCGGAGGTTCTCGATATCTACGGCTTTCGAATACTCGTAAAAGATATCTCCCAGTGTTACCTCACACTCGGGGCCTTACATGCCCTCTATAAGCCAATGCCAGGGAAATTTAAGGATTACATTGCCCTTCCCAAATCGAATGGCTATCAATCCTTACACACGACCGTTGTAGGTCCCTACGGTACCCCTGTAGAGTTCCAGATCCGAACAGAGGAAATGCACCAGGTATCCGAGGCGGGGGTTGCTGCCCATTGGATGTACAAAGAGGAATCCCGCGAGGGTGTCTCACCGCTTCAGGCCCGAGCACACGAGTGGATGCAGTCTCTGGTTCAGGTGCAATCACAAACCCGAGACCCCTCGGAGTTTCTCGATAGCGTCAAAATCGACCTCTTCCCCGATGTGGTGTACATCTTCACCCCTAGGGGCGCAATCCGAGAGTTGCCCCGCGGCTCGACCCCTGTCGATTTCGCCTACAACGTTCACACCGATATCGGCAACCATTGCATTTCTGCCGAGATCAATCACCGACCAGCGGGTTTAGACACCATTCTGCGTAACGGCGATGTCATTCAGGTCACAACCGATCCAAAGGCGAATCCGCACCCCAGTTGGCTAAGCTTTGTACGAACGGCCAAGGCCAGAGCAGAGATTCGACACTGCTTAAAGACCACAACACGCAGCGAGGCAATCGACTTTGGCTACCGACTTCTGGATCAATCACTCAAGGCCCTGGGCATGACGGGACTTGACGACCCACGCCTCGAATGGCATCAGTTTCTGGCCGAAAATACTGCCCAGGATCGAGACGGATTACTCGAAGATATCGGTCTTGGTCTCACGCTCGCTAATGTGGCTGCGCGTCGACTCCTACCCCAGGCATCGGGCTCAACTGTCTCACGCCTGCCCCTGCACGCACAGCAAGCAATCGCGGTCTCGCATACTCATTTCACAACCCTGAACGAGGCCATCACAATTGATGGGAGCGAGGGCTCAACAGTGCAGTACGCCAGCTGCTGTGCGCCCATCGGGGGGGATGCCGCAGTCGGACTGATGCGCGGTGGAGCCGGCCTCGTCGTCCATCGCACCACCTGTCCCTTAGGCCGCCGTCAACGCGCAAAAGACCCGGCCCGATGGGCAGATATTATTTGGGCCGAAGAATTAAAGCGCTTATTTCAGACCCACCTGGCCATCGAAACCCAAGATTCCCGCGGCATCTTGGCGCGAGTAGCCTCTGCAATTTCGGGAGCCGACGCCAATATCGTTGGAGCGAATACGGCCCCGAAGGATCAAACCCTGGCGATCATGAATCTTATTGTTGAGGTCCGAGAGCGGCAGCACCTTGCGAATGTCCTGAGGAGAATAAGACGCGTGCCTGATGTCATCCGGGCGACTCGGGTTGCGCCAGAGCGGCTCGACACTCACACAGACCTCTAATAGCCGGGGACTCTAAAGGAGCGGTCTTTAGTCGCCCGCAATTGTCATTTCATTGATCAAGATTGATCCTACGGTTTTACTGCCTCGAGTCAACGTATCGGAACCAATCGCAACGATGCCTTTGAACATCTCCTTCATGTTCGATGCCACCGTGATTTCCTCTACGGGATAGGCGATCTCTCCATTCTCGACCCAATATCCAAATGCGCCACGGGAGTAATCACCCGTTACATAATTGACGCCCTGCCCCATAACCTCTGTGATGAGCAGGCCACGATGCATTTTTCTTAGAAGCCCAACCAGATCATCCTCGGCTCTGGTCTGGTCACTTCGCATCACAAGGTTGTGGGAACCGCCCGCGTTACCTGTTGACTCCATCCCCAATTTTCGAGCGCTGTAACACGACAGGAAGTAACCCTTCACCACGCCATTGGTAACGACATCGCGTGGCCGAACCCGGACCCCCTCATCATCAAAGGGCGAGCTTCCCATTGCTCCATTAACTAAAGGATCTTCGTGGAGCTGAATATGCTTCGGAAAAACCCGCTGACCGAGGCTGTCGACCAAGAAGGTGGTTTTTCGATACAAGGCCGATCCGCTAACCGCCTGAGTAAATGCGCCGAGCACCCCACTCGCAATTGGGGCCTCAAATATTACCGGCACCTTCTGCGTCGGCACTTTACGCGCATGCAGTCTGGCCAATGCCCGCTCTGCGGCATAACGACCAACCGATTCGGGGTCTGCTAATTTCCTGGGGTCCCGATCCGAGGTGTACCAGTCGTCTCGCTGCATTGCCTGACCCGACTGAGCGATCGGCGCAACCGATAACCAATGCCGAGAATAGGGATAACCGCCGATAAAGCCGCGGCTATTGGCAGCAAAGAACTGTCCGTGATTCGCAGCCACAGAGGCGCCCTCAGAATTTCTAATCGCCCGACTCACCCCGAGCGCGGCCTTTTCGGCCGTCATTGCCAAGGCCACAGCCTTTTGCGCATCAATCTCCCAAGGAAAATAGAGTTGAAGCTCGGGATATTGTTTCGCGATGAGATGGTCCTCAGGCAGGCCCGCGCAGGCATCCTCTGCTGTATAGCGGGCAATATCGAGGGCCTTAGCGACTGCATCCCGCAGGGACTGATCCGAGAAATCAGAAGTTGTGGCGTGACCACGCTTTAAGCCGCTATAGACGGTTACCGATGCCGCACGATCTCGGGTTCGCTCAAGTGTCTCAATCGCCTGCTTCCTCACAGATACCGATAGACCGCTACTTTCAGAGACCTCAACGGCCGCATCAGTCGCACCAAGATCCTTGGATATCTGCAGGATTTTTAAAGAGAGCTCCCGTAGCGCTTCGGGAGCATAAAAGAGCGGGGAAACCATGGATTGTTTTGATCGGTTCATAGAGGCAATAATAGCGACATGTTAGAACAATATCCCCTTAATCGTCCTGCCAGAATCGGCCTGGTCTCGATCAGCGACCGCGCGAGTCAGGGCCTCTATCAAGATCTTGGGCTACCGGGCTTGCGGGCCTGGCTTGAGAGTGCCATCACCTCTGACTGGGAGCCGATTGAGCGCCTCATACCCGATGAGCAAGAGGAGATCTCTAAAACCTTAGTTAATCTTATCGATGATACGAAGTGCGATCTCGTATTCACAACAGGGGGTACAGGCCCCACGGTGCGGGATGTCACACCAGAGGCAACACTGGCGATTGCGGATAAGGAGTTACCGGGCTTTGGCGAACAAATGCGGCAGATTAGCCTGCACTATGTGCCCACCGCAATTCTCTCCCGCCAGGTCGGCGTAATCCGCAAGCAAGCCATGGTGATCAACCTACCCGGTCAACCAAAATCGATCGCCGAGACACTAGGCGGTGTTCGTAATGATCAAGGAGAGGTCCTCGTAAGTGGTATCTTCGCTGCGATTCCCTATGGCCTTGAACTGATTGGTGGCCCAAGCATTCTGACCAACGAGGCGATCTGTAAGGCCTTTCGCCCGAAAAAGAAATAAGCGATTGGTAAACCCGGCTCGTGTTCTCATTGTTAGCCTTGCATTCGCGGCATTCTCCGCGGCAGCCGCCGCGCCACCGGCAGTTTCGGAGCAGTGTCGTGAATTCTTAGTCCACGGCTTACCCACTAAAAAAGGCGATTTACTCTGCCGCACGGGATACGCCCTTATTCATGATAACGACACCAAGGCGGCCACATGGGTTGCGCAGCGGATGACAACCGCCCGGCTCGCAACGGTGGTCAAACGCCAAGACCGTTTCATTCCAGACCCAGATATTCCCAAGGGAAGCCGTGCCGAACTCGACGATTACCGAGGCAGCGGATATGACCGCGGTCATATGGCACCGGCTGCAGACATGCGATGGAGTGCACAGGCCATGCGCGAGAGTTTCTATCTCTCCAATATGGCACCCCAGGTGGGGGTGGGCCTGAACCGAGGCCTCTGGAGCGATCTCGAATCAATGATTCGTCGCTGGGTTGCCAGCCGTGGCGAGCTCTTTATTTACACGGGGCCCATATTCCAAGCAGCACGCGAGCAGCTCACACGCATCGGGCCCAACCAGGTGGCCGTTCCGACCCATTTTTATAAAGTAGTCTTCGACCCCGTTCGTGTCGAAACAATTGCATTTGTCGTGCCTAATGCACCCCAAACCAGCCGCAGAATTGAGGAATTTATTACCTCTGTTCGTGATATTGAGCAGCGCACCGGTCTTGATTTTTTAAACCGGATCAATCCAAGCGTGCAGGCTTTAATCGAGGAATCGGTTGCAAGCAGCCTTTGGCAGTAAGTCGTGTCGGGTTCTGAGACAATGGGCTGATGGATATCGCTCAACTTATTCAGACCATTACGATTTATGCAATCCCAGTGGTCTTTGCCATTACGGTCCACGAGGCAGCCCACGGCTATGCCGCCCGCTTCTTCGGTGACTTAACGGCCTACCACGAGGGTCGGATCACCCTCAACCCACTCAGACATATCGACCCCGTTGGTACGGTTCTGATTCCGCTGATGCTCTATTTTGCAACCGCAGGCGCTTTTCTGTTTGGCTACGCAAAACCGGTACCCGTCGATTTTTCAAATCTCCGTCACCCCAAAAAAGATATGGTCTGGGTTGCTCTAGCAGGGCCCGCAGTAAATCTTCTGCAAGCCTTCGGCTGGGCGATTGCCCTCTATGGCCTTGTAGCACTCGGAGTCAATGAGCCGTTTTGGGTCGCTATGTGTAAAGCCGGTATCTTGGTCAATGTCGTTATGTTTGTATTCAATCTCTTCCCCCTGCCACCCATGGACGGCGGACGCATTCTGGTTGGGCTTTTGCCCTGGCGGCAGGCCATGCTCGTTTCCCGAATCGAGCCTTATGGGTTTTTCATTGTGCTTGGGCTCTTAGTCGCCGGCATTATCAACAATCTCTGGATGCGGCCTCTCATGGAACTTACTTACCGACTCATCGACATCGTATTAATTCCGCTTCGGATGCTGCTGAATTAATACCGGTCGGCTGCCTGGCAGCTGCCCTTGGTCATCACCGCCTGCCCCAGGGTCAGGGCCGTTACGAGGTTGGGCGATATATAAATCCCATCGGGATCAAGAAGTGGATCGAGATTCTTACAGCGCAGATGTGTAGGCTGCGTGAGGAGTGTCACTAGATTACATGCCGTTAGCTGTGCAAGCCTACGACGATCATTGAATACACGACGCAGGCAGACGAGTGTTCCGTCTTCGAAGTAGCCTGTGCGTTGAACATCATCGTGAAATAGGCTTCGCGCCTGGGCATCACAGACCTCTTGCTCCGGAGGAGCCAGCTGCTCTAAGCGCAATATCGTGACTCTGAAATCGTCTTCGGGCTCGACCTCAAAGGCTCCGGATTTCCAATTACGCTCTCCCTCAGGCTTCACAACACCGCCAGTCACCTCCGCCTTACACCGTGACTCTAGAGGCAATCGCTTTAGGAACTCCTGCTTTTTGACATCGCGCTTATCGGCCTGCTGCCGAGCGCCGTCGGCCAACACGGGCTGTCCGAGAATGCCCAATACGATTGCCGCCGAGGCGAGCGCAATGAGGCGGCTGGCTTGGCCCATTAGGCTGCCGAACGAATAATCCACATGCCCTCTAGACTGCCTAGAAACCCGACACAAATCAAGGGGGATTACACCCATTAGCCGCTCAATGTGCTGCGCTGGGGCAGCTAGGAAGTGAACTGGGTCTCCACCAGACCGCACAGTAAATGGCCCAAGATCAGGTGGCCTTCTTGAATTTGTGGCGTATGAGAAGAAGGCACATTCAAGACAACATCGGCGAGCGCCCCGATCTCTCGTGGCTCCCGGCCAGTAAACGCAATCGTTGCGACCCCCAGGGCTGCCGCAGCCCGCATGGCAGCCAGGATATTTTTACTTCGCCCCGAGGTGGATAACACAATCAAGACATCGCCACTACGACCAAGGGCCTCCACCTGGCGGGAGAAGACCTGGTCGTAACCGTAATCGTTTCCAATCGCCGTTAACGCCGATGTATCCGTACTTAACGCTACTGAGGCAAGAGGCTTTCGCTCTGTGAGAAAACGACCCACCATCTCTGCAGAGAAGTGCTGCGCCTCGGCAGCGCTTCCGCCGTTACCCGCAAACATGAGTTTTCCACCAGATTTCAAGGCGTTCACACAGCAGTTGACCGCCTTGACTAAGGCCGCCTGAAGGGCTTGATCGGCAAGGCATTGCTCGACCATCTGCCGAGATGCCTCAAGGGAATTTTGAATGTCTTTTTGCATCATGCCGCCTCTTCACGCACCGCTTTCTTGCGTTCGTGCTCTTTCAGGAAACGCTTACGTAAACGAATACTCTTCGGTGTGATCTCCACGAGCTCATCATCGGCAATAAACTCAACCGCCTTCTCTAGCGTGAGCTCAATTGGTGTTGTTAAATCAATATGCTCATCCTTGCCCGAGGCCCGCACGTTGGTGAGCTTTTTCTCTTTTACCGGATTCACCACAAGGTCGTTTTCTCGACTGTGAATTCCAATAATCATGCCCTCATAGAGCACATCACCGGGTTTTACAAACATACGTCCGCGCTCTTGTAACTTCCATAGCGCATAGGCCACCGCACTGCCATCGTCTTGGGAGATCAAGACCCCATTACGGCGATCGGCCATCTCGCCCTTGTAAGGCCCATAGTCATCAAAAATATGGCTCATCAGCCCGGTGCCGCGTGTCATGGTGAGAAACTCGCCTTGAAAACCAATGAGTCCACGCGCAGGAATTCGATACTCCAAACGCACCCGGCCCTTCGCATCCGACACCATGTCGAGAAGCTCTCCTTTTCGCAGGCCAAGGTTTTCCATGACGGGCCCTTGATGATCCTGCTCAACATCGACGGTCAACATCTCATAGGGCTCGAGCCGCTCACCATCTTGACTCGTTTTAAACACAACTCGCGGCCGCGATACGGCTAACTCATAACCTTCACGCCGCATATTTTCTAAGAGAATCGTGAGGTGTAACTCGCCACGCCCAGAGACCACAAAGGTATCGGAATCCGCACCGAAGTCGACTCGTAAGGCAACGTTGGCCTTTAACTCCCGCTCAAGACGCTCACGAACCTGACGGCTTGTGACGTACTTACCCTCCCGGCCAGCAAGTGGTGAGGCATTGACCATAAAATTCATGGTGAGCGTGGGCTCGTCGACCTGCAGCATCGTTAGCGGCTCAACATGATCGCTCTGGCAGACCGTTGTGCCAATGTTGAGATCGTCAATCCCGTTAATCAGCACAATGTCGCCTGCTAAGGCCTCCTGGACAACCTCCCGCTCTAGGCCCTTAAACATCAGGATCTGGTTGATCTTCGCCTTCTTCGGCGCCCCCTCTGGGCCGTCTTGGATGATGACCTCTTGGAGTGGTTTTACACGGCCACGCGTGATTCGACCGATTCCGATCTTTCCGACATAGCTGGAATAGTCAAGCGAGCAGATCTGCAGCTGGAGCGGCCCGTCCGGATCGTCTTCCCGCTGCGGTACATACTTCAGAATTGCATCAAATAACGGCCGCATAGTATCGCTGGTCTTGGTGTGGTCCATTGTTGCAAAGCCATTTAGAGCCGATGCATACACGACGGGGAAATCTAACTGCTCTTCGGTTGCACCGAGCTTGTCGAATAGATCAAATGTGGCACTCACCACCCAGTCAGGACGGGCACCTGGCCTGTCGATCTTATTAACCACCACGATTGGCTTGAGGCCAAGGGCAAGCGCCTTGCGAGTCACAAAACGAGTCTGCGGCATCGGGCCTTCGACCGCGTCGACCAAGAGTAACACCCCATCGACCATCGACAAGACACGCTCGACCTCTCCGCCGAAATCCGCGTGTCCAGGCGTATCGACGATATTGATGTGCGTGCCCTCGTAATCCACAGCACAGTTCTTTGCAAGAATCGTAATTCCGCGCTCTTTTTCGAGATCATTAGAATCCATCACCCGCTCGGAGAGCTGCTGATGCTTCGCAAAGGTACCTGCCTGCTGCAGGAGTTTGTCGACCATTGTGGTCTTGCCGTGGTCAACGTGAGCAATGATTGCAATATTGCGCAACGCGCGCATAAAAAACTCCTATGAGGATAAAACGCGAACCCGTTCTGGGTTCAGCATGTGATGCGACTCCACTCGTCCGGTTCCAAGGAACTCTCCGGTCTGCGCGTTGACGCGATAAACATCCGGCGTGAGCTCTTGCGAGACCATGACCGACTGTCCGTGTTGGAAACGTTTAACCTGTGAGGGGCCGAGAACAATCTGCGGCCAGTCACGAATTAGCCAATCCACTGGCTTTAAAAAGGATAACCGCTCCTCGTCGTTCGCCTGCTCAAGCGAATCAAGCGAAACAATTCCGTCATCCTCGATCTGACCGACGCCAACGCGTCGCAGACCATGTAAGTGGGCTGGTAGCCCCATTGCTGCGCCAATATCCTCGGCCAATGTTCGAATATAAGTGCCTTTGCTACAGACTACACGAACGATTAGGTTGGGCAGTGCCCACCCCAGTAACGCAATGGCATGAATCGTAATCTTGCGCGCGGGCCGGTCAACCTCTTCGCCTGCGCGGGCATAGTCATAGAGCGCTCTGCCGTCCTTCTTTAGCGCTGAAAACATTGGCGGTATCTGGGTCTGCGGACCCTGAAATGCTCTCAACACCGCATGCAGTTTTTCCTCTGATAGGTCCGAAGGCACCGGCATACGCAAGATCGTCTCGCCTTCGCGATCTCCCGTGGAGGTTTTCTCCCCGAGAGCGATTTCCGCAATATAGGTCTTATCTGCGTCAAGGCCCTCCGCGGCATACTTGGTTGACTCACCAAACATTAGGGGTAAGAGTCCACTGGCCATTGGATCTAGCGTTCCACCATGGCCCGCCTTAGCGGCCTTCAGAAGGTGCTTGACATGTCCCAGTACCCGACTCGACGACGGACCCACCGGCTTATCAAGAAGCAAGACGCCATCGATTGGGCGTCGCGTTCGCTTTGTGGTGGAGATAATCTGTGTCATTGCTTACCCGCTAAGGCACGATCAATTAATTCGCTCATCGCAATCGCACGGGCCACTGTATCGTCCCGCACAAAGTGGAGATCGGGCGTCTGATGAATCTTCAGCATTCGACCGAGCTTGGCGCGAAGAAACCCTCTGCATGCGGCAAGGCCTTCGGCCGTCTTATGAATCTGATCGGGATCATCAGGCAGCACACTGTAATAGACCTTGGCATGGGCGTAGTCGGCCGTTACTTCCACATCGGTAATCGTGATGAGCCCGATGCGGGGATCCTTCACCTCAAGACGAAGGAGCTCTGAGAGATCACGCTGAATCTGATCGGCTACCCGAAGTCCGCGCTCTGATGGCTTAGGAGAGTGTCCGCGCAATTTCTTGAATCTCGAAGACTTCGAGCTGATCACCCTCTTGAATGTCATCGTAGTTTTTCAGTGTTAACCCACACTCAAAACCCTCTTTGACTTCCTTGGCATCATCTTTAAATCGCTTCAGAGAATCGAGCTCACCGGTCCAGAGCACGACGTTATCGCGAAGTAACCGTATCTGGGCGGAGCGCTTGATCGTTCCTTCAAGGACCATACAGCCCGCAATATTGCCAAGCCTCGAGACCTTAAAGACTTGGCGAATCTCAACTAGCCCGATTGTGTTCTCACGGCGCTCAGGGGCTAACATCCCCTGCATCGCGCTCTTCACCTCATCAACTGCATCGTAAATAATTGTGTAGTAGCGAAGATCAACGCCGTTACCTTCCGCTAAGCGCTTAGCCTGTTGATCTGCCCGGACATTAAACCCGATTACAACAGCCTTTGATGCGATCGCCAGGTTGATATCGGATTCGGTGATTGCGCCTACCGCCGCATGAACAATATTGACCTTCACCTCATCGTTAGAGAGCTTCTGCATCGCTGCAGCGAGTGCCTCCTGCGAACCCTGGACATCGCTCTTGATAATAAGGGAGAGGGTCTGAACGCCATCTCCCATATTCTCGAAGATGTTTTCAAGTTTCGCAGCCTGCTGCTTGGCGAGACGCACGTCTCGAAACTTGCCCTGCCGAAACAAGGCAATCTCTCGGGCTTTACGCTCATCGCCCAAGACCATCATCTCGTCGCCCGCCTGAGGTACCTCCGTCATTCCGAGAATCTCAACAGGGATCGATGGCCCTGCCGTCTCTACCGAGCGACCGTTTTCATCAATCATTGCGCGGACTCGTCCGAAGGCAGATCCTGCAAGAATAATGTCGCCCTTTCTCAGGGTACCCGACTGCACAAGCACTGTGGCCACGGGGCCACGGCCCTTGTCAATGCGCGCCTCAACGACGAGGCCTTTGGCAAGCGCCTCCACCGGCGCTTTTAGCTCCAAGACTTCTGCCTGCAACAAAACGTTTTCAAGAAGGTCATCAATACCCTGACCCGTCTTAGCCGACACTGAAATAAATGGCGACTCACCACCGTACTCTTCGGGAACCACCTCCTCGGCGACTAATTCCGTCTTAACCCGCTCTGGATTGGCTTCAGGCTTATCAATCTTATTAATGGCTACAACAATCGGGACGCCGGCGGCCTTCGCATGGGCAACGGCCTCCTTGGTCTGCGGCATAACACCATCATCGGCCGCCACGACCAATACGACGATATCGGTTGCGTTCGCACCCCGCGCCCGCATCGCAGTAAAGGCCTCATGACCCGGAGTGTCCAGAAATGTAATCACGCCACGCGGGGTCTCCACATGATAGGCACCAATATGCTGGGTAATCCCCCCGGCCTCGCCTGCTGCGACCTTGGCTCGCCGAATGTAATCGAGTAGCGATGTCTTGCCATGATCCACGTGTCCCATGATCGTCACTACAGGAGGCCGAGTAACGGCAACCGCCTGTGCAACCTTCTCGGCTTCAGTTTCCTCAAGCAGTGCTTCGGGATCATCGAGCTTCGCTGCGAAGGGTTTGTGTCCCATTTCAGACACGACAATCATTGCAGTCTCCTGGTCTAAGACCTGGTTGATCGTGACCATCTGACCCATCTGCATGAACGTCTTCACGACCTCAGTACCTTTCACAGACATCTTATGGGCAAGGTCTGCCACCGAGATGGTCTCTGGGATATACACGTCCCGGATCTGAGGCTCAGTCGGCTGAACGAAATTCGTAGGCTCCTGCGAGGATTGCTTCGGCCGAGACCGTGGACCGCTCCGCCATCCCGCAGTACCTCCGCTGGAATCACCTCTCGTTTTGAGTGCCCGTTTCTTGGCTGCATCCTCTTGCCAGGTGGATGACAGCTTCGATGCCTTGAGCTGCTTCTCCGTTTTTTTCTCTTTTGGCTTTTCCTCATCGCCCGGTTTTGCTGCAGGCTTGTGTAAGGTTGTCGATGCTGGCTCTGCAGCTTTATCAGGCTCAGGTGCCTTGGCGCTTGCTGCTAACTTTCCGCTACGCGCGGCAGTCATTAGCTTGTTAATTGCTGCAACTTCGTCTTCCACTGTTCGTCGCGCTTGAACCGATTTCGCTGCAGCTTCCGCAGCGATGCGGGCGCGCTCCTTCGCCTGAGTGGCCTTCTCGTGGTCGCCAGCAGCCGCAGAGATACCCTCCGCCTCGGCGGCAAGGGCTGCCTCACGCGCCTGCTCCACAGCCTGAGACTCGCGTTGGCGCTCGCGATTTAACTTCTCCTGTTTCTCTTTTAGCTCAGCCTCTTGCCGAGCAAGTAACTCTGACTGTCGCCGACTCTCGGCCTCACGCTGCGCAAACTCTTGCTCGGATACAACTGGGGCCGCAGACTCGGTTGGCGCGGCCTCCTGTGCCTCGCCACCCTCGGCTGCATCGCGCTTAACAAACACCCGTTTCTTACGGACTTCCACCTGAATCGTCCGAGATTTACCAGAGCCATCGGCCTGCTTGATCTCACTGGTCTGACGCTTGGTGATCGTAATCTTCTTGCGGGGCGCCTCGTCACCACCATGCGCTTTTCGAAGGGCGGTCAGCAGTTGTTCCTTATCGGACTCGGACAGCCGATCGTCCGCCGATTTCTTCGCAACGCCAGCAGTGCGCAACTGCTCGAGAAGGGTCTCGACCGGAAGCTTTAATTCAGCAGCAAACTTTTCTACATTATCAGCGGCCATCCGTGGACCCTCCAGCCTCAGCCTCTTCCGAAGCAAACCAATGGGCACGCGCCTTCATGATGAGTTCGCGCGCACGCTCTTCATCCATCGCCGCGATCTCAACGAGTTCATCCACCCCAAGGTCGGCGAGATCATCACGTGTAAATATCTTTGCATCTGCAAGCTTAACTGCTAGATCACGGTCCATCCCCTCGAGATCGAGAAGATCCTGGGCGGTTGTCTCCAGTTTTTCTTCTTGGGCAATCGCCGCAGTAAGTAATGAATTGCGTGCACGATTTCTTAGTTCATTGACGGTGTCTTCGTCGAACGCCTCAATCTCCATCATCTCGCTTACTGGCACATAGGCCACTTCCTCGAGTGTTGAGAAACCCTCGTCGATCAGGATATCGGCGACCTCGCCATCAACATCAAGCTTCTGCATGAAGATCTCTCTCAGCGAGTGCCGCTCAGTCTCTGACTTCTCCGCAGACTCATCGGCGGTCATGATGTTGATCTGCCAGCCCGTTAGCTCGGAGGCGAGTCGTACGTTCTGACCGCCCCGGCCAATTGCAACGGCAAGCTCCGCCTCATCCACCACAACATCCATGGCGTGACGTTCTTCATCCACCACGATTGATGAGACATTCGCAGGCGCCAAAGCGCCGATCACAAATTCGGCGGGATCCTCTGACCACAGCACAATATCGACGCGCTCACCGGCAAGCTCGTGGGTGACCGCTTGAACGCGGGATCCGCGAACGCCCACACAGGTTCCGATGGGGTCGATTCGACGATCTGAGGTGAATACAGCAATCTTGGCGCGAACACCCGGGTCGCGAGCAGCCGACTTGATAATCAACAGACCCTGCTCTATCTCAGGGACTTCCATTTCAAAGAGCTTCATGATGAACTCAGGCGCCGTGCGCGAGAGCATGATCTGCGGGCCACGCTGGGTACGCTCAACGCGCTGCATGTAAGCGCGCACCCGGTCCCCTGGGCGCAGGTTCTCCTTTGGGATCATCTGATCTCGGGGCAGCCGGGCCTCAATTTTCCCAGACTCCACAAGGACATCCCCGCGCTCAAGCCGTTTTACGGTGCCATTAATAATGACCTCACCGCGCTCGAGGAAATCTTTCAGAATCTGCTCACGCTCAGCCTCCCGAATTCGCTGCAAGATCACCTGCTTAGCCGCCTGCGCGCCGATTCGTCCAAACTCGATTGGCTCGAGCTCTTCCTCAATAAAATCCCCTACCTCGATATCCGGAATCTGTTTCTGGGCCTCGGTAAGAATGATTTGTAGGTCGTGATCCTCGAGCTCGCCATCCGGAACGACCTGCCAACGGCGAAAACTCTCGTAATCACCTGTTTCGCGGTCAATTGAAACGCGAACGTCGACCTCGTCGGTGAAACGTTTTTTCGTCGCAGACGCCAGAGCACTCTCAAGCGAAAGAAATACGATATCTCGCTCGACGTTTTTCTCTCGGGCCAAGGCATCAGCAAGCATTAACAGTTCACGACTCATTTTTAGATCTCCCAAACGGAATCTCAGGCACCAAACGCGCCCGCTCAACATCTTCAGACTGAAAACCGAGTTGCATCATCTCGCCGGACTTGCCTTCGTACTCTAGAGACAAGTCTCCCTGCGCGTTGACCTGCAACACACCCTCAAAATTCCTTCGACCCTCTAAGGGCTGTCGAAGTCTTAACTTCACCACTGACCCCGAAAACCGCACGTAGTGCGCGTGCTTGGTCAATGGCCGATCCATTCCGGGCGACGACACCTCGAGTCGCTGAAAATCAAATCCTTCTACTGGCAGCAAATGGACCAACTGACGCGAGACCAATTCACAATCATCAATGGTTACAAGCCTCTCCTCGCGGGCTCCCTCTTGCCCCACGCTGCCCTGCCCCAACTGGCCATTGCCTTGGATATCGATAAACACACGCGTGAGCCCCCCCGGTGTGCGCTCTAAGTCGATCAACTCGAAGCCCAACTCCCGCGTTGCGTTGTCTACGACCTGCCAAAGATCTGCCATATCACTTGGCCCACTTACTGTGCGCCCGCCCCAACATCATGAAAATTTTTCAAAAAAAAATGGGCTTGTTGAAGCCCATTTTTTCTAGTCGCATCAGCCGGTCTTCTCAGCCAAAAGGGCTGAATCCAAACCTACTAGAGCGCTCTATGTTGTTGATTTTACAGGAAAGATCTGACAACAGCAATCGATTCGGGCTTCCCACTAAGCCGGGGGTGGTTTGCGCCCTTTAAACCCGGGTCGCCCACCGGGCCTTGGCCCGCCTGAACCCGCGCCCCTGGGGCCTTTGAAGCTAGATCTTCCACCGGGTTTTCCTGCGCCTGAGGGTCGCTGCGGCGCCGACAGGGCCCCAGTTGCCGGCTTAGCAGAACCCCAAGAGGTCTGCAGCGGGTTTGGCTTTTTGGGTCCGTTTGGCCGGCGCTTATGCGCTCCACCAAGGTGGGATAGGTGCGCATCGGGGCCCGATGGCTGCCACTCATCGTCGGGATGCGGCTGAGTCAGGTCGTCGTCATCCACCAGCGGTCGATCCTGTGATTGCTGCCGAACCACGCTACTGGGCGAACTCCACTCCTGTGATGACCGCGGTCCCGCCCGGCCCCCTCGGGGCTTTTTAAATCCTGGGCCTCCACCTGTGCTCAAACCTGCCAGGTGACTCACGGCCATCGTGTTGCCTGAAACAGGCTGCCGATTCTGTCCTTTCGCACCGCCGCGACGCTTATTTCCCGGTCGAGAATCGCCACCCGATTGACGAAGCCCCACCGACTGACAGAGCGCGAGGATATCGGCTTCACTGAGATCAACCGATCGCCCACGCTTAAGATTTGACGGAAGAGCGGTCACGCCATAACGAATACGAATGAGTCGACTCACCGTTACGCCAACGGATTCGAATAACCGGCGTACCTCACGGTTACGGCCCTCGGTAATCACAACGCGAACCCAGTAGTTGGCACCCTCGCCACCCGCATCCTCAATGCGCTCAAACTTCGCAACACCATCCTCAAGAGGTATGCCGTCAAGAAGCTGCTGGCGAGACTCTGGTGTTAACTCACCTAACAAACGAACCGCATACTCGCGCTCAACCTGCGACCGCGGATGCATTAATCGATTCGCGAGATCACCCGATGTCGTAAAGAGCAACAATCCCTCGGTGTTCATATCGAGTCGGCCTACGGCAATCCATCGGCCTACCTTTGCGGGAGGAAGCTTTTTAAACACGGTCACGCGGTGCTGGGGATCATCGCGCGTCACAATTTCTCCTGCCGGCTTGTGGTACGCCAAGACTCGAACGGGGGGAGGCGCAACGCGAATGCGTATTGGCTTTCCATTGACCTTCACCTGATCGGTGTGCAGAATTCTCTGGCCGATGTGGGCGGGGGTTCCGTTGACCGATACACGGCCCGCAATAATCAACTCCTCCATTTCCCGCCGAGAGCCCACCCCCGCATCCGCGAGCACTTTATGAAGTTTTGGTGGGTCGTAATCTAGACCTGAACGAGACGGGCCACCCACGCGTGGTGTAAGACCTTGCTGGGCAAAAAACGGTATGGGTTCGGCTTCCTCAGCCGCTAGGTCATCCGCTGTGTCATCCAGTGCGTCGTCCATTGTGTCGGCCTCGCTCACGGCAAGACTATCGTCGACAAGATCGTCCTCGGGCGAGATGCCCGACCGATCAACGGGCGGGTCTATTATGGGATCGAGTTGTTCACTCACGATGGCGCCTAGGCGTTGTCATGGTCGTTTGGAGTGTTGTTATTCGCATCAGTGACTGTTGATTCGCTCTGGTCAGCAGACTCGGTAATTTGTGAGTCCGTCATTCCTGGCAACAACGCTGCTGCGGTGTCGCTCCAGTTCGCATCAAGCAAAGGCAGCTCCTCGAGCGAGCGCAAACCGAGATCATCCAGGAAGTGGCGGGTTGTTGCGTAGAGCGCTGGTCGACCTGGCGCATCCCGGTGCCCAATGGCCTCGATCCAGCTGCGGTCTTCAAGCGACTTAATCACCTGCGTTGCCACTGCGACGCCGCGAATGTCTTCGATGTCGCCTCGGGTAACGGGTTGACGATAGGCAATGATGGCGAGGGTTTCCATAGTGGCCCGCGAATACCGCGGCGGTTTCTCATTCTTTAGCTTGTCGAGATACTCCCGCATCTCAGGCCGCGTTTGAAACCGCCAGCCCGATGCGAGAGGCACGAGTTCAACGCCGCGTCCAACCCACTCGCGCTGTAAATCCTCGAGCAGCAGGCGAACCGTGTCGGCATCGATTTCATCATCAAACAACCGCCGTAGCTCCGACACCGGCATTGGCTCGGTGTGTGCAAGCAGGGCAGCCTCGAGGACTTGTTTGGCTAGGGCCGTATTCATCATTTATCAGTGTGTTGGCGGAGAGAGGGGGATTCGAACCCCCGGTGGGCTATTAACCCACACACGCTTTCCAGGCGTGCGACTTAAACCACTCATCCATCTCTCCGCGAGAGGACGTCAAAGCCGCGGCCTGGAATCTGTTAGGCGAGGCGGGTCAAGCGGGGCAAGTGTAACAGACTCCCCCGCAGCCCTAACTAGGTCGCCTGCTTTAATTGTTCAAGAATTGCTGGATTTTCAAGCGTCGAGGTGTCCTGCGTGATTTCCTCTCCTTTGGCCAGCGTTCGAAGCAAACGACGCATAATCTTCCCCGACCTTGTTTTTGGCAGGTTATCGCCAAAACGAATTTCCTTGGGCTTCGCAATCGGACCAATCTCCTTGCCCACCCAGTTACGAAGCTCAGTTGCCATCTTCTTGGCATCATCGCCCGATGGTCGCGTTCCTTTGAGTACCACGAAGGCAACAATCGCCTCCCCTGTTGTCTCGTCGGGCCGCCCCACGACTGCGGCCTCCGCAACAAGAGGATTTGCGACAAGCGCGGATTCAATCTCCATCGTTCCCATTCGGTGACCCGAGACGTTCAACACATCGTCGATTCGTCCCATGATGGTGAAGTACCCCGTTTCCTTGTCGCGGATAGCGCCATCACCTGCGAGATATAACCTACCGCCCAGTTCCTCAGGGTAATAGCTCTTTACAAATCGGTCAGGGTCACCCCATATCGTGCGAATCATCGATGGCCACGGCTTTTTCACGACAAGAATTCCACCCTGACCGTTGGGCACATCATGGCCCACCTCATCAACAATTGCACACTGAATTCCGGGAAACGATAAGGTACAGGAGCCCGGCACAAGTGGCGTGGCACCCGGCATCGGCGTGATCATATGACCGCCAGTTTCAGTCTGCCAAAATGTGTCAACGATCGGGCATCGGGCGCCACCGATATTGTTGTAGTACCACATCCAGGCCTCGGGATTAATCGGCTCACCCACCGAACCCAGAAGACGCAAACTCGAGAGGTTATAGTGCTTTGGCGCTGCAGTAGGTGTTGCCTCTGCTGCCTTAATCAATGAACGAATTGCTGTTGGTGCAGTGTAGAAAATAGAGACCTTATGATCCTGAATCATCTTCCAGAAACGGCCCGCATCAGGATAGGTTGGTACGCCCTCAAATACGATTTCTGTTCCACCACAGGCGAGCGGCCCATAGGTGATGTAGGTGTGGCCCGTTACCCAGCCAATATCAGCGGTGCACCAGAAAATATCCTGGGGTTGCAGATCAAAGGAATACTTCATGGTTAAGATTGCATGAAGCAGGTAGCCCCCCGTAGAGTGCTGCACCCCCTTGGGTTTTCCGGTTGATCCCGAGGTGTACAGAATGAATAAGGGATGCTCTGCACCCACCCACTCAGGCTCACAGACCTCTGGTTGGTTCTTGGTCGCCTCATCCATATAGATGTCACGACCGGCGGTCATCGAGACCTTGCCTCCGGTGCGGCGATAGACAATCACATGGCGGACAGCCTCACAACCACCAAGCGTAAACGCCTCATCAACCGCAGGTTTTAGCGGAATTGATTTACCACCACGGCACTGCTCATCGGCAGCAATAATTAAGGTCGCACCGGCATCAACCACACGCTCTTGCAGACTCTTTGCCGAGAAGCCGCCAAACACCACCGAGTGGATTACCCCAAGTCGTGCGCATGCCTGCATTGCAACCACGCCCTCTACGGACATCGGCATATAAATTAGCGCCCGATCCCCCTTCTTGTAGCCCATCGACTTGATCGCATTGGCTAGGCGGCAGACCTGCTGATGCAAGGCCTTGTAGGTCACCTTTTGTACATCACCGCCATCGGCTTCAAAGATTATCGCGATCTTGTCGCCAAGGCCCTTCTCGATCTGGCGGTCGAGGCAGTTGTACGAGGCGTTGAGCAGTCCATCTTCGAACCACTTGTAAAAAGGCGCGTTGCTCTCGTCGAGTGTCTTCGTAAACGGTTTTTTCCAGCTAATTTCCTCGCGAGCGTGCTTTGCCCAGAACTCTGCATAGCTCTTGTCGGCCTCGTTACACATCGCCTGATAAGCAGCCATGCTGCCGAGTCTTGCCTTTGCCGAGAATTCTTTTGGCGGCTGAAATATGCGGCTTTCCTGCATTACCGATTCAATTGCCATGCTTGATACTCCCCTTTAGTTTTTTTGACGGGTTAGAATTATTGTGTTGCGATGCGGCATTAATCATTCCGGCTTCTTTGAGCCGCTATTCATACCCTACCACCGCTCGTTAAAAATTAGGTTTTGTGTTCCGCATAAAATCTACCGCAAATTTGGGAGTTACGCTATGACGGTCATCAGACAAGAAGATTTTATCCAAAGCATCGCCGACGCCTTTCAGTTTATTAGCTACTACCACCCGCTCGATTACATCCAGGCGCTCGGGGCCGCCCACGACCGGGAACAAAGCCCTGCAGCCAAAGACGCGATAGCACAGATCCTCACGAATAGCCGAATGAGCGCAGAAGGTCGACGTCCAATCTGCCAAGACACGGGAATTGCGACAGTTTTTCTAAAGGTTGGAATGCATGTCCAATGGAAATCTTCGATGTCCGTCACGGATATGGTCAACGAGGGGGTTCGCCAAGCCTATACCTTTAAAGACAACGTGCTGCGCGCATCGATCCAGTCAGACCCGGCAGGGCGTCGACTCAATACAAAAGACAATACGCCTGCTGTTATCCACTACGAAATCGTTGAGGGCGATCAGGTTGAAGTGATCTGTGCAGCAAAGGGTGGTGGCTCGGAGGCCAAGGCAAAGCTTGCGATGATCAACCCAAACGACTCGATTGTGGATTGGGTTTTAAAAACAGTTCCGACTATGGGGGCAGGATGGTGCCCGCCGGGAATCCTTGGAATCGGCATTGGCGGCACCCCAGAAAAGGCTGTCCTCATGGCCAAGGAGTCCCTCATGCAGCCCGTTGATATGCCGTTGATTCTTGCGCGTGGCCCACAAAATAGTCTCGAGGAACGGCGTGTCGAGCTCTACACGAAGGTCAACGCATTAGGAATCGGTGCGCAAGGTCTTGGTGGCTTAACAACGGTGGTCGATGTAAAAATTCTCGAGTACCCAACCCATGCAGCCAACCTGCCGGTTGCGATGATCCCAAACTGCGCGGCCACCCGACATGTCCACTTTCACCTCGATGGAAGCGGGCCTGTTCATCTTGAGCCCCCCTCGCTCGACGACTGGCCGAAAGTATCGTGGGCGCCTGACACCGAGAAGTCAAAACGTATAGACCTCAATACGCTCACACCCGAGGAAGTGGCCAGCTGGGCGCCAGGCCAGACCTTACTGCTCAACGGCAAACTGCTCACGGGCCGGGATGCGGCCCACAAGCGGATTAGCGATATGCTGGCCCGAGGGGAAAAACTTCCGGTCGACTTTACAAATCGCATGATCTATTACGTTGGCCCTGTCGATCCCGTTCGTGATGAGGCAACAGGTCCCGCAGGTCCCACGACCTCGACACGGATGGATAAATTCACCGAGACCATGCTCGGGCAGACGGGCCTGATTGCGATGATCGGAAAAGCAGAGCGGGGGCCTGAGACGATTGCCTCAATTAAAAAACATCGATCTGCCTATCTCATTGCGGTCGGAGGCGCCGCCTATCTTGTAAGTAAGGCGATCCGAAGCGCCAAGGTCTTAGGCTTTGCAGACCTAGGGATGGAAGCCATCTACGAATTCGACGTAAAAGATATGCCGGTTACGGTTGCAGTGGATTCCAAGGGTACCGCAATCCATGAGACTGGGCCGCGGGAATGGAAAATCAAAATTGAAAAAATGGTGGCCTAAGAGACTGCTAGAGCGCCGCGATACCGGCCTTTGCAATCTGGGCATCTTCGTGTGATTTAACAGCCGACACACCAATGGCGCCAATACAGTGACCGTCGACCATGATCGGCACGCCACCTTCGAGCATTCCCTGAAGCTCAGGCGCTGAAAGAAACGAGATCCGGCCCTGATTGATGACGTCTTCGTAGAGTTTGGATTCCCGTCTGCCTAAGGCGGCTGTTCTCGCTTTCTGTGGCGCAATGTGGGCGGAAATTGGCGCGGCTCCATCTAATCGCTTCATCCACAACAGATGACCCCCATCATCGCAAATTGCAATTGAGACAGCCCAGTTGTTTTTTTTAGCCTCAGCAATCGCTGCATCGGCAACGCGCTGGACATCGGCCTCGGTAAGGGCGGAACGTTGGATCATAAAAACCCTTTCTCTTGAATAAAATTGAGCTGACAAACTACACTCGTGAAATGATACTCGACCGCCGCTTCGCAATCGCCCTGATTTTCTCAATCAGTCTTCTCTCCGGTTGCGGCACACTCTCGCCGCCAGAACAGGCGGCCGGGCCCACGAGAAGCGGGCCTTGGAGATTCGATGTGCCCGTTGGCGGATTAATACAGCCACCCAAGGGGATGAACGCACAACAAGCAATTTCTGAAATCACCTCGCGCTCGGTGTTGTTACTGGGAACCCCCTATCGGCCGGGCGGCATAACACCCGCAGAGGGGCTTGATTGCTCAGGACTCATTGCCCATGTCATCCAAGACGCATTTCGGCTGCGATTTCCGCGAACAACCGAGGAGCAGTCACTGATTGGGCGGGCGATTGCCAAAGAGGCCATTGAGCCTGGCGATTTGGTCTTCTTTAATACAACAGGGCGCTCGAATTCTCATGTGGGTGTTTATCTGGGCGATAACCGGTTCGTGCATGCCCCAACCTCGCGTGGCGTTGTGCGCATTGAATCTCTTGAGCAGGCCTACTGGGCCAAACGGTTTGATCAAGCGCGCCGCGTGATTGCAAAGAATTAGGGCAATAAGAGCCTTTTACGTAAATCACTCACCATCGCCTGGGCCGCCTTTTCTCCTTCTAAGATCGCAATATTGCGAGCGGAAAAATCAGACCCTTTAATCTGATCAATGGCCGGGCGAATCACATAGTCTGCTTTGGTCAGTTCGTACTGCGTTATCCGGCTTCCCATAATCGTGAAGGTCTGTAAGAGAACATCGATCGTGCTGGTGATCTCTTGTGTCTTGGGCTTCGCCGAGATATCAACTGCGACAACAATATCAGCGCCAAGCGCCCGCGCAACTGCAGCGGGGACAGGGTGCGTCAGTCCCCCATCAACATAATCTCGATCCTGAATCCTCACGGGGCTAAATATTCCTGGAACGGCGCTCGACGCACGAACGGCAGTGCCCGTATCCCCGCGCTGAAACACTATTGGCTCGCCGCTTCGCAGATCCGTGGCAACAATTGCGAGGCGACGTGGCAAGGCCTCAATCGTTCTATTTTTTAACTGCTGATTAACATAGGCTGCGAGCGCCTCGCCTTTTAGCAGACCACGACTACTTAGCGTCCAGTCTGAAAATGTCGCCTCATCGAGTGCAAGGCCCAGGCGCTGAAGCTCAAATGCGCTCAACCCCGATGCGTACAAGGCACCCACTAGGCTACCGGCGCTCGTTCCCACAATCCAGTCTGGAATAATTCCGTTAGCCTCAAATACCTTGAGCACTCCAATATGCGCAAAGCCCCTGGCTGCGCCCCCGCCTAAGGCCAATCCCAGCGTGGGCCGCCTGCCCGGCGCCGCTGGCGGTGTTGATTGACATGCGCTCAGTGCCCCGGCAAGCGGCAGGGCCATGGTCGAAAATCGCCACGCCGATGCCGCACCCAGACCACCCAAGAATCGACGCCGTGTCAATGCCATGATGGTCGGCTCAGGAACTCATCAACCACCGCTATCTGATCGGCGTGCATCAGGGTTGGCGCATGACCCACCCCGGCAAACTCGGCTACCTCAGGCTTTGGGCCCCGCGTGCGCATCTCATCAAGCACCTGCGATGTGAACAGATCACTGAGCGCGCCTCGCAGTAAAAGCGTGGGGCAGCGGATAGCGTCATAGATGGGCCATAGATCGACGTCTGCAGTCGGGTGCTTAGCCGAGCCATCGGCTGAATCATTCGTTGCCTCATTGTTCTCATCAGATCCGTAGGCCAGACGAAACGGCTCAGCGATTGCAGGATCATAGTGAACACGAACCTTGCCAGTGCCAGGAACCTCGACCAAGACTGTGTCAATCAACTGCCGCCACTGAGCCTCTGAATGCGGCCCGAAACCAGAAAAAATTGCTCGTAGTTCGAGGTCCGCCTCCCGACGACTCTCAAACTCGGGCTTGCGTCCGACATAACGTGCGATGCGCGCAAGCGCCTGCGCAGGAAGTACAGCGCCCACGTCATTCAGTACGAGCCTCGATATTGGGGCATCCTGCAGCGCCGCCAGACTCATCCCGATAAGCCCACCCATGGAGGTGCCCACCCAGCGAACCCGCTCGACCTTGAGTTGGACAATCAGGGCCGCCATATCGGCCGCGTACTGAGCAACGCCATAGAAGGCCGGATTTTTTAGCCAGTCGGAGCGCCCGCGGCCCGCAACGTCGGGACAGACCACCCGATAGCGATCTCGAAGCGCCCGAGCGAGCTCCGAAAAATCGTCACTCACACGGGTTAGCCCGTGAACACACACCACAACCTCTGGGTTCTCGGGTTCGCCCCACTCTTGATAGGCCATACGGTGTTCACCGGCTGGGCCACTACAGTGCACGAAGGCCTGGCGGGCTTCGTTAGGGAGAAGGGTTGAACCCATTATCATTGCTTGAAATTACAGACATAAACTGATCCTATCACCCACGGAGGGCCCGCCATGACCGACCACAAAACCCTGAAAAATAAAGCGGCGTTAATTACTGGCTCAACGAGTGGCATCGGCTTAGGAATCGCCCACGCACTCGCTGCACAGGGTGCCGATATTATGCTCAATGGCTTTGGTGAGCCCACAGTCATCCAAGAGTTAATCAAAACCCTCTCTGAAGAACATCATGTCCGCGTTCTCCATCATGGTGCTGACATGAGCCGGCCACAAGAAATCGAAGACTTAATCCGAATCACGGAATCAAAACTCGGACGCATTGACGTTCTCGTCAATAATGCAGGCATCCAGCATGTTGCACCTATCGAGACCTTTCCAGTAGACCGTTGGGACGCCGTAATTGCAATCAACCTCTCGTCGGCCTTCCACACCATTCGCTGCGCCCTGCCTGGAATGAAGAAACGGGGCTTCGGGCGCATTATTAACCTCGCATCGGTCCATGGACTGGTTGCCTCAGCCCAGAAATCCGCCTACGTTGCCGCCAAGCATGGTCTCGTGGGCCTCACCAAAGTAGTTGCGCTGGAGAACGCACAGACACCGATCACCTGCAATGCAATCTGTCCGGGCTGGGTGTTGACCCCCTTAGTGCAGAAACAGGTCGACGCTCGCGCTGCCGCGAAATCTCTATCGAATACCGATGCCAAACACGATCTGCTCATTGAGAAGCAACCGTCGGGCGAATTCGTAACACCAGAACAGTTAGGTCAACTCGCGGTATTCCTATGCTCGGATGCAGCAAGCCAGGTTCGCGGCGTCGCCTGGAATATGGATGGTGGCTGGGCTGCCCAGTAAGAATGCACCTGCCCAGACCGAAAACGACCCACCATGCGGCACCCGCCTGGGTAGCGCGCTTAACGATGTCGTTTTCCCCTGACAGCGACAATCCCGACAAAACGCTGTTGGACTCACAACACCTGGGCCCACTTCGTATCCAAAAGGCGCTCTACCCCGAGGGCAATCACCCCTGCCACGCTGTGATTATTCACCCGCCAGGCGGCATTGCCGCAGGAGATCACCTCACAGTAGAAATTCATACCCAAGCTAATGCACAGGCTCTGATCACAACGCCGGGTGCTACCAAGTGGTACGGCAGTGGTGAGTCCAACCACTATGGCGCTCAAGATCAAAGCAGGTATGCCGAACAGAACATCACACTTGATGTGGGTGGCACGCTTGAGTGGTTGCCTCAGGAAACAATTGTGTTTAATCGCGCACAAGCGCGCTCAGTGATTGACATTACGATCTCAGATGAAGCAAGGATGATCGGCTGGGAGACTCTGATTTTTGGAAGGAAAGCATCGGGCGAATCTTTCTGCGATGGGGGCTTTGAACAATCAATTCGTTGTCGCAGCAATGACAGCTTAATCTGGCAAGAGCGCACCAAGCTTAAGGGCTCAGATCCCCTATTTCACTCCCCAATTGGTCTGCGCGGTTATCACTCTTTTTCTACCTGCTGGGCGATACAGCCTCGGCAATCGCCTTGGCGCGAAGAGTCGATCTCAGAGCTGCGAGAGCATTGCTCATCTATTGCATGGACACAGCTTAGCCCGAGGCTCGTCATCGGCCGCGCCCTTGGAGATCCGCTCGCGCTTCGGGCAGCCTTGCATAATGCATGGCGTGTGCTCCGACCGCTCGTTGCCGAGCGCCCTGCGGTATCGCCTCGCCTATGGGCTACATAGGATTTGGCCTTTCATTTAGGAATCTCACTCACCTTAAAAGAGCCTGACTATGGACCTAACCCCCCGAGAAAAAGACAAACTACTCATTTTTACCGCGGCGCTTCTTGCCGAACGACGACGTGCGCGTGGACTCAAGCTCAACCTGCCCGAGTCAATCGCCTTCATTACCGCAGCCATTATGGAGGGAGCGCGTGACGGGCAGACAGTCGCCCAGTTAATGCACTTTGGTAAGACCCTGCTTCGGCGATCCGACGTGATGGATGGTGTGCCCGAGATGATCCCCGATATCCAGGTTGAGGCCACCTTTCCCGATGGCACAAAACTCGTAACCGTTCATCAGCCTATCCAATAGCTTCAATCCCTCGTTTACCTGTTCTCAAGGATAAAAATGACCCCACTCAAGACACTCTCATCTAACCCCTGGGCCTTTAGCCCTCTCATTGCCCTCATTGGTCCTTACTCTGCCAAGGCGCACGAGGGTCATGGAGATACAGTTGTTCATGCGGTGATCCACCTCTCCGACGACGGACTCTTCATAGGGCTTGCAATCGTGTTGGTCTGCGCTCTACTCGCTATTACCTTACTTGCCATGAATACCCGCAAACGACATCGAGCAGCCAAATCAGAGCATTGTCGATCAACATGCCGCCCAGGAGAACATCATGATTCCCGGTGAGATGCGCATTACTCCTGGCGAGATTGAAATCAATGTGGGCCGCGAGACCAGAACCATTCTAGTCACCAATACTGGGGATCGACCGATTCAGGTGGGGTCGCACTATCATTTTTTTGAGACAAACGAGTCGCTTAGTTTCGATCGACCAGCCAGTCGGGGCTTTCGTCTTAATATCGCCGCAGGTACCGCTGTACGATTTGAGCCTGGCCAGGACCGTGAAGTCGAGCTTGTTGCGCTCGCTGGCGACCGAATTATCTACGGCTTTAATGCAAAAGTTATGGGAAGGCTTGACTCATGAAAATCTCTCGTCAGGCCTATGCCGAAATGTTTGGACCAACCGTCGGTGATCGGATCCGACTCGCTGATACTGAACTCTTCGCCTGCGTAGAGAAGGATTTTACAGTCTACGGAGAGGAAGTGAAGTTCGGCGGTGGCAAAGTAATCCGCGATGGTATGGGTCAGTCGCAACGCATGAGTAAAGACTGTGCCGATACTGTACTTACGAATGCCTTGATTATTGATTGGTGGGGGATCGTAAAAGCCGACATCGGCATTAAGAACGGCCGCATTAGCGGAATCGGAAAAGCGGGCAACCCTGATATTCAACCCGCAATTACCATTGTGATTGGCCCGGGTACTGAGATTATTGCCGCAGAGGGCATGATTGTCACAGCAGGCGGAATTGATAGCCATATTCACTTTATCTGCCCACAACAAATTGATGAGGCTTTAAGTAGTGGCATCACCACAATGCTTGGTGGAGGGACCGGGCCCGCAACCGGCACCTTTGCCACCACCGTAACACCAGGCCCCTGGCATCTCTCACGCATGCTGCAGGCTGCAGAATCCTATCCAATGAACCTCGGTTTTCTTGGAAAAGGCAATGCCTCCCAGGCCGGCCCTCTGCGGGAGCAGATTATTGCGGGCGCAATCGGTCTGAAGTTGCATGAAGACTGGGGCACCACGCCCGCTGCAATCGACACCTGTCTTACAGTGGCTGATGAGACCGACACCCAGGTCGCAATTCATACCGACACTCTGAATGAATCAGGTTTTGTCGAGGCGACCATTGCCGCCTTTAAAGGCCGGGGTATTCACACCTATCACACCGAGGGTGCGGGCGGCGGTCACGCGCCCGACATCATTCGGGTGTGTAGTGAGCAAAATGTGTTGCCCTCATCAACAAATCCAACCCGGCCCTACACCGTCAACACTATTGATGAGCACCTTGACATGCTGATGGTCTGCCACCATCTCGACTCAGCAATTGCTGAAGATATTGCCTTTGCGGAGAGTCGAATTCGAAAAGAAACGATCGCCGCCGAGGACATTCTTCACGACATCGGCGCCTTTTCAATGATTAGCTCTGATAGCCAAGCCATGGGTCGGGTAGGCGAGGTCGTGATTCGTACCTGGCAGACCGCTCACAAAATGAAGGTTCAGCGCGGTTCTCTTAGCGATGCCTCAGGCAGCGACCCCCGCGAGCACGACAACGCACGAATCAAACGCTACGTTGCCAAGTACACCATCAATCCAGCAATTACACACGGCCTTGCCCATGACATCGGCTCGATCGAAGTGGGCAAGTGGGCCGATCTCGTCATCTGGAAGCCTGCGATGTTTGGCGTAAAGCCCTTCACCATTCTGAAGGGCGGAATGATTGCAATGGCGGCAATGGGCGACCCGAATGCCTCGATTCCAACACCGCAGCCCGTTCATTTCCGGCCACAATTTGGCGCCGCCCACTGCGCGATCGCAGCGACCTCGCTGACCTTTGTCTCACAGGCTGCAATTGCTGCCGGAATACCGGGCGAGTTAAAACTCAATCGTGTGATTAGCCCTGTGAAAAATGTACGCCAGGTGAGAAAACGTGATATGAAGCTCAATAGCGCAACGCCGAAGATCACGGTCAGCCCTGAGAACTACAAGGTCTACGCCGATGGTGTTCTGCTCGATTGCGAGCCCGCCCAAGAGCTCCCAATGGCCCAACGCTACTTCCTGTTTTAGCGCGCCCCGTCATGACAATCCAGTTCAGCCGCAGACTTACACCAGAGCATCGCGACCCCGGGCAGACAACACCGCTGCGTGTGTCGCTGTCATGGCGCGAGCGGCAACGATCCCGAATCGCCGTTATGCTGGACTCGGGGCAGGCAGTAGCGATCGTCCTGCCCCGAGGCGAGACACTCGAACATAACGACTGGGTCGTATCGGATAGCGGTGAAGCCCTCCATATCGAGGCAGCTCCAGAAGAGCTTATGGAGATCACCGCGGCCACACCATTTGGCCTGTCAAGACTTATTTATCACCTCGCCAATCGGCACGTCAGTGCGATGCTGACTCCCACAGCGTTTTATATTGAGCCTGATCCGGTTCTTGCCGATCTGGTGCGCCACCTCGGAGGGCGGGTTCAACTCTCCAGACGGCCTTTCTCTCCAGAAAGAGGGGCCTACCATGGAACAAGTGGTGGGCAGATCCATTCACACAGTGCTGCAGGAAGCCAGCATCATCATGGTGAGCTTGACGAAACAGATCGACGACTTGGCCGCGTCGGCGAGGAACTCTCCAAACAAGCGCATGCAAAATAATTCACTTGTCACGCTCGCGGCGCTACACCTGGCAAGCCCTGCCCTACCCATAGGCGGCTTTGCTTACTCACAAGGCCTTGAGCAAGCCATTGAAGATCGTCTTGTCCACGACGCTCAGACCGCACAGATCTGGATCCACGATATTCTGATGTTCAGCCTCGCAAAACAAGAGTTAGTTCTTTGGATTGGGGCGCACGACGCCGTGTCCGCAGACGATATTCAAGCACTCGATCGTATCAATACGGAAATCCTATCGCTACGTGAGACCCGAGAGTTTCGTCTCGAATCCAGGCAGATGGGTCAATCGCTTGCAAAACTCTTCCCTCAGTGGCCCGAGGCGCAGCACTTCATCCAACAGCTCAAGGCCTACCCCAAGACAATTGCCTTGACCTACACCGCTGCGTTTGCCGCAATTTGTGCGGCCTCAAAGATTCCGTTGGAGTTGGGTCTCACAAGCTATCTCTGGGGCTGGGCCGAGAACCAAGTCGTGGCGGCCGTCAAGCAGATTCCTCTTGGCCAGAGTGCGGGCCAGGCAATCCTGCACGAACTAAAGAAGTCTATCCCCGAGGCCATCGCGATCGCCTGCAACACGCCCGCAGACGAACTGGGCTCCGCTGCAATTGGGCTTGCCATCACGTCAGCGCGCCATGAGAATCAGTACAGCCGGTTATTTCGTAGTTAATCCACTCTGAGGTCTTATTTGTGAAACCACCCTCCTCTGCTCTTCGTGTTGGTATCGGCGGACCAGTCGGCTCCGGCAAAACAACTCTGGTTGAAATGCTCTGTAAGGCAATGCGTGACCGCTATAAGCTCGCGGTAGTAACCAACGATATCTTTACCAAAGAGGACGAACGGCTCCTTGTTGCTGCCCAGGCATTATCAGCCGATCGCATCATGGGAGTCGAGACCGGCGGCTGCCCCCATACAGCGATACGTGAAGATGCATCGATTAATTTAGAGGCTATTGATCAGATGCAGAGGAGATTTCCCGATCTCGATGTCATCTTTATTGAGTCGGGTGGGGATAATTTAGCCGCAACCTTTAGTCCAGAACTCTCTGATCTCACGATCTATGTGATTGATGTTGCCGGAGGGGAAAAAATCCCTCGCAAGGGTGGCCCCGGCATTACGCGCAGCGACTTGTTTGTGATCAACAAATCCGACCTCGCCCCCTATGTCGGTGCAGATCTAGATGTAATGCGGCATGACACGACTCGGATGCGACCCGATCGGCCCTGGGTGATGACGAACCTGAAAACCGGCCAGGGCCTTGGGGAAATTGTTGAATTCATTGAGAAAAAAGGCTGCCTTGGTCTACACTGACCCTCCATGTCAGGCAAGACTCTTAGATTCATCAAAAACGGCCAGTGTGTCCAACTGGATAACGTACCGGCAGATCGAATGCTGCTGGAAATTATCCGAGAGGATCTTCACTGCACGGGAACAAAAGAAGGCTGCGGCGAAGGCGACTGTGGCGCCTGTACCGTGGTGCTTGCAAATCTTGAGCAGGGTCACCTCAGCTTTCGGGCAGTCAATAGCTGTATCCGGTTCGCCCATTCAATTGAAGGCCAAGCACTCTTTACCGTAGAGGATCTGCAAGGGGTCGACGGACAACTCCACCCCGTGCAGCAGGCCATGGTGGATCAGCATGCGACACAGTGTGGGTTCTGCACACCCGGGTTCATCATGAGTCTGTTCGGCATGTACCAAAATACGACCCTAAACGATCAGTTAATTTCTCGCGCCCAGGCCGAGACCGCGCTTGCGGGTAATCTCTGCCGCTGCACAGGCTATCGCCCAATCCTCGATGCTGCGCAACAACTCCATCACTACCCGAAACAGTTAATCGCCACCGAACCCCTTGTTGGAGCACTAAACGCCTGTAAGGCCCAGAGAACACCCGAAGACTCTGTTTATTTGCAACCAGAGTCATTAGCTGATCTGCTAAATCAGCGTGCACGACACCCTGATGCCCAGTTAATTGCCGGCTCCACCGATGTCGGCCTCTGGATTAATAAACTCCATCGCCGTGCCGAGCGCGTGATCGATGTCTCGCAGACTCATGAGCTAAGACAGATTAAAGCATCCTCCGAACAACTCTTTATCGGGGCCGCGGTTCCCTTAAGCGACGCCTTCAGAGAGATCGCGAACTACTGGCCAGCGCTTGCGCCATTTCTGAATCGATTCGCAGGCCTCCCCATCCGTCAATCCGCAACGCTCGGCGGCAACATCGCCAACGGCTCACCTATTGGTGACACCATGCCCCTCTTGATCGCGATGAATGCGAGCCTACACCTCCAGAGTGTTCGCGGAAGCAGAGTGATACCTATAGAAGAGTTTTTCCTGGGTTACCGAAAGACACTTCTCGGACCCGACGAGGTCATAACAACCATCAGTATTCCACTGCCACCCGACTCGAAAGCACGTCATGCGGCGGCTGAATCCCAAGCGACCCGCGAATTTTTTCTTGATGCCTTCAAAATATCGAAACGGTTCGATGACGACATCTCGGCGGTATGTCTTGCAATCGGGATTGAACTCCATGGCGGCTCAGTGCGTCAGGTCTCAATCGGTGTTGGTGGTGTTGCAGCAACTCCCGTAAAGGCGGCTCGTACGGAGGCTGCACTCAGAGGCCAGCCCTGGACACAACCCACAATCGATGCGGCCGCAACCGCGCTTGACGCGGAGTTCACGCCAATTTCTGATATGCGGGCATCCGCGCTCTATCGACAGTCGGTTATGAAAAGCCTGTTACATCGGTTTTGGCTGCAGACCCAGAGACAATATTTAACCCTCAACACCTCCTCAACCCTCAACACTTCAACCTCCAACACCGACTCAGACTGCCCACCGCAGGTCACGATGCCTGCACTGCGGGTTGAAAAAGGAGTCTCCCACTAATGGTCTCGGTTGCCGGTCAGTCGATCGCTCACGACAGCGCGATCGCCCAGGTCACGGGCGAGGCACGATATATCGACGATATCCCCGAGATACAAGGCACTCGATTTGCAGCGCCAATTCTCTCAACGGTTGCCCATGGCAAGTTCCATGGCCTAGAGATCGACAACGCGTTAGCAATGCCTGGGGTAATTCGAATTATTACAGCCAGTGATATTGTGGGCGACAAAATGCTCGCCACCCATCTGGCCGACGAACCCATTTTCGCTCTCGATCATGTTGCGCATGTCGGTCAGGTCCTGGGTCTCGTGATTGCAGACTCCGTGATGAATGCCCGCCGCGCAGCCCGCAAGGTAACCGCGCAGATTACCCCACTACCACCGATCCTTGATCTCGATGAGGCAATTCGGGCTGAGAGTTTTGTTTTGCCGACTGTCGTACTTCAACGCGGCAATCCAGACCACGAGATTCAATCGGCGCCCCATCAGCGAAGCGGGGAATTTAGTGTAGGCGGACAAGAGCATTTCTACCTCGAGGGCCAAGTCGCCTTGGTCGTTCCGCAGGAGCAACGCCAGTGGCTCGTCTATTCCAGCACCCAACATCCTGGAGAAGTTCAACACTGGGTGAGTCATGCCTTGGGTGTTGACCAGAGCAAGGTCCGTGTCGAGTGTCGACGTATGGGCGGCGGTTTTGGCGGCAAGGAGACCCAGGCAGGCCAGATGGCGGTCTGGGCTGCCGTTGCGGCCCAGACCCTTTCATGCCCAATAAAACTGCGGCTCGATCGTGATGACGATTTTATGATCACGGGAAAGCGTCATCCGTTTCTCTATCGCTACACCGTAGGATTTGATGAGCAAGGCAGAATCGCTGGTCTTCGGCTCATGATGGCTGCTGACTGTGGGTTTAGCGCAGACCTCAGCGGCCCTGTTGCCGATCGGGCAATCTTCCATTGTGATAACGCGTATTACCTTGGGCATCTCCACATCACCTCCTATCGATGCAAAACAAATCGACAGAGTCACACCGCATTTCGTGGATTTGGCGGCCCCCAAGGGATGATTCTGATTGAAACTATCATGGGCGAGATTGCTCGGGCGCTCGGTTGCGATCCACTAACGGTCAGAAAAAATAACCTCTACGGAATTGCCGAGCGCAATCGAACACATTACGACATGCTGATTGAAGACAATATTCTTCTTCCGCTACTCACCCGACTTGAAGCCTCCAGTAATTATCAGAGTCGCCGAAACGAGATCCGCCAATGGAACCAGTGCAATTCCATTATTAAACGCGGTATTGCCATCACGCCCGTCAAGTTCGGAATTTCATTTACGGCAACTCACTTTAACCAGGCTGGGGCCTTAGTGCATGTCTACACCGATGGAAGTGTATTAATCAACCACGGCGGCACCGAGATGGGTCAGGGACTGCATACAAAGGTCTGCCAGATTGTGGCCGATGTTCTTGGGCTAGCCTTTTCGCAAGTCTCAATTAGCGCAAGCGACACGGCTAAGGTTGCAAACGCTTCTGCTACCGCCGCCTCAAGTGGTACCGATTTGAATGCACGGGCAGCAGAACATGCCGCCCTTGAGATCCGAGAGCGCCTAATTGATTTACTCAGCACAAAAGAAAATCTTCCTCGGGACCGAATTGTGTTCGAAGAGGGCAGGGTCAAATCCTCGCGCCCCGACGGCTCCGTGTTTGATCAACCCTTTACTGATATCGTAAAGCTTGGCTATCAGAACCGTATCCAGCTCTGGAGCGACGGTTTCTACAAGACCCCTAAAATTCACTACGATAAACAGACATTGAAAGGCCGCCCTTTCTTCTATTTTTCTTACGGTGCTGCATGTACTGAGGTCATAATTGACACGCTAACGGGCGAGAACCGGGTCACCCGCGTCGATATTCTTCATGATGTTGGCAGCAGTATTAACCCAGCAATTGATATTGGACAGATTGAGGGCGGCTTTATCCAAGGGATGGGCTGGCTTACAACTGAAGAGCTCGTCTGGGATGCCAAGGGCAGACTCACGACGCATGCCCCAAGTACCTATAAGATCCCGGCTGCAGGCGACACGCCGGACATCATCAATATTGCCCTCTGGCCTGAGCCCAACCGGGAAGATAACATCTTTGGATCTAAGGCAGTGGGCGAGCCCCCGTTGATGCTCGCCATTAGCGTTTGGGAGGCTATCCGAGACGCAGTGTCACAAAGCGGCGGCCCGCATCCCCCACCCCGAGGCGCTCTCCAGATGAACGCTCCCGCAACGCCCGAACAGATTCTGCGTGCCGTGCAGACTATTACTGTCAGCTAGCGCAATCTAAGAGTCATCCACGATGCAGTGGCTCCCCTCGAATCGAGCTCAGGCTTGTCGCGATCTATTACTCAAGGGCAATGCGGTTCTCGTTCGAGTCAATCGGGTCGAAGGCTCAACACCGCGCGATGAAGATGCGTGGATGCTCGTCGGTGAGGCATTGGCAATCAACACCATCGGTGGCGGGCACATCGAGCTTCAAGCGATCCAAACCGCCCGCCAGATGCTAACGGGATTTGCGTCACGCAATCAGACCGTATCAGAATCAATCCCTGAGCGCCAAATTAAACGCCGCTTTGCGCTTGGACCCTCCCTGGGTCAATGTTGTGGCGGTGTCATGCATCTAGGCTTTGAGCTTCTGCAGAAAAATACCATCTGGTTCACGCCGGGCCACGCCACAGAATCGATGATTCCTGTTGCTTTATTTGGCGGCGGACATGTCGGCCATGCCATTGTGCGTGCACTCTTACCCCTACCATTTTCGATCAGCTGGATTGATAGCCGAGACGCCATCTTTCCCGAGTGGACTGCGGAAAATCTCAATGTTGATCATCGAGAACCGATCGAATCTGCGGTTGCTGAGCTCAACCCACAATCCTACCTACTCATTATGAGCTTTAGTCATGCAGAAGACTTTGATCTTGTTATGCACGCGCTTCTCGCCCGTCGCCAACGCGGGCCTTCCACCTTCCCATGGATTGGCCTTATCGGCAGCGAGACAAAATGGGCTCGATTCCGTCATCGTCTTACAGAGCGCGGATTTTCCAAAGATGAAATCGCTACGATTGAGTGCCCGATTGGATTGACTTCGATCGACGGAAAAGAACCCGAAGTGATCGCCGCCTCAGTGGCCGCACAACTCTTGATTCAGAGTAACGAATCGCGAATTAAAGCCCGCAACCGAATCTCTGCGATGCGGTAGATTTGCTGCAGGCACATCTCAAACTCAACGGCCTGCGTATTACCGAGCCGACTGGTGAAGTTCTCAATAATGCTCGCTCGGTTATGCCCCGTTACGGCAAGAATAAAGGGAAACCCAAACTTCTCGTTATAGGCAGCATTTAAGCGGGTAAGCGTTTCATATTCCTCAGGGGAGCACGCATTGAGGCCCGCCCCGCTTTGTTCCTTTGTAGAGTCCTGGGTGAGCTCGCCCCGAATCGCCGCCTTACCTGCAAGCTCTGGATGCGCGCGAATTAACGCAAGTCGTTGATCGTGATTCGCCGAGGCGACGCATGCCACCATTGCCGCATGCAATGCCGCAATGGTCGGAAACGGGCGTTGGTCTGCGACCCCATGCGCGACCCACGGACTATGCTCAAAAATTGCGCCTAACTCATGAATAAATCGCGCATTGTCTAACTGATTGATCTCGGATAACGACAGGGTCTTAAGACTCATCGCAAGAATTCCTTAGCAGGAAACTCTGAGACCCAGTGCTTTGCAATATCAATGCGCCGACAAATCCAGACATCGGGATGTCGCTCGATGTGATCAAGAAAACGTTGTAACCCTCGAAATCGTCCAGGCCGCCCGAGGAGCCGACAATGTAATCCGATTGACATCATTTTTGGCTTGTTCTGGCCTCTGGGGTCGCCCTCTTCGTACAGGACATCAAAGCTATCTTTCAGATAATCAAAAAAATGATTCCCGGTATTAAACCCCTGGGGAGTTGCGAACCGCATATCATTCGTGTCTAACGTATAGGGCACAATCAGATGCGCTTTATGCTCTCCGTTTGGCATCTCAACCTTGGTCCACAACGGTAGGTCATCACCGTAGTAATCGGAGTCATAGAGGTAGCCACCCTGCTCGATCAAGAGCCGCCGTGTATTTGGTGAATCACGCCCCGTATACCAGCCCAGCGGGGGCGAGCCTGTCAAGGCGGTGAGGGTCTCGGTCGCGCGTTGCATATGCTCACGCTCAACATCAACGGGAACATTCTGATAGTGAATCCAACGCCAGCCATGATTGGCAATCTCATGGCCGAGCGCCACCATCTGCTTGACCAATTCCGGATGACGCTCGAGTGCCATCGCAACACCAAAAACCGTAAGCGGCCAGCCGCGTCGCTTAAATTCCTCCAAGAGCCGCCAGACCCCCACACGGGAGCCATATTCGTAGATCGACTCCATTGAGAGATGTCGGGCGGGATAACTCTCGGCCCCAACGATCTCGGATAGAAATCTCTCAGACCCCTCATCCCCGTGAAGCACACAATTCTCTGCGCCCTCTTCATAATTCAAAACGAACTGCACGGCGATCCGTGCTCCGTTTGGCCAGTTCGCATGAGGCGGATTACCTCGATAGCCAATTAAATCTCGGGGATATCTCGACATCGATTAACTCCTTTTTGTTCCGAGTACATTGCGCAGATCAACCCGATGAACCTTCTGGGGGGTGCGCGTTGCGCAGTGCTGGAGATGCTCACGCATACGCTCTACGGCAACTTCAGAATCTCCACTGGACAATGCATCAACAATGGCCTGGTGTTCATCAAACGAGCAACTCCCCGAGGCCATCGGGTGATTGCCCGAAATCATTAAGGTCGTTCGTGAGACGTATTTCTTAACTGCCAAGACCAGGGTCTGATTGCCCGATAACTTGGCCAGCTCGACATGAAACTGGGCCGACAGCCGAATCCAGCCCTCTCGATCACCCGTGCGCCAAGCAAGACGCTCCTCTTGCACCATGTCGGCTAGACGTTGGCAGGCTTGCGCATCCAGATGGGGCGCGATTTTTTCTAAAAGGGCACATTCCAGAAAGGTTCTGAGTTCGAACATCTCCTGGGCTTCGCGTTCGTCGGGGTTCGCAATAAAGGCCCCTCGGTTAGCCTTTATATCGACCACACCATCGGCCTCGAGCTTGGCCAAGACCTGCCGAACCTGATGACGCGGCAGATGGTAAATCTCACAGAGATCCCGCTCGGTGAGCTTCGTCTCTGCGCCCAACTTCAGGCCCATGATCGCGTCGTAGATCTCGGAATACATACGGTCTGCCAAGGCCTGCGCGCGATGGGCTGTGCTGGGATGCCGATCCTTGTGGGGTACCAAGTTCATATTGTCGACAATATATCTCCAGATTGACCAAATTTTTCGACCCGAGACGCAGGTCAAGGGTTTACCCTTATCTCGTCCTAATGAGGACCTCAACTTGTCAGAAAAAGCTATCGGTACCACAATGGAACCTGAGCGTTTAAGAAAAATCTAGGGATAGCCATGGGAAAACTGACGACCCACGTTCTGGACACCGCAAACGGGAGACCCGGCAGCGGGGTCGAAATCGTCCTCCAGAAAATTGTCGACAATTCCATGAACACGATCGGCCAGTTCACCACCAATCAGGACGGTCGCTGCGATCGCCCCCTACTCGAAGGCGAGCAACTCACCAACGGTGAATATCTGCTCGTATTCCACATGGGCGACTACTTCACAAAACTTGGGGCACAACTGCCAAACCCGAAGTTTCTCGACAAAGTCTGGGTTCGATTTGGTATTGCCGATACAGTCCAGCATTATCACGTGCCACTCGTTGCCACACCCTGGAGTTACTCAACCTACCGAGGCTCCTAGGTACGGTGTGAATCGCGATGGATAGCCTACTTCCTTACCTACTCGATTGGGCCAACATGTTGTTGCGTTGGCTGCACCTCATCGTTGGTATCGCCTGGATTGGATCATCGTTTTATTTTGTTTGGCTCGACAACAGCCTAACGGCGCCCAAGGATGAAAAGCTCAAGTCTCTCGGGGTTAGCGGCGAATTGTGGGCGGTTCATGGTGGCGGCTTTTATAACCCCCAGAAATACCTTCTTGCACCCGCAGAGCTGCCCCAGAATTTGCACTGGTTTTATTGGGAGTCCTACAGCACCTGGCTCTCAGGGTTTGCACTGTTCTGTATCGCCTACCTGCTGAGCCCAAGCATCATGTTGGTCGATAAGAACGTCTTTGAGATGTCGGCGCCCGTTGCGATCCTGGCTGCTCTCGGTTATCTCATCGCAGGATGGTTTGTCTACGATGCCATCTGCCGACTGTTCGGCGTTGGCGACGATGCCGACAAAAAAGTAGCGGTCTCCCTGATTCTCTACGTCGGGATTGCCGCATGGGTTGCCTGCCATCTCTTTGCTGGCCGGGCCGCGTTCCTCATGACAGGCGCCATGATCGCCACCATCATGTCGGCCAATGTGTTGGTCTGGATCATCCCCGGCCAACGCAAAGTGATCGCAAGCATGAAGCGGGGAGAGCCACCCGACCCCATTCATGGCCAACGCGGTAAACAACGCAGCGTTCACAACACCTATTTCACGCTACCCGTTCTATTTGCGATGCTGTCAAATCACTACAGCGGTCTTTATAACGCGCCCGACAACTGGCTGGTTTTAATTCTAGTGATGGCCGGTGGTGCACTGATCCGCCATTTCTTCGTGTCGCGCCACAAACAGGCGCCCAGCCTGACCGCCTTGGCGCTTGGAGTCACCCTAATCGGCATTGCCGCATGGAAGGCGGCCCCTGCGCCCGTCGGGTTCACTTCACCAACGGCCACGCCAACCCTCGCGCAAGTAGAAACCATAATTAACGAGCGCTGCGTCTCATGCCATAACGCTCAGATGGCGAGTAAAAATATACGTCTCGATGGGCCAGATCGTATTCAATCGCAGCTGCCGCTTATTCACCAGCAGGTCGTAGTCACACGACTGATGCCAATCAATAACTCAACAGCGATTACCGAAGAAGAGCGGTTAAAGATCGATCTCTGGTTTAAATCACAACAATTAAAACCTTAAGAAGAGCACCTCGCAATGGCACTCCCCCCGGTCGACCCAGACGCACCTTACTTCACAAAACGATTTATCAACTTAGCCGATGAGCGTCTTGGCGCAAAAGCCCTTGAGTGTTCAGATGAATTTTTCGCGCCACTACAGCGCATGCTGAATCCAGAGCCCGCTGTCTTTATTCCTGGGAAATACGACGCCCACGGGAAGTGGATGGATGGCTGGGAATCGCGTCGCAAGAGAGTCGCTGGATCAGACTGGGGCATCATTCGACTTGCCCGCCCAGGGCGTATCTATGGCGTTGATATCGACACCAGCCACTTCACCGGGAACTATGCGCCGGCCGCATCCATTGAGGGCTGCGACCTCTCGGGCGATCCAGATTCAACCACCAAGTGGTTCACGATTTTGGAATCGACCACCCTCAACGGTAATAGCCATCACTATCTCGACATCACATCCGACCGTAAAGTTAGCCATCTGCGAATCAATATCTACCCCGACGGCGGCATTGCACGGCTGCGCGTCTTCGGCCGCCCCGCCGTTGATTGGGAGCAGGTAAAGCCCGGAGAACTCATCGATGTCGCGGCTGCTGATAATGGTGCGACCATCGTTGCTGTAAACAATGAGCACTTTGGCCTTGCCAGCAATATGCTGATGCCGGGACGCGGAGTCAATATGGGCGACGGCTGGGAGACCCGCAGGCTGCGCCAACCAGGTAATGATTGGTGTGTGATTGCCTTGGCCCATTCGGCTACCATCAAGAAAGTTGAAATCGACACCGCACACTTTAAGGGCAACTATCCAGATCGCTGCTCCTTGCAAGCGAGTCGTGTCACAGGGGGCACTGCCCAATCAATCGTTACCCAGTGTATGTTCTGGCCTACCCTCATGGCTGAACAGAAACTCGAGATGGATAAGCAGCACTACTTTGCCTCTGAGCTTGAATCGATCGGCAGAGTTACCCATGTACGCCTGAACATCTTTCCCGATGGGGGCGTCTCAAGAATTCGACTCTGGGGTGAAATCGTATGATTGCAATCCCATTACACCCACTAACCCGTGAGAACTTTGCCCCCTTCGGCGAGTTGCTCACTCTCGATGGTGCAGAACACTTCCCAATTAATAGCGGCACCACTGAGCGCTATCATGCCCTCTCCAAAGTCGATGTTACCGACCAGGGTGGGCAGCCGATCATCAGCCTATTCCGTGGCCAGGCCTTCCACCTACCCTTCCAGCTGCGGGTGATGGAGCGCCACCCCCTTGGTAGCCAGACCTTTATTCCGGTAAATGCGCAGCCGGGTAGCCGATACCTCGTAGTCGTCGCCGCCCCATGCCCTGCCAATGAACCGGCTATTGGGGCAGGAATGAAGGCCTTTATCGCCCGAGGGTTTGAAGGGGTCACCTACGGAAAAGGGGTCTGGCACCACCCTTTGATTAGTCTGGACCGGGATGCCGATTTCATCGTTGTCGACCGTCAGGGGTCGGGTAACAACTGCGATGAAATCACCTTGGGTGCACAATATGTTGTGTCGTCTCAGACCATGGAAATGGCTTGATTTTTGCTTGATCGCTGTGCGGTGTTTTGGTTAGAAGTTTCTAGTTAGAGCACTCGTTTAACCGAGGAACATCGGGTTCCTGTCTTACTTACCGGAGGAAGTTATGCGTATTTTTAGTCTGTTATTGTCTGGATTGATCGCGCTGGTTTCGAGCACTGCTTTCGCGCAGACCGCGGTGCGTTTTGCACTAGATTGGCGCTTCGAAGGGCCCGCAACGCCCTACTTTGTCGCAATCGATAAGGGGTACTACAAGGCCGAGGGCCTCGATGTAACGATTGATCCGGGCGCAAGTTCGGTCGAGCCCATTAATCGGGTAGCCTCGGGTGTGTATCAGATGGGCTTTGCGGATATCAACTCACTCATTAAATTCCGTGACAACCCTCAGAACAGCCCAGTGCGTGCCGTGATGATGGCCTATGACACCCCAGCCTTTTCAATTGTCACACTCAAAAACAAGGGAATCTCTAAGCCCAAAGACCTTGAAGGAAAAATCCTCGGCGCGCCAGCACCCGATGGTGCGTATGCCCAGTGGCCAATTTTCGTTGACGCCAACAAGATCGACGCCTCTAAGGTTCGGATCGAGAACGTGGGCTTCCCCGTTCGTGAGCCTATGCTGGCCCAAGGCAAGGTCGACGCGATTACAGGCTTTTGGTTTTCCTCCTACATGAACCTAAAGGCCAACGGCATTAAAGACGAAGACATCGTGGTGTTGCTGATGCGTGACTTTGGTGTTGATCTCTATGGCAATGCAATTATTGCGAATCCCGACTTTATAAAAAGTAACCCCAAGGCAGTTGCCGGGTTTATTCGGGCCACCATTAAAGGCATTCAAGACACCATCAAGAGCCCCGATACCGCTATCGATTCGCTCATGAAACGTAATGCAATTGCGAACCGTGATGTAGAACTCCAACGGCTCAAGATGGCGCTCGACAAAAACTATGTCACCCCAGATGTTTTGAAATCTGGCCTTGGCAACGTTGATATGAAGCGCCTTGAGAAATCGATCGACCAGATTGGTTTAACCTTTAAGTTCACCAATAAGCCAAAGGCAGCCGACATCTTCACAAGTCAGTTCCTGCCAGCACGCGATCAGCGTTTAGCGAAGTAAACCCGACGTGATTTCAGAGGACTAGAAAATGGCTGAACCCTTGGTTGAACTCGATAACATCTCCATGGCCTACGGCAAAGGAGATGCCGCAGTGCGTGCAATTGAAGACGTCACGCTATCAATCGATAAGGGGGAATTCATCGCTGTCGTAGGCCCGTCGGGCTGCGGCAAGAGCTCTCTGATGAAGCTTATTTCGGGGCTGCACCCCCCATTCTCAGGCCGGCTCGCCGTAGAGGGCAAGCCTGTGAATGGGCCTTTGAAATCAGTCGGTATGGCATTCCAAGCCAGTAACTTGTTGCCTTGGCGAACCTGTGTTGACAATATCCTGTTGCCACTCGAAATTGTTCAGCCCCATCGCAGCCGTATCGGCTCCCAGCGGGCCCAATATAAAGAAAAGGCCGTTAATCTTCTGCACTCGGTCGGCCTTCAAGGCTTTACTGAGAAGTTTCCATGGCAACTCTCCGGGGGCATGCAACAGCGTGCCTCCATCTGTCGCGCCCTCATCCACGAGCCCGAGATTCTCATGCTTGACGAACCCTTCGGCGCGCTAGATGCCTTCACAAGAGAAGAGCTCTGGTGCACGCTGCGGGATATTCAGGCTCAGCGCAAGGTCACAGTCATGCTGGTCACTCACGATCTTCGCGAGGCTGTCTTTCTTGCCGATACTGTCTATGTCATGTCTAATCGCCCCGGAAGAATTGTAAAAAAGTGTTCGGTCTCGATTCCTCGTCCACGTGATCTTGAGGTGACCTATACCGCAGAATTTCAAGATATTGTTCATGATCTGCGCTCCATGATTGGGGGGAAACACTAAATGAAACGCGAAGATTTCTATCAGACCGTTCTTCCTCCTCTCGGCTTCACGATTGCCCTCTTTGCCTTCTGGCAGATTATTTGTAAGCTCTTTGACGTACCCCTCACGATTCTTCCTGCCCCCTCCGATATCTTTGCGGCCCTCTGGCAGTATCGCGTGCCAATCATTGATAACTCATGGGTCACGCTCTGGACAACCCTCGTTGGATTTGCGCTCGCCACGATTTTCGGCTTATTAATTGGTATCGCGGTGGGTTGGCATAAGAATATCTACTCCGCAATTTATCCAGTTCTAGTTGGCTTTAACTCAGTCCCCAAGGTCGCAGTGGTTCCAGTGCTGATTCTCTGGTTTGGCCTGGGAGAGGTTCCTGCCATCATCACCGCGTTTCTGATCTCGTTTTTCCCAATTGTCGTCAACGTTGCGACCGGACTTGCCACCACCAATCCAGAGCTCGAAGATGTCATGCGCGCGCTCGGCGCATCTAAGCTCGATATCATGCGTAAGGTGGGAATACCCGGCTCCCTGCCCTATTTCTTCGGTTCGCTGAAGGTCGCGATTACCCTTGCTTTTGTGGGCGCCGTAGTCTCTGAAACAGTGGGTGCGAATAAAGGAATAGGCAAGCTGATGCTCGATGCCCAGGCAGCCTTCCAGGTTCAGATTGTTTTCGCTGGCCTTTTAGTTCTGGCGTTTCTGGGAATTGTTCTCTACGCAGCGACCGCAATTATTGAAAAACGATTCACGGGTTGGGCATTCCGTGGACAAAATAGGTGATCACGATCCCATGACCACACGCAATCCGTATGAAGACGATATTGTTATCTCGTGGGCGGAACTCCATCGTGACACCCGATACCTGTCCTCGGTGCTGCACGAACTCGGCGCCTGGAAGGGCATCATTGCAATTACACGCGGTGGGATGGTTCCCGCGGCCTTGATTGCCCGAGAGCTTGATATTCGGCTCATCGATACTGTTTGCATTACAAGCTACGGAACGGGTGAGGTCTCCGGCGCCGAACAAGCCCAAGGAAGCCTGAAAATCTTAAAATCGGTCTCGGGGGATGGCGATGGATTTCTCTTGGTGGATGATTTAGTCGATACCGGAAAAACCGCTCAGGCAGTTCGGGCGATGCTACCCAAGGCCCACTTTGCAACCCTTTATGCGAAACCGGCGGGACGCCCAATTGTCGATACGTTTGTGAAGGAGTTCAAACAAAATAAATGGATCTACTTCCCGTGGGATATTGACTATCAATTCTCAACCCCCATCAAGGATCGGTCGAAATCACAGAAGACTTAGCCTCAGGCACTTCCGCATTCATCAAACCCACCAACCAAAAGGAGTCGTCTCATGAGAAAACCAAAGCAATCGGCGGTTCGTTCTGTCTCAACACCTAATAGCACTCGCCGAGCCACAGTAGCGGGTATGGGGGCCGCAATCGCCGCGGCAACCCTCCCCATTTCCGCTTCGGCCCAATCGAAAGATATCAAGGTCGGCTTCTTGCTGCCCTTAACTGGCGCCTTTGCCGAAGCAGGTCAATTAATTAAATCAGCCGTTGATATGGCCGTTGAGGAAATCAACAAAGCTGGCGGCATTAAAAGCATTGGTGGCAGGATCGTTCCTGTCTATGGCAACTCCTCATCACCTGATGAAGCAAATACAGAAACTAACCGGATGATCTCGACAGAGAAAGTCTCGGCAATCGTTGGCGCATATTCATCTGGCGCAACGATCTCCTCCACCGTAATTGCAGAGCGCGCGTCAATCCCCTACCTGGTTCCGAACGCACTTGCAGACGAGATTACCGAGCGCGGACTTAAGTTTGTCTTCAAAACCGTGCCACATTTCTCGCAGTTTGCAATTAATGGCGCCCAGATGGTCAAGGATTTGTCTGCCAAAGCAAAGCGTCCTGTTAAGACTGTAAGCCTCGTTCGCGAAAATAACTTTTTCGGAAATGTCGTTGGAAAAGCCTTTTCTGCGCATCTTGGCAAGGCGGGCCTAGAGTTAGTGAAAGATAATATCTTTCCAACAAATCCCACCTCATTTGAAGATATTATTGTGGCGCTCAAGGGTCAAAATCCTGATGTCGTCTTTGCCGCAGGCGAGCCCTCTTCCATCACATTGCTATTCCAGCAGCTTAAAGAACTCAAGTACTGGCCGAAACTCGGTTGGGTCGGATGCGGTGGCGGCTACACAAATCCAACGGTGGTGCAGAACCTTGGGTCGCTCGCCGAAGGGATGCTGGTCATCAATGACTGGTTCCCAGATATCAACCGGCCTGGCTCCAAAGAGCTCAACGAGCGGTTCAAAAAGCGGACGGGCGGAAAGGATCTCCTCGGTAACGCCAATACCACCTACGCCGCTGTTTATATTCTCGCCGACGCTCTGCAGCGCGCAGGATCCCCAGATGGCGCCAAGATTCGCGACGCGCTCGCCACAACCCGGATAACCTCGGGGCCGGCGACCTTCATGTACGAGCAGGTCACATTCGACGCAAAGGGAATGATGCCTAACTCGCTACTTATCGGTGCGCAGGTTCAGAAGGGTGGCGCCCGAGTGGTTTGGCCCAATAGCTTGAAGGTTGCAGAGGGCGTCTGGCCCGTTCCTGCTCCACGCTAAATCACCGCTCCACCACTGGGGCGCCAAACGGCGTCCCAGTGCCCTACTTCATAAGAATTTCATGACAACCGCGCTCGCAATTCAACTCCTGCTGCTTGGACTTTTACAAGGGGGTATTTACGCCCTCGTGGCCTGTGGACTCACCCTGATCTATGGCGTGATGAAGGTAGTGAATTTTGCTCATGCAGAATTCCTGACGCTAGGAATGTTTCTAGCAATCACGGCCTTTCAGCTATTCGGCCTAAACCCCTATACAGCCGCCCCTTTTATTTTTGCGATCGTTTTTATCCTGGGCGCTATTGCGCAGCAGATCATTATTCGCCCCGCTCTGAGGTATCCCCAGATCAACCAAATGCTCATCACCATTGGCTTATCAATCCTGCTAGTGGGCATGATGCAGCTGTTATGGGGCCCCAATAATCAAGTTGTAAAGCTCTCCTGGGCACGAGCAACATTTGACTTTGAAATCGCGGGCGGCGAAGTTAGCCTTAGCTATGTGCGACTAATCGCTGCCGTGGTGGCCGTCGCAGTCGCTGGGCTAGCCTGGTGGATTCTAAAATACACTCGTACTGGAAATGCAATGCGAGCAGCTGCTCAGAATCCGCTCGCAGCGCGTTTAATGGGGATCAATGTCAGCAGAATCAACCTGCTCACGTTTGGATTTGGTACAGGGCTAGCCGCACTGTCAGGCGCGTTGATTTCCCCAGCGTTTTTTGTAAACCCGACCTTTGGAACCGATTACTTCATCCTTGCGGCTTTTGTAATTGTAGTTCTTGGCACTATGGGTAATTTTGTAGGTGCACTGGTCGGCGGGCTAATCATCGGGATGGCAGAGGCCCTTGGTGGGCTCTTCCTTGGTGCAGCCATGCGGCAGTTTGTTAGTCTCAGTGTCTTTGTGATTGTGCTCCTCTTCTTGCCGCGCGGAATATTTAGAGGGCGCATGTCATGAAGATGTCCAACTGGCTTGACTGGCAATTAATCGTTTCCGGGATATTTATTGCGGCCGTCGCAGCAATTGGCGTCTCTTCGACTTCGGACTATATTGTTCAAATTCTTGTGCTGGCAACAATTTACGCAGCAGTTGCGCTCAGTTGGTCCATCGCGGGTGGTCTAGGCGGATTACTCCTGCTCGGATTCATTAGTTTTTACGGTGTTGGAGCCTATACAAACGGAATTTTGTTTACCAAGTACGGTATCAGCCCCTGGATCAATATTGTCCTAGCGGCAGGTTTTGCGGGACTACTGGGCTGGTTAATTGCAGCAGTGACTCTGCGCTACGAACTCTCTGAGGACTACTTTGCAATGTTTACGGTAGGCCTGTCGCAGGCGCTAAAGATAGTCTTGCTTAATTCGGAGTACTTCGGCCGAGCGACCGGGATCTACATTACGATCGTGAAAGATGACTGGGCGATGATGTCGTTTGTTAGCCGAAAGCCCTATCTATTGATTGCGTTATTGATTCTTGTCGTCATTATTGCAGCCAGCTATTGGATTCAGCGCTCCACCTTTGGTTTCCGTTTGGCTGCGGTTCGTCAGAACAGCCGGGCAGCAGAGGCGCTAGGAATCAATCCAGTCAAAACTAAGATACACGCGATCATCGTTTCTGGTGCTCTGGGTGGGTCTGTCGGCGCATTTTATTCCCAGTTTGTAACCTTTATCGACCCTAAACAAGTCTTTAGCCTCGCCACAAACTTTGAAATGCTTCTCGGCGCCGTTCTTGGGGGGCGCCTCACATTGATCGGTCCAATCCTCGGCGCAGCGACTCTAAAGCCTCTGCAGGATGTTCTACGGGGAGTCTTTGGCGGCGAGGCAGATGCCCTCTATCTGGTTCTCTATGGTGCGCTGCTCATCGTGAGTTGCCTGGCACTACCTAAAGGGATCGCCTTTTATATTGAAAAGTGGCATCGCAAGCGTTACGGAAATTCCTAATCCATGAACTCTCCTTTACTCAAGCTCGATTGCGTCACCAAAAGATTTCGCGGGCTTACTGCCGTTGATCGCGTCAATATGACCGTCGACGAGGGCCAGATCGTCGGTATCGTAGGGCCCAACGGATCCGGAAAGACAACAACTTTTGCCTGTGTCTCGGGTTTTCTTCGCCCAGAAGAAGGCCGTGTGATTTTCCAGGGCAAAGACATCACGGGGCTTCAACCCTACCAAATAGCGCGGCTCGGCATATCAAGAACATTCCAAATTGTCCAGTCTTTCGAAGAATTGACAGTTCTCGACAATGTTGTGCTCGGCGCCCTTAAACCCGACGAGGCGAACCACTCGATTTCTATTGCAGAGGCGCGTAATCGGGCGGCTGAGATTATTGATCTTGTAGGCCTCGCATCCGATGCTCGAAAGCTCAGCGGAAGTCTCGGCATTCCGGGTCGTAAGCGACTCGAAATCGCGAGAGCACTCGCCACCCGACCCAAACTCTTGCTACTCGATGAGGTAATGGCCGGTCTAAGGCCTGTCGAGGTTGATCAAGCCGTTGAAATCATTAAAAAGATACGCGATCGTGGCGTGACTATTGTTGTCGTAGAGCATCTCATGCGTGCGGTCTTGGCCCTATCGGAAAAGCTATATGTCATCCATCACGGCGCAGTGCTCGCGCAAGGGATCGACCCACGAGAAGTCCTCGGTCGCCCCGAGGTCGTAGACGCGTATTTTGGAAAGGCAACTCTCGATGCTTAAGGTGGATTCTCTCACGGCAGGTTACGGCGATCTGCAAGTTCTATGGGGAGTAACAATCACTGTGAACCCCGGGGAACTGGTTGCCATCGTCGGACCTAACGGAGCCGGAAAGAGCACGTTAATGAATACCCTATCAGGTCTTGTCGACCAGTTAGGGGGCGAGATCCTCTTTCATCTCGAAAATATTAATCAACACCCTGCAGAGCGTCGCGTCGGACTCGGAATCGTTCAATGCCCTGAAGGACGTAAGCTTTTCCCCGAGATGTCTGTTGAAGAGAATTTAAAGATCGGTGCTTACCTCTGCACCGACAAGCCCGAGGTGAAACGACGACTTGCTGATGTCTATTCGATCTTCCCGAAACTCGAACAACGAGCATCGCAGATTGTCAGCACTATGTCCGGTGGCGAGCAACAAATGGTAGCGATTGGACGCTCGATGATGTCTGGCCCGAAGCTTCTCCTGCTGGACGAGCCCTCGCTTGGTCTGGCACCCATTATGGTGTCAGAGATGTTTCAAGCGATTGAGGCGATTCGAAAAACTGGAACAACCATCCTTATCGTTGAGCAGAATGTTCTGCAGACGCTTGAAATTGCTGATCGGGCCTACGTCCTAGAAAACGGGAAGATTACCCTTGAGGGACCGGGAAAAGCTCTCCTTCAGAACCCGCACATGAGGCAGGCTTACCTCGGTCTGCACTAGCCCGGCGATGCCTGTTATGACGCACGACATATCGGCTACCCTTATTCGGGGTGCCCGTGTACTAACGCTCGACTCTCAAAATACTGAATTCTCGTCTGCTGATATTTTGCTCTCCAATGGAGTAATTGCCGCCGTCGGGCCGAGCCTCTCTGCACCAGAAGGCTGCAGAGTGATCGAAGCAGCGGGCATGCTGGCGATGCCGGGTCTGATCAATGCCCATTTTCACTCACCAGGCAACCTAATGCGAGGGCAGCTCGATTGCCTACCGCTTGAGATATTCATGCTACGCGAGGTTCCTCCCCTTGCTAATGAGGCTAACTCTGAGCGTCTTATCAAGATCCGAACACTACTAGGCGCCGCAGAGATGCTTCGCGGTGGGATTACCTGCGTGATGGACGACGCCTATCATGTTCCAATTGCGTCGATTGCAGCCATCGATTCAATCTGTAACGCTTATTCTGAAATAGGGATACGTGCCCGCGTGGCGATCGATCAGCCCAATATCGTTGAGTATGACAAATACCCTTTTCTAAAAGATCTTCTAACTCCTGCACTACGTGCGCAACTCGAGTCCTCCCCCCGTCAAACAGGCGATGAACTCATCGAGCTTTATCGCTATCTCATTACTCAATACGGGACTGATCAGGGTCTGATACAGCCCGCAATATCCTGCTCAGCACCCCATCGGGTAACACCGAACTACCTCAAGGCACTCAACCAACTCTCCCAGGAATATGCGCTGCCCTTTAATATGCACATCCTTGAAACAAAGCTGCAGCGCGTCTACGGCACCGAGCGCCTTGGCAAGTCGTTGGTAGCGTATGCAGATGACCATGGAATTCTGCACGAACACTCTGTCGTTATTCACGCAATCTGGGTCGATCAAGCCGACATCAACCGGCTGGCAAAGCATAATGTCATGATTGCACATAATCCTATCTGTAACCTAAAGCTCGGTAGTGGTATCGCGCCATTTCGAGAGTGGCGAGATGCCGGCCTTCGGGTATGCCTTGGGTCCGATGAGGCCAATACCGACGACCGGATTAATATGTGGGACATCATGAAAACGGCCGGAATGGTTCACACCCTGAGAAGTCCAGACTGGCACACCTGGCCCACTGCTGAGGAAATTCTAGAGATCGCTATTCGCGGCGGCGCAGACGCCCTTGGCTGGAAAAATCGAATCGGAAGTCTCCAGCCAGGGTATCAAGCAGATCTTATCTTGCTTGATTTAGATCGTTATGCCTTTACGCCGCTTAATGATCTTATCCGGCAACTCATTTATGCTGAATCCGGAAGCTCTGTTGTTCATGTCTTCGTTGCCGGAAATCAGGTGGTCGACAACGGCAAGATCACAACGATCGACGAAAAAGCTCTTCGATCTGAGGCCCGTGCGCTACTTGCCGAAACCACTCATATGGCAGACGATTCGATCAATCGCCTAGAGCCCTATTACCGACAGATGGTGCTACGGGCCCATGAGGAGGCCGTGTTCAACAATCGAAGGCTTGAGCAATAGACACGGTCGGCATTTGGCTCCAATCCGGATCAGGAAGCTCATTAAAGACACTGCGTAATTGCTGGCCCCAGATACCACGGATGTGATTGAAATACGGATTCTCCGCGGTGATTGTGACGAACTGCGAGATCGCAAGGCTATCACGCTCGTAGATTAGAAGATCAAGCGGTAACCCGACCGAGATATTTGACTTTAGGGTTGAATCCATTGAGATCAAAGCACATTTTGCCGCAACGTCCAGTGGGGTCTCGGGGGTAATCACACGATCAACGATGGGTTTTCCGTACTTAAACTCGCCAATCTGAAAATATGGATTTTCCGCATGCGCCTCAATGAAATTGCCTGCTGAATAGATATTGAACAATCGGCAATTCTCGCCCCGAATCTGCCCACCCAAGATAAAACTACAATTAAATTCAATACCAAATTCATGCAGTGATGCCCCATCACGACGATGGACTTCTCGTATGGCATCGCCCACAAGACCTGCGGCCTTGGTCATTGAGCCCACGGTCCATAGGGAGTCCTCACCCGAGGCCTCAGTGAGTACCTGCCGAACACTCTGGGTGATCGCTAAATTGCCGGCACTCATTAGCACCAGCGCACGGTCGCCCGATCGCTCAAACACCGCCATTTTTCGATAGGTTGATACATGATCAACACCCGCATTCGTTCGGCTATCGGAGAGAAATACGACACCGGCATTTAAACGCATTGCAACACAATAAGTCATTGGTTCCCCCAGAATTCGTTACTGACTCGGGTTCCGAGTAGATACATTTGTTCTAAGAAATGCTTCAGAAAGCTGTGTATCTCCTGCTCAAACTGATCATCAATTCTTAGGTACCGAAGGTCTGCCTGGAGTCGCCCAGCGAGCCTTTGTGGCTCCCCGCGGGAGGAGTCGGATAGCTCCTGTAGGTTAATGCAGACCTCGTTAAGGCAGGCTAATAAAGATCGAGGCATTTCAGCATACTGGATCAAGAGCTCCGCCACACGCCTTGGTGTAATGACATCTCGATAGACCTTTCGGTAGATATCAAGTGCAGAGACCGATCGCAAAACAGAGGCCCAGTAATAATAATCAGCCCGCTCCTCTGTATTTTTTTGACGGCCTCTGGCCTCTGCAGCCTCCTCCTCGAGGTCAAACTTTGCGTCTAAGATCCGTGCCGTACTGTCAGCACGCTCAATGAAGGTACCGAGCCTTAGAAAATGAAAGGCCTCGTCTTTTAGCATCGTGCCGATCATTACCCCACGAAACAGATGTGAGCGCAGCTTCACCCACTCAAAAAGACCCGTCGGATCTTTTCGCCAACGCTCTTTACTTAACATTGGATTGAGTTCAAGCCATGTTGAGTTAACGGTCTCCCATATATCGGTATTGATACTGCCACGCACAATTCTGCAATTCTCACGGGCTGCGGATAGGCAGCTCACGATACTCGACGGATTGTTCACATCTGAGACCAGATCGATCAGGATCTGGGCATAGCTCGCACTCTGCTCCGTGAACTCATTGGGCAATAGAACGGCCTGCCGTTGGACATCTAAAAGCCGCGCTGTGTTCTCCGCCCGCTCGATATAACGGGACATCCAGAACAGGCTGTCTGCGGTTCGACTGAGCATACTCAATGCTCCTCTTGCAAGACCCAGGTGTCTTTGGTGCCGCCACCCTGGGACGAGTTCACCACCAATGACCCCTCCCGAAGCGCAACCCGTGTCAGCCCACCGGGTACGATAGAGATCTCTTGTCCACTTAAGACGAACGGCCTAAGGTCAATATGCCTTGGGGCAACACCCGAGTCCACAAAGGTGGGGGATGTGGAGAGCGCGAGTGTAGGTTGTGCGATATACATCTCTGGCGTTGCCTTCAATCGGCCACGAAATGTCTCAATTTCAGCCTTACTTGCACAAGGTCCAACCAGCATCCCGTAGCCACCTGCCCCATGAATTTCTTTCACGACGAGCGTATCGAGATGATCAACAACATATTTCAGATCATCGGGTTTACGACAGATATACGTCGGTACATTTGCAAGAATTGGTGTCTCTGCGAAATAGAAGCGGATCATATCCGGTACATAGGGATAGATTGATTTGTCATCTGCAACGCCAGTGCCCGGCGCATTACATAGCGTAACGCGGCCAGACCGAATGGCAGACATCAGGCCCGGAACCCCGATCGTCGAGTTTGCGCGAAACACCAAGGGATCTAGGAAGTCATCATCGATACGCCGATAGATCACATCAACACGTTTTGGGCCACGGGTTGTGCGCATATAGATCCGATTCTCGGACATGAATAAGTCTTGGCCTTCAACCAGTTCCACACCCATTTGTTGGGCTAGGAAGGCATGCTCAAAATAAGCAGAGTTATAAATCCCGGGCGTTAGAACGACCACGGTGGGATCATCAATACCACTCGGGGCTACTGAACGCAGGTGCTTGAGTAGCATGTCGGGGTAATGCTCAACGGGCGCGACGCGGTGCATTGCGAACAATTCGGGAAAAATCCTCATCATCGCTTTGCGATCTTCGATCATATAAGAAACGCCCGAAGGAACCCGAAGATTATCTTCAAGTACATAAAACTCCCCCTGACCAGCTCGAACGATATCAATGCCACTGATATGCGAATAGATATCTCGCGATACGGCGATACCTTTCATCTCAGGCCGATACTGCGTATTGCGTAAGATAAGCTCCTGCGGGATTAATCCCGCCCGGATAATGTCCTGATCGTGGTAGATGTCGTGAATAAATCGGTTCAGTGCCGATACGCGCTGTCGAAGACCACTCTCCAGAGTCTTCCACTCGGAGGCCGGAAGAATTCTCGGAATCAAGTCAAACGGAATGAGCCGCTCAGTTCCTGCCTCATCTCCGTAGACATTAAACGTGATGCCCACCCGACGAAAGAATAAGTCCGCCTCTACCCGAGCCCGTTCCAAGGCCTCCTCGGGCTGTTGTTTTAGCCAGGTCCAGTAGGCCTCGCAGTGGGGCCGCGGGGTCGACGTCGGCCCCTCCCCGGCGTGAACAAACATTTCGTCAACATTTAGGGTCTTTGCCATACCTCCTATAAGCAGAGACCGTGCCAACTTATTCGGAATAACGCTCTAGGTGCCAATAACGGCGATGCGCTGACCAGAAATCGGAGATTGTCCGAGCGCCCGATCGCCAACGCAGCTCAATAGCCCCCTGCAGATCAGTTCGGGCAAGTGCGGAGACCTCCCGAAGCCTCTCCAGCACCTCAGAGTGCGGATGGCCATAGCGATTGCGATAGCCCGCCTGGATCACGGTAAGCGCTGGTGCGACCTGGGCGAGAAAACCAGAACTTGTAGAGGTCTTGCTTCCATGATGGGCAGCTACGAGCACTTCTGAGGCAAGACTCGCACCATAATCGTGCAGCCCGCCCTCTACCGCCGCCGTAATGTCCCCGGTGAGAAGCAGGCTGCCACCGTTTTGTGCCACAACCCGAAGGACGCAGGAGGCTGCATTTCGATCTGGCTTTTTGGTTTTTACGACGCCCGCCAACCACTGCGGACTCGGATGCAAGACCTCAAACCGTACGCCATCCCACTGCCAATGCTGACCCGCAACGCAGGCTGAGGGCTCAAGCTGAGGATTAACCGGTGTGGAAGTTACCAGGAGGCTGTCTGGATAACTCGTGCGTAATCGGTGCACCGGCATGAGCGCAAGCACTGAGGCTAGCCCTCCTGAATGATCCTGATCTAAGTGCGAGACCATCACTTCATCAAGTGCATGGATATTGAAGCGACGAAGCGTGGGCAGAACCATTCTCGCGCCTGCATCAGAGCGTCCCATTACCGGGCCTGTGTCATAGAGAAGACTCTTGGAGTGGGTTCGGATTAATACGCTCGATCCCTGCCCAACATCGATTATCGTGACCTCCATATCGCCAACCGCAGGGGGTGCGGGCGCCACCCCAATCAGCAGGCCCAAAGCGCACCAGCCGAGATGACGATAATGCGATAACGCCTGCGGAAGAATGTTTCCAAGTGCAATAACCATCCCCACTGAGGCGCCGATGGTGCGCCAGAGCCCCGGAGAGGGCCAATCGATTGTTGCAAAGGAATGCTGAGCTGCCCAGACTAGACACCCATAGAGCCAGTTCTGAATTGCAGCTGCACTTCTAAGAAAAAATGGGGCGCTAAAAAGCCCATCGATTACCACCCCTAACATCGCCAGTGGCGTCACCAGGTAGCTCACGACTGGGATTGCGACTGCGTTTGCCAGGGGGCCAATCAAAACAACCTGCTGAAAAAACAGAACAGTAATTGGTAATAGCCCAAATGTAATCGCGAGCTGGGCCTGTCCTGCCTGACGTAATACCGATACGATTTTTCTCAGCCATGATGAATCAGCCTGCTCGACAGTATCCGAGCACCTCACGAATAAGAATGCAACCGCGAGAAACGACAACCAGAACCCCGGTGCCAATACCGACAAAGGATCCCAGAGTACAACAGTCATTAACGCAATCGACAAGCTGGCCCAGGGATTTGCGCGAACCCCAAATAATCGTGCAAAGCACACCACGGTTACCATCAGTGCAGTGCGCTGCGCAGGAATCGCAAAACCCGCTAAGAGTGCGTAACCAATGGCCCCAAGAATCGCGCAGAGCGCTGTGACGGATTGGACAGGAAGAATTAATCCTACCCGCGCAGGTGTAGAGCAGAGTAACTGCCATAGACGACCGCCAAGCCACCCCACCAATGCCGCTAACATCGTGACATGTAGCCCCGAGATACTCATGAGATGCGAGACCCCAGTGCGTTGAAATATCGACCACTCCTCGGTCGATATTGCACGTTGGTCACCCACAACGAGTGCAGCGATCACGTGCCGCGAGGGTTCGTCTGCGAGATCATGATCGATTCGCTTTCGGATTGCATCACGCCATTGGTCAATCCGAATCTGAACGCCTGTACTCGACCCAACCCTTTCCGGAGCAGGCAGCAATCGACTCTGCTGCACCGTGCCGCCAAAGGAGAGTCGCTTCTCTAACATCCAGGCTTCGTAATCAAATCCGGCGGGATTGCGCGATCCTTGTGGCTGCCTTAGCCTCACCTGTAGCTTCCAGCGTTCGCCCGGGCCGAGTTGATCCGGTGCTGCAAAGCGATCACTAAAGTACCAATGCACGACACCACGGGTTGGAAAATCACTAATTAGGCTCTGTTCTGTCGCATCCTCATAGGCGTGGTTGATCTCGACCTCAAAACGCCAACTCCGATCGTCTCGGGTTGGAAGATCAACAACGGTGAGATCAAGCCATACGGAGCGGCGATCGAGATGGTGTTTAAGACGTTCCTGTAGCGCGTCCTCTGCTGTATACGTAGCAAAACCCGCCGCTATGACCGTTATAGCGAGGCTTAGGAGAAACATGCGTAAGTGCTGAGTCGCTAGGCTGGCCCGCTTAGAAAATTTGCCTAAGCTCCACCACAACACCATCAGCCCAACGGCACCGGCGGCTGCTACGCCCAGCTCACTGCGGCTCGGTAACTCCGCCTGCAACTGAACCCAGCTCACGCCCGCGAGAATACTCGCAGCGAGGATATAAATCACGGCCTGGCTAACTAACGAGATTCGGGTGTTTGGGCCTCACACCCCATCTGAGTAAATACGGGGAAGAGTCTCGCCAAGTTCTGAGAGGTCTGAACTGCAATGTCTTTTGCACAAGCAAAACGCAACAGCGCCATCTCCTCTGCGATAGCCGCAATCTCTTGGGGCTCATTGGGCTGCCCTCGTGCGCGCCAGGCCGGCGCAATGTCTGGAGAATCTGTTTCCAAAACAATAGACTCAAGGGGCAAGGCTGCTGCCAGACGCCGTATCTGATTAGCCCGCGGGTAGGTCATAGCGCCACCAAAACCTAAACAAATCCCTTGGGCAATAAACGCCTGAGCCTGTTGCAGGCTCCCATTAAACGCATGAGCGATTCCGCGTGTGATACCCGACTGACGAAGATGCTTGAGTACACGATCCTGCGCTTTTCTAACATGCAAAATGACCGGGAGATTCCAATCCCGGGCCAGCTGACATTGCGCACTATAGAAGGCTTCCATTTTCTCTCTATTCAAACCCGGCACATAGTGATCAAGACCAATCTCCCCGACCGCGATAAGTTTGGGGTTATGCCGATAGCGGTCGAGAGCATTTTGAAGGGCAATGAGTGCGTCGTCGCCTAGACCTTGGACATACATCGGGTGGATACCGAGGGCAAAGTAGACCTCAGGATAGGCTTTGGCGAGCATCGCCACGCGATCAAAATTTGAGGGATCGACAGCCGGCACGATAATGGCGGTAACACCGGCCTGCCGGCCCCGTTCGAGCGCGCCAGCAATGCCCCCCGCGACGCTTGGAATATCCAGGTAATCCAGATGGCAATGGCTATCGATCAGCATGGCTAGAATGTGGGACTATGGCAAAAAAGTACTTAAAGCGAATTCTGCCCGACCAGGCCACCCTTGAGCGCAATAAGCTGCTGCGATGTCTCGGTCCTTGGGTCCTGCACCCTGCCGTCTGGACTCTACACCGCAGAAGTGTAGCGGGCGGGGTAGCAGCGGGGCTTTTTTGTGGACTGTTTCCGGCCCCTTTTCAGATGCTCGGCGCAGCAATCGCTTCATTTCTCTTCCACTGGAATCTGCCTGTGGCCGTCTTCACAACGCTCTACACCAATCCCATTACATTTATCCCGCTCTACCTACTCGCTTTGAAAATTGGGATTGTCCTCCTCAATGCGATTCTGCCAGCAGCCCACAGTAATGGCGAGATTCATGCAGCCGCCTTTCCACCGCCGCCCGATTTTAACTGGACGACTCCGGCCGATTCTTTTATTGCACTGGGCCAATGGGGGCTCGGGATGGGATGGCCACTGGTGATTGGTGTATTCACACTCGCGACCTTACTCGCAATCATCGGATACATCGTGACCCGGATCGGCTGGAATATCTGGGTAAGGATTGAGGTTGCGCAGCGCAGACGCAGGCGGTCGATAAACAACTCTCGTTAAAGCTGTAACTGTCGATCGCAACGCGCCGCAAGCAAGGGATCATGTGTCACAACAATGAGCCCACACTTCGATTCGCGAACTCGCTCAATTAAGACATCAAAAACACGTGCTGCCGTATCGCGGTCAAGATTTCCTGTGGGTTCGTCTGCCAATAGGCAGTGCGGCTGTGTCACCAATGCGCGGGCAATTGCAACCCGCTGGCGCTCGCCCCCCGACAACATTGCCGGTGTGTGGCTTAATCGTTGTGAGAGCCCCACTTTATCTAACATCTGCGCTGCCGCCTCCAAGGCAGATGCCCACGACATCCGACGGATCACAAGTGGCATTGCAACGTTTTCTTGCGCCGTAAACTCAGGAAGCAGGTGGTGAAACTGGTAGACAAAACCAATTCGCTCATTACGAAGCGTCGTCCGCTCTTTGTCGCTCATCCTGACCAGCGTGCGTCCCTCAAACCAGACCTCTCCGGAGGTCGGAAAATCCAGCCCACCTAGAATATGGAGCAGCGTACTTTTACCAGCCCCCGAGGCCCCAACAACCGCCATCGTTTCACCGAGCGATAGCGTCAGATCGACGCCCTGTAGAGCGACGACCTCGCCCTGGCCGTCGCCGTAAACCATCCGAATACCCTGGGCCCGCAACAACGGGCCCGTGGCGTCGATCACCGCCTGTTTACTCATAGCGCAAGGCCTCTGCGGGGTCAAGCCGTGATGCACTCCAGCTTGGGTAGACTGTTGCCAATAACGACAAGAACAATGCAATAACACCGATCTGCAGTACATCGGGCCAACGCAGATCGGAGGGCAGACGGTCGATGAAATAAATGCCCTGAGGCAATACCTGAAAACCAAAAAGGCCTTCTAGTGTCGCCATCACGATATCGATATTGGCAGCAATCACGACACCAAATAAGACCCCCAAGACGACACCGAGAAACCCCAGCCAGGCACCCTGCACCATGAAAATTGCCATGATACTTCTGCGCTGAGCGCCGAGTGTGCGCAAGATCGCGATATCAGACCGCTTATCGGTCACGGTCATCACGAGCATAGAGACCAAATTAAATGCAGCAACTGCAATGATCAGCGTTAGGATAATGAACATCATTCGCTTTTCCACCTGAACCGCGGCAAACCAATTCCGGTTTTCCTGTGCCCAATCACGAACCACAAACTCTCGGGGAAGTCTCGCTGACAACGTAATTGCAACATCGGGCGCCCGTTGCATATCTTTCAGCATGAGTCGGATGCCGGAAATTCCTTGATCCCGAAAGAAGAGCTCCGCATCGGCTCCATGCACCAGCGCCAGCGTACTGTCGTATTCGAAATGCCCAGAGGAGAAAAGACCCGATACCGTAAACTGCCGCAGTCTTGGTGTAATTCCAGCAGGGCTCACAACGCCATCTGCAGAGATCATCACCACGGTATCTCCAACCGAGACGCCGAGCTGTCCTGCTAGGGCGCGGCCGAGCACGACATTAAACTGTCGGGCCGATAGGCTAGCGAGTTGGCCGTTAATGAGCTTGGCAAGCGATGGGCTCACCGTTGGCTCTCGGTTCGGATCAATCCCGCGGACCATCACCCCCTTCATCTGTCCGTCCTTCGAGATCATGGCCTGTGCGGCGACAAAGGGGGCAGCAGCCACGACCTCGTTGTGCTTGAGCAGCTCCGGCAAGACGAGGGAAACGCTGGCCAAGTCTCGGCCAGGCTGAATCACCTCAATGTGGGATAAAACACCCAGCATTCGGTCGCGGACTTCTTTTTGAAATCCGTTCATGACCGAGAGCACCACAATTAAGGCAGCCACACCAAGTGCGATTCCAACGGTGGCGAGGCCCGAAATAAAGGAGATGAAGCGATTTCGCGATAGCGGCCGATGCGCCGAACCCGTCAGGCGCTGAACCGCAGCGGTCTTGGCGTAGCGGCCAGCGCGGGTATAACGCAGGCCAATTAGAAGTTCATAAGGCAGCATGCCCGGAGTTTGCCATACTAGGGGCAATGAGACGTATCCAAGAACGCTCGGTCAATGAGACTGCCGTCGCAACGCTGATAGCCGGCGGTGTCCATCCCCTACTCGCCCGAATTTTTTCGGCCCGAGGCGTGGTCTGCCCATCGGAACTTGAACTCGGCCTCGAGGCGATTACGCCCCCTACCACGATGAGTAATCTTGATGCGGCAGCTCATGAGATTGCGCGTGCGATTCAAGCGGGCGGGCGGCTCTTGATTGTGGCGGACTATGATGCCGATGGCGCAACCGCATGTGCCGTCGCAGTTCGGGGACTGAGGCGATTTGGCGCTCTCGTTGATTTCTTGGTTCCCGATCGTTTCATCTTTGGTTATGGTCTAACGCCCGCCCTGGTTGACCATGCGGTGGCCAGGGATCAAGAGAATTTAAAAAACCCCATTGATTGGATCATCACCGTTGATAACGGTATTTCGAGCGTTGCCGGTGTCGCACGGGCGAAGGCACTCGGCATCAAGGTACTGGTCACCGACCACCACCTGCCAGGTAAGGTGCTGCCCGACACCCTAATCGTTAATCCGAATCTCAGACAGTGCCAATTCCCGAGCAAACATCTCGCTGGGGTAGGCGTCATGTTTTATGTCTTGCTCGCCTTGCGTCGTGTGTGCCGCGATGAGCTGCTTTGGCCTGCGGATCGTATTCCGCAACTGGCAGACCTTCTGCCCATTGTTGCCCTTGGTACCGTGGCCGATATGGTGAGGCTTGACGCCAATAACCGTCGTCTAGTCGCACAAGGGCTTGAACGTCTTCGCCGAGGAAACTCCTTTGCGGGTCTGAATGCCCTTTTCCAGGTGGCTAACCTTAACGTTCGGGATGCAAGTGCCAGTAACTTCGGTTTCGCAATCGGACCTCGACTCAACGCAGCAGGCCGCCTCGGAGACATGGGAATTGGAATCCAGTGCTTAATTGAAGATGATCCCGACCGTGCAATGGACTTAGCCCAGCAGCTCGACGCCATGAACCATGAACGCCGAGAGATTGAGCAAGAGGCTCGAGATGAGGCATTGTCGCAGGCACTCAGCCTGCTCGAGTCCCAATCGAAGGCCGATCGAAAAAGCCTCGTGTTGCATGATTCACGCTGGCACCCCGGCGTTATTGGGTTAGTTGCGGGACGACTTAAAGAGCAGTTTTACCGGCCTGCTATCGTCTTTGCGGACGATAACGATCCGGGCCGTATTAAGGGCTCGTGCCGCTCAATTCCCGGTGTTCATATCCGCGACGTTCTTGAGCGAATCGATACCCTGCACCCGGGCCTTATTCTTGCCTTTGGCGGGCATGCTATGGCCGCGGGTCTCGCTCTGGAGAGCGCCCGGCTCGATGAGTTCTCCACTCTTTTCGAATCAACCCTGGCTGACTTTGCGGGGCCTGAGCAGTTTTTGCAGCAACTCGATACTGACGGGCCGCTCGACGCACAGTATCTAAAGCTTGAGTTTGCTCAGCGATTGGCGACTCAGGTCTGGGGCCAGGGCTTTCCGCCCCCCGTATTCATCAACCGGTTTGAGGTTATTGCACAACGTAGGCTTAAAGAGCGGCACCTGAAACTCACGGTCCGCCTAGCGCCGGGAAGCCCCAAACTTGAGGCCATCTGGTTTAACGCAGAACGCGACCTCGATACCCAGGCCACACTGGCCTATCAGCTCTCGATTAATGACTGGCAGGGCCGATCCTCGCTGCAGCTAGAAGTGGTGGCGGTGGCGTAAAATTGAGGTTTTTCGACGGAAAACCAATGGAAGCCGAACGCATCAACCAGACCAGTTACTCCCTTCAATCCCTGCGTAAACGCGTGGATGACCTCCGGGGGTTTCTTTGACTTCGATGCGAAGTCTGCCCGCCTAGCCGAAGTCGATCGACTCGTCGAGGATCCAGCCCTGTGGGACGACCCTAAACGAGCACAAGAGATCGGCCGCGAAAAAAAGTCTCTCGAAACCGTTGTTGGAGCGATCAGCGGATTAACAAAAGATATCGCCGAAGGCATCGAATTATTAGAGATGGCAAGGGAAGAAGGCGATGACGCAACACTGCTTGCGGTCGAGCAGGATGCCCACTCCATTGAAGAAAAGGTGGCTGGGCTTGAGTTTCGCAGAATGTTTTCCAACCCGGCCGATCCCTCAAATTGTTTTCTCGATATTCAGGCGGGCGCCGGTGGCACAGAGGCCTGTGACTGGGCTTCAATCTTGTTGCGGCAATACCTTCGCTATGCGGAGCGTAAAGGATTTAAAGCCGAACTACTCGAGGAATCCGCAGGCGATGTCGCAGGAATCAAGTCTGCAACGATTAAAGTTAACGGCGATTACGCCTTCGGTTTCCTTCGAACCGAGACCGGTGTACACCGGCTGGTGCGCAAATCTCCTTTTGATTCCAGCGGGGGGCGACACACCTCATTTGCATCGGTATTTGTCTATCCAGAGGTTGATGATTCACTTGAGATTGATATCAATCCCGCAGATGTGCGGACCGATACCTACCGGGCCTCGGGTGCCGGGGGTCAGCACATCAACAAGACCGACTCTGCGGTTCGCCTCACCCACATCCCGACTGGAATCGTTGTTCAGTGCCAGAATGATCGATCTCAACATCGCAATAGGGATGAGGCATGGACGATGCTGAAATCCAGGCTCTACGAACATGAAATGCGAAAGCGAATGGAGCAACAACAAAAGCTCGAAGATAGCAAGACCGATGTCGGCTGGGGTCACCAAATTCGCAGCTATGTGCTCGACCAATCGCGGATTAAAGATCTGCGCACGAATATGGAAATCTCAAATACACAGCGTGTACTCGATGGTGACCTCGATCCATTCATTGAAGCCAGCCTAAAACAAGGAATCTGATATGCCGAATTCGCCAGCGCATAACGACCCAACATCCCGGCACAGCTCTGCCGAAGATACTGCAGAACAATCGGGTTTCGATGAAAACCAGATCATGGCCGAGCGCCGCCTCAAGCTCGACCGTCTTCGAGACAAGGGGGTCCCGGCCTTTCCTAACGATATTAGGCCCACCCATCGTGCGCAGGCCTTACACGGGCGCTACGAACACCATACCCGCGAGCAACTCGAATCCGAGCATGTCGAGGTGAGTATCGCAGGGCGAATGATGCTTAAACGCATCCAAGGAAAGGCCAGCTTTGCAACACTCCAGGATGCGACAGGGCGCCTGCAGATCTACCTCAATGACGAGGGGGTCGGCCCCGAGCACCACGAGGCCTTCAAACACTGGGATCTTGGCGATACGCTCTATGCGGAAGGTGTTCTCTTTAAAACCATGAAGGGCGAGCTCTCGATCCGCTGCCAACGGGTGCGTCTTGCCGCAAAATCACTCAGACCCCTGCCCGACAAGTTCCACGGCCTGCACGACACCGAGACGCGATATCGCCAACGCTATGTCGATCTCATCGTTAATGGTGGCTCTCGCGAAATCTTTCTCACCCGCTCCAAAACCCTCTCGGCATTGCGCCATTTCATGAATGACCATGAATTTCTAGAGGTTGAAACCCCCATGCTGCACCCGATCCCCGGAGGGGCTGCTGCAAAACCATTCATAACCCACCATAACGCTCTCGATCAAGAGATGTTTCTGCGGATCGCACCAGAGCTTTTTCTAAAGCGGCTAATTGTAGGTGGCTTTGAGCGGGTCTATGAGATTAACCGAAACTTTCGTAACGAAGGCCTAAGCCCACGACACAATCCAGAATTTACGATGATGGAGTTCTATGCAGCCTATACCGATTACCAGTGGCTAATGGACTTCACCGAGGCGATTCTGCGGCATGCCGCCCAGACTGCCACGGGCTCGGCCACACTGTCTTATCAAGGGCAGACTCTCGATTTCGCAAAGCCCTTTGATCGGCTCACTATTGTTGAAGCAATCCAGCGTCACGCGCCCGAGTATTCCGAATCGGTATTGACTGATATAAGCGCTATTCGGGATGCGCTGAGGGCCTTACGCGTTGACCTTCATGCGCCCAACCTGAAACACGCCGGGCTCGGCGCCCTGCAGCTTGCCCTATTTGAGGAGGTTGCCGAGAGCAAACTCTGGAGCCCGACATTTATCGTCGATTATCCGATTGAGGTATCGCCGCTTGCCCGCGCCTCAGACCATCGGCCTGATATTACTGAACGGTTTGAGCTTTTTATCGCCGGCCGCGAGATTGCTAACGGCTTTTCAGAGCTCAATGACCCCGAAGACCAGGCACGTCGCTTCCACTCACAGGTTCAGTCCAAAGATGCAGGCAACGAAGAGGCCATGTACTTCGACGCCGACTATATTCGAGCCCTTGAATACGGAATGCCGCCAGCCGGCGGATGCGGCATTGGCATTGATCGCCTCGTTATGCTGCTGACCGATAGCCCCACCATCCGGGACGTCATCTTATTCCCAGCCCTACGGAAGGAAGAGATCTAAGCCGATCAGGTCGTCAACCCTTCGGCCTTCATCGCCGCAGCAACTGCGGGCCGCGCCGCTACGCGTTCTTGAAAGGCCGAAAGGTGCGGCCAGGTTGCGAGGGTCAAGCCCGTAACGCCAATCCAACGGAGCACCGTAAAGAGATAGGCGTCGGCTGCTGTAAATTGCTCTCCAAGCAGATACGGTTTATCTGAGAGATACACATCAAGGTAGCCGTAGCGCCGCTCGAGATTGCCACGCGCGACAGTCTTCCAATCATCTTTCGCGGCTGCATTAAAAAATGCGCCATGCGATTTATGTAACTCTGTTCCCACAAAGGTGAGCCAGCTCTGCATACGAACGCGCTCGATCGTGCCATTCGCAGGCGCCAGTCGCTTCAGGGGCACCTGATCGGCAATAAACTGACTGATCGCTGGGCCCTCGGTAATGACCTCACCACTCTCTAACTGCAAGGCCGGTACATACCCCTTTGGGTTAATCTGCCAATAGTCTTTTCCAGACTCTGTAATCTTTGTCTTGAGATCAACACCTTCTGTCTCATAGCTGAGCCCCGCCTCTTCCAACACAATATGGGGCGCGAGAGAACAGGAGCCAGGCTTTAAAAATAGTTTCATGTTGCACTTCCTTTCGGTTAACGGCTAATGGTTTTCTCGTGCGTAGTTGATCGTATAACGCGGAATCTCAATCGTAAGATCCTGATTAAGGACCTCCACCTGACACGACAAACGCGATACTGGAGTTAATCCCCAGGCCCGGTCGAGAAGATCATCCTCGTCTTCATCAGAGGGCGTTAGGGTATTGAACCCCTCGCGAACGATGACATGACAGGTCGTGCACGCCCGTGACATCTCGCATGCGTGCTCAATTTCAATGCCATGATCAAGTAAGGATCGGCAGAGGTTCTGGCCAGACGGCGTATCGAACTCCTTGCCCTCAGGGCAGAGATCGGGGTGAGGCAAAATCTTTATATGGGGCATATCAAATCACTCCGTGTATCGATCGACCCGACAGTGCCCGTTGAACAGCCCGATCCATTCGACGGGCTGCAAACCCGTCTGTCACGAGGCTGAGCTGCTTGGTGCGATCCCGAAGCAAATCTAAGTCGGATCCACCACATGAGTTTCGCAAAGCATCTATCGCCGAATTGACCTCAGCACGCTCGGCTAAATTGAGTAGATCACCGTCCTGAGCCAAGGCGGCGTCGATGGCCTCTAATAGACGCTGTGCATCGACCTGGGCCTCTCGCAACGCGCGAATCTCCATGTCCTCTTTCGCCGAGGAAAAGCCCTCGCTGAGCATGTTGGCGATCTCACCATCGCTTAGGCCATAGGTGGGCTTTACCACCACCGATGCATTAACTCCCGTACTCTGCTCCTTGGCGGTCACCGATAAAAGCCCATCAGCATCGACTTGAAAGGTCACCTGAATCCGTGCTGCACCCGCCACCATCGGAGGAATTCCGCGTAATTCAAACCTAGCGAGCGAACGGCATTGGCCAACCAGCTCCCGTTCACCTTGCACGACATGAATCATCATCGCGGTTTGACCATCCTTAAATGTCGTAAATTCCTGCGCCTGCGCAACAGGAATTGGTGTGTTCCTGGCGATAATTTTCTCGACCAGTTCACCCATCGTCTCAAGGCCAAGCGATAAGGGTAAGACATCAAGCAGTAGCCAATCATCGCTGCTCGATTTATTACCCGCAAGTAAATTCGCCTGAAGTGCAGCGCCAATTGCTACGACACAGTCAGGATCAATATCAATTCGGGGCTCCTGCCCAAAAAATTCTCTCACGGCCAGACGAAGGCCCTGCAGCCGTGTACTACCCCCAACAAGGACAACCCCTTTAAGATCTTCACAGGTGATCTGAGCGTCATCAATCACCTGTTGGGCGACGCCAAGCGTTCGCTCAACCAAGTGCCGTGTCACCGAATCAAACCGTGAGCGATTGAGTTCAGCGCAATAGGCCTTACCAGCATCACTCACCCAGTCTTGCCGCAGACAGACGCTCGAATCAGCAGCCTCAGTGAGCTGCTCTTTTAACCGCCTCGCCAATTGCGCTAGACGTCGCTTCTCTGCGCCAGAGCGCGCGCCAATATCGGGGTCGAGCCCCCAAGATAAGAGCCAGTCCTCGATGACTGCCCGATCAAAGTCATCGCCGCCGAGCGCCGTATCCCCGCCGGTCGCAACCACCTCAAACACCCCCTTGGTGAGGCGGAGAATGGAGATATCAAAAGTGCCGCCACCAAGATCAAAGATTGCATACAGGCCTTCAGCCCCCGAATCCAGGCCATAGGCCAGAGCAGCTGCTGTTGGCTCGTTAATTAAGCGCAATACCTCAAGGCCCGCGAGCCTTGCTGCATCCTTTGTCGCCTGTCGCTGGGCATCATCAAAATAGGCTGGTACGGTGATCACAGCACCTGCCAATCGATCGGAGACACCGAGCCCGAAAAATTGCTCGGCACGCAGACGCAGAGACTTCAGAATTTCAGCAGAGACCTCCACCGGCGATACCCGTCCGGCTGCAGTGTGAAGCCGCACCATCGACTGATCAGAATCTTGCGATAACTGGTAAGGGGTTTTCTGGAGCACTGCATCCTGAAGGCCGCGGCCCATGAGTCGCTTTACCGATATGACGGTGTTGGCGGAATCTACCTCTGCAGCATTCGCCGCCGCCTGTCCCACGGCAAGTACACCCGACTCTCCGTATCGAACAACGGATGGCAGCAGTCCATGACCTTGCTCGTCAGGGATGACCTGCGGGCTGCCACTGCGCACGGCCGCCACCAAGGAATGCGTCGTACCCAGATCAATGCCCACCGCGATCCGCCGCTGATGTGGTTCGGTCGACTCTCCAGGCTCAGCGATTTGCAAGAGTGCCATGCGATAACCTTCTTTTTTCCTCACGCAACTGGGCGCTGAACTTCACCAGAAACATCATGCAACGGATCTCTTCAGCAGCCCGGGCTGTATCGGGCACACTCTGATCGAGTAAGTGCTCTAATAAAATCTCGCCCTCGGTAACGGCTGCCCGAACCTCCATTTCCAACTGAGCGACGGCCCGAACATCCTGCGCATCGAGGGCATCCTCTAAGCTTTCACGCCACTCCATCTGCTGGACTAAGAATTCAGGCGGCATCACGGTATTACGCTCAGGGTCGATCTCGAGGCCGTTGAGCTTGCAGATATAACTCGCGCGGCGCAGAGGATCTCTTAGCGTTTGATGGGCTTCATTAATCTGAGTGGAATACTGCAGCGCCAACAGGCGCTGGGAATCGCCCTGCCCCGCGAAACGATCGGGATGAACGGCGCCCTGAACGGAGCGCCATGCCGCATCGAGGGCGACAAGATCGATTGCAAACCGCACAGGCAGACCGAAGAGGGAGAAATAATCACGTGCGGCAAATGAGGCCATGCCGCAAGAGGGGATGGTCACAGATTAGACCTTAAATGATTCGCCGCAACCGCACTCGCTTTTCACGTTGGGGTTGTTGAACTTGAACCCTTCGTTGAGGCCCTCACGGGTGTAATCGAGTTCAGTACCATCAATATACGGCAGGCTCTTGGGGTCAATCACAACGGTGACCCCGTGACTCTCGAAGGTCATGTCCTCTGGGGCCGCGGCGTCGACAAACTCAAACTTATAGGCAAGCCCTGAGCAGCCTGTCGTTCTCACCCCAAGACGAACGCCCATGCCCTTTCCCCGCTTCGCGATGAACTGGGCGACATGCTGGGCTGCCTTTTCAGTCAGAGTCACTGCCATCTTAGGCCGCCTTGATCCGTTCCGAGGTTTGTGCCCCGTGTTTTGATTTGTAATCCTCGATGGCGGCCTTGATCGCATCTTCAGCAAGGATCGAACAATGGATCTTGACTGGTGGCAAGGCGAGTTCCTCGGCGATCTGAGTATTTCTGATCGTCATAGCCTGCTCAAGTGTCTTGCCCTTTACCCACTCCGTCACGAGAGATGACGAGGCGATCGCAGAACCACAGCCATAGGTCTTAAAGCGAGCGTCCTCGATGATGCCCTCTTTGTTGACCTTAATCTGTAGCTTCATGACATCACCGCAGGCTGGCGCTCCAACCATACCCGTTCCAACATCAGGTTCTTGTTTGTCAAACGCGCCCACGTTACGGGGGTGCTCGTAATGATCAATCACTTTTTCGCTGTACGCCATCTGCTCTCTCCTAGTGGGCTGCCCACTGCACAGTATTGAGATCAATACCGTCATTAAACATCTCCCACAAGGGCGACATTTCGCGCAGTTTCGCAACTTTTTCTTTTAATAGTGCTACCGTGAAATCGATATCCTGCTCAGTGGTAAATCGGCCCACCGAGAAACGAATTGACGAATGGGCTAACTCATCAGAGCGGCCAAGTGCACGCAAGACATAGGAGGGCTCAAGGCTTGCCGATGTGCAGGCCGACCCTGATGAGACGGCGACATCCTTGATCCCCATCAGCAACGACTCGCCTTCTACGAAATTGAAGCTGACATTGAGGTTATGCGGCACCCGATGATCTAAGTCGCCATTCAGGTAGACCGCCTCTATTTCCGAGAGGCCCTTCCATAAACGGTCGCGAAGCGAACGAATTCGATCATTCTCGACCGCCATCTCAAGTTTCGCGAGACGAAACGCCTCCCCCATGCCGACAATCTGATGGGTGGGAAGAGTCCCTGAGCGCATTCCGCGCTCGTGGCCGCCGCCGTGAATCTGGGCCTCGATCCGGATTCGTGGTTTACGGCGCACAAAGAGCGCACCCATTCCTTTTGGGCCGTAGGTCTTGTGGGCAGAAAATGACATTAAATCCACCTTCAGGGCCTGCAGGTTGATTGCAACCTTACCCGTTGCCTGTGCGCTATCCACATGGAAAATAATTCCCTTTTCCCGGCACCACTCTCCGATCCGGGGGATATCTTGAATAACGCCAATCTCATTGTTGACATACATCACGGAGATCAGAATTGTGTCAGGTCGACATGCTGCGACAAGCACATCCCAGTCGATCAATCCGTTGTCTTTGACATCGAGATAGGTTACCTCGAACCCCTCGCGCTCGAGTTCTCGGCAGGTATCCAGCGTTGCCTTGTGCTCGGTGCGAACGGTAATAATGTGCCTGCCCTTTTCTTTATAGAAATGGGCAGCCCCTTTCACCGCCAAGTTAATCGACTCCGTCGCCCCTGAGGTCCAGATGATCTCTTTGGGATCACACTGGACGAGGTCGGCCACATGCGCCCGGGCCGCCTCCACTGCCTCTTCCGCCTTCCAGCCATAGGCATGACTGCGGGAGGCAGGATTACCAAAATCCTCGCGCAGAAAAGGGATCATGGCATCAACAACGCGCGGATCGACTGGTGTCGTTGCTGAGTAATCGAGATAGACAGGTTTTCTCATCGCCAGGTCTGCCGTCGCCATCATGCAGCCGTCGTATCGGGAATCGAACGTGGTTCTTGGAACATGACATGACGGCGAACCGCTACCGAATCTGCCGCAAGCCCTTGGCCCCTCTTAGTTTTCTGCTCTTCGACGAGATCGTTCAGGGTAACTGAGTCGAGAAAGTCGACCATGTGACGATTCAAGCTCGCCCAGAGTTCATGCGTCATGCACTGCTGGTCTTCGTGACAATTCTGCTTTCCGCCGCACTGTGTTGCGTCAAGCGGCTCATCCACGGCATAGATAATGTCGGCCACGGTAATGTCCTTACCACCCCGCGCAAGCTTGTAACCCCCACCTGGACCGCGCATAGACTCCACCAGTTCATGACGACGAAGACGGCCAAATAGCTGCTCGAGGTAGGACAGCGAAATCTTCTGCCGCTGGCTGATCGCGGCCAGAGTGACTGGCCCTTTATCCTGGCGCAGGCCAAGATCAATCATCGCGGTGACTGCGAAACGCCCTTTGGTCGTTAGTCTCATGCTGGACTCCGAATAATTGAGTTATTTGATCAACATCTTATTGATGCAGAGCAAATTAGTCAACTATTCAGGGAATTTCCAAAGGGGAATTCCCTGCTGGTCGCGACGAGGGAAAGCCTCGCGAACCGGGGTTAACGGGGTTACCGAAGTTACCGGGGCTGGGTCAGGCGGCAGCCACCATCGTTGCGCGACGGCGAACAACCTCCATCAGTCCATTACAGGCATCTTCAATGTAATCGAGGGCCTGTTCAAACCCCTGGGGGCCCCCATGATAGGGATCATTAATCGTGGCGGCCTCGAATTCGGTCGCAAACCGCATCAGCAGTTGGAGCTTGTGCTGCAGACCCCGCGGGCACAACCGCTGCAGCAGGGCAAGGTTCTCCCAATCCATCGCCAAGATGTAGTCATAGTCTGAGAAATCCGCGAGCTCAATCTTGCGCGCCACGGAGGCTGAAAGCTCATAGCCCCGCTTGGCTGCGGCATTGATCGCACGCTGATCGGGAGCCTCACCCGCATGAAAGTCGTGGGTACCCGCCGAATCACTCACCACAAAATCCTGCAGATTACCTGCCTTAACGAGCGACTGAAATACGCCCTGGGCCGTGGGCGAGCGGCAGATGTTCCCCATGCACACGAATAGGATTTTTGTCTTCATGCCAATCGGGACCTCGCTCTTTTTAGAGGGGCGAGCAACCTTTGGCTTACCGACCGCCAATGCGGAATCAAAGGGAGTCGCCTCGCCGATTTCTTTTTCAATGGTTGTGTCTAGTGTCGTCATACAAACGCCTTTTCAATTGAGTCATGCAACTTTTCTACGCCAAATACTTCTTTCTTTAATTTCGACAACTGATCACGCAGCTGTGCCGCCTTTTCAAACTCGAGGTTTCTTGCGTGCTCAAGCATTAGCTTCTCGAGCCGCGCAAGTTCGCGGGAGTTATCCTTGGGCGAGCGCTCCTGCGCCTCACTCGAATCAAAATCCTGCCCGCGCAAGAGCTCTGAGGTTCTCGGATCCACCACGCCATCAATGAGATCTCGAATCTGCTTGGTCACACCGCGTGGCGTGATCCCCCGCTCCAAATTAAAAGCCACCTGCTTCGTACGTCTGCGGTCTGTCTCATCGATCGCCCGGCGCATCGAATCCGTGATTCGATCGGCATACAGAATTGCCTGCCCGTTGAGGTGTCGGGCTGCGCGGCCAATGGTCTGAATGAGACTGCGCTCCGAGCGAAGAAAACCCTCTTTGTCTGCATCCAAGATCGCGACCAAGGAGACCTCGGGAATATCAAGGCCCTCACGCAGTAAGTTGATTCCAACCAGCACATCAAAAGCACCCAGACGGAGATCCCGAAGAATTTCAACCCGCTCAACCGTATCGATATCGGAGTGCAAATAGCGAACCTTGACGCCGTTATCGGCAAGGTAGTCGGTTAGGTCTTCCGCCATGCGTTTCGTCAAAGTCGTCACCAAGACCCGATCATTTTTCTCGACCCGGATCTTGATCTCCCCCAACAGATCATCAACCTGAGACAAGGCGGGTCGGACCTCAATCACGGGATCCACTAGCCCGGTCGGACGAACCAACTGTTCGACGACCGCACTGCCCGAATGCTCAAGTTCATAGGCCGATGGCGTGGCCGACACGAACACGGCTTGACGCATCTTGGGCTCGAATTCCTCGAACTTTAACGGCCGGTTATCCAGGGCCGATGGCAGCCGAAATCCAAAGTCCACCAGGGTCTGCTTACGCGATCGATCGCCCCGATACATTCCGCCGAGTTGGCCTACGGTGACGTGGCTCTCATCGATAAAAATAAGCGCATCGCTGGGCAGGTAGTCAACCAGTGTGGGCGGCGGCTCTCCGGGTTGCGCGCCCGAGAGGTGCCGGGTGTAGTTCTCAATACCCTTGCAAAAGCCCAACTCCGCCAGCATCTCCAGATCAAACCGCGTGCGCTGCTCAATACGCTGCGCTTCAACGAGCTTTCCCTCGTCGAGGAAAAATTTCGAACGCTCGCGTAACTCCTCTTTGATGGTCTCCACCGCACGCAGCACAACCTCTCGTGGTGTGACGTAGTGCGACGATGGATAGACTGCGAAACGCGGAATCTTTTGACGAATTCTTCCCGTTAGCGGGTCAAATAACTGTAATGACTCAATCTCATCATCGAACAGCTCGATTCGAAGGGCGAGCTCAGCGTGCTCGGCCGGGAAGACATCGATCGTATCCCCGCGCACTCGAAATACGCCCCTTGAGAACTCAATGTCGTTGCGCTGATACTGCATCCGGACCAGCTGCCCGATCAAATCCCGCTGGCTAAGTTTATCGCCCTGACGAACGATAAGAACCATCTGGTGATAGTCCGAGGGGTTTCCAATACCGTAGATGCATGAGACCGAGCCCACAATGATCGTGTCGCGACGCTCGAGAAGCGATTTTGTTGCCGATAACCGCATCTGTTCAATGTGCTCATTGATGGCTGAATCTTTTTCAATAAACAGATCCCGATGCGGCACATAGGCCTCCGGCTGGTAGTAGTCGTAATAGGACACAAAGTACTCCACCGCATTTCTGGGGAAGAACTCCCGCATCTCGGAGTACAACTGAGCCGCCAGGGTCTTGTTGGGCGCCAGAATCAGTGCCGGGCGGCCGAGCCGCGCGATGACATTGGCCATGGTGAAGGTCTTGCCCGAACCCGTCACCCCGAGCAGTGTCTGAAACGAGAGCCCGTCCTCGACGCCCTCGACCAGGCGAGCGATCGCCTCCGGCTGATCGCCGGCAGGCTCGAACGGCAGCGCGAGCTCAAAGGGGCTTCCGGGGAACTGGATCACCCCGGGGTTTTCACGGACTCCCATGCTAGACTTTCGACTGATTTTTCCCGGTTAAAAAAATTTGTGCAATCGCGCATTTTCGCCTGTTGAGCCCTGAATTTCCAGATATTTTTCTCTCTCCGAGCCCTTGACAAAAGGGATTTGAACCTTCCATGACCAGCCCAAACACCTCCCTTTTTGCAGCCGTTGAGATGGCCCCTAAAGACCCAATTCTTGGTCTAACTGAAACCTACTTGGCTGACAGCCGGCCGAATAAGGTCAATCTAGGGGTTGGGGTCTACTACGACGATAACGGCAAGTTACCGTTACTTAGAGCCGTAAAGAAAGCAGAAGAGTCCAGAATAGCAAAAGGATTGGCTCGTGGTTATCAGCCAATCGATGGTCCCGCCGCCTATAACAAGGCGGTCCAGGCCCTCTTGTTCGGGGAATCCAGCCCGGAGCTCACCTCCGGCCGGGTGGTCACCATGGATACCCTAGGCGGCACGGGCGGGCTTAAAGTAGGCGCAGATTACCTACGCCGGCTGATCCCGAGCAGCAATGTCCTCATCAGTGACCCCACCTGGGAGAACCACCGGGGGGTGTTCGAAAATGCGGGCTTCCAAGTTGGAACCTATACCTACTACGACGCGAAGACCCACGGACTTGATTTCGGCGGAATGGTCAAAAGCCTTAAAGGGATGCCGGACCGAAGCATCGTCTTGCTCCACGCCTGCTGCCATAACCCGACCGGCGTAGACCTTACCGCCCAGCAGTGGGAGGAGGTCGTCACCCTGTGCAGGGTTAAGAACTTTGTCCCCTTCCTTGACCTTGCTTACCAAGGGTTTGGCGATGGGATTGCGCAAGACGCCCTCGCGGTGGAACTCTTCTCAAAGTCTGGACTTCCATTTCTGGTCGCAAGCTCATTTTCAAAATCATTTTCTCTTTACGGCGAACGCGTTGGTGCACTAACGATCGTCACGGCCGACGCCAATGAGGCCACCCGAGTTCTCAGCCAGGCCAAGCGGATCATCCGCACCAACTACTCCAACCCCCCAACCCATGGGGGCGCCATCGTCACCGATGTTCTCACCACCCCGGAGCTACGAAAACTCTGGGAAGACGAGCTCGCCGAGATGCGCAATCGTATCCGCGAGATGCGCATGGAGTTTGTCGCGCGATTAAAAGCGCTCAATGTGAAACAGGACTTTTCTTTCGTGGCTCGTCAACGCGGAATGTTCAGTTTTTCAGGCCTCAACCCCCAACAGGTGGACCGGCTTCGCGAAGAGTTTGCAATCTACGCAATACAATCGGGACGAATCTGTGTCGCCGCAATGAACTCAGGCAATATCGATCGCGTTGTCAAATCGGTCGCAGCGGTCCTGTAACCGCAATTGCATAAACTCGCGATTCGCCCTCAGTCCTCTGGTCAGTTAGGCCTGACAAGCGCCTAGCATTTCACCCTAAGGAGTTCCCCGAAGTGACTTCGGGGGACAGATCTGTTGTCATAGGGTCTGGGCTGACCGGGGAGCGGACATGCTGTGCCTTTATAAGGCAGGGAACTGACCTGCCATGACCTCAACAATTCGAATTGCCGTCTGCGACGACTGGGAACACTGCGCGCTAGAGTGCGCCGACTGGAGCACTCTGCAGCAACGCGCCGACGTTCAGATCTTTACATCTGCATTTTCCTCTCGAGACGAGGCAATCGCAATACTGAAAGATTTTGATGCGATCTGCTTAATGCGGGAACGCACACCCTTTCCAAAAGAAGTTATTGCCAAGCTCCCCAGGCTCAGACGACTGCTCTATACCGGTGAGCGTAATCTCTCGGTTGATTCAGAATTTGCACGTAGTCAGGGCATCACTGTCTCGGGCACTCCCGGGGGGCCTAACAAGGCATCAACTGCAGAACATACCTGGTCGATGATCCTCGGCGCAACGCGACGGACTGTTCCCGCAATGACAGGCCTGCTCGCAGGGTACTGGAGAGGAGACCCCACCGGCGAACCCTATGCGCTTCCCGACACCCTTGAGGGTGATCGCTTAGGTATTCTCGGACTGGGCGGCATCGGTGCACGGGTCGCTCGAATTGGACAGGCCATCGGCATGGAGGTCGTTGCCTGGAGTCAGAACCTCACCGATGAAAAAGCAGCCGAACATGGCGTGCGCCGCGTTGAGAAAAACGAGTTACTCGCAACCTCGAAGATTATTTCACTTCACCTCGTTCTATCAGACCGTACACGGGGTCTGATTGGGCCCACCGAATTCTCATTGATGCGCCGTGATTCAGTATTGGTGAACACCTCCCGCGCCGGTCTCATCGATGAGACCGCATTAATCGAGGCACTCGATTCAGGAAGGCCGTCTCATGCAGCACTTGATGTCTTCACCGTCGAACCACTGCCAAAGGATCATCCGATACTTGGACACCCCGCGGTAACTCTCACACCACACCTTGGTTTTGTATCAACGCGTGTCTATGAGATGTTTTACAAAACGATCGTGAACGATCTCTCGAAATGGGTTGAAGAACGAGAGCCGCACTGATTGTCTTACGCGCTTGCCGGTGTTGGCGGATGCTCCTCTGGGCCCACACCCAAGGCGATTAGAAAACGAGAAACCATGTTGTAGGCCGCGATTACGCCAACCAACTCCACAACTTTTGTATTGCCGAGCTGCTTTTGTAACTCACCAAGAACCTCTGGGGCAACCTGGATCTGGCGTGTCATTTGAAACGTTAATCGAATCACCTGCTGTTCGGTGGAGTCGAACATCGAGAAATCCGCAGTCTCATTGTCGATGAGACGCAGTGCATCGACCTGTGCCTGGGTTCCGCCTGCTGCCAGTAATTCGGGTGAATGGTGAAAAAACTCATACTCCGCCCCGTTGAGCACTGCAACACCACACATTGCAATTTCTCGATGCTTTGCCGAGATCGACAAATTCCGACGAACCTCCCCAATAAAGGCATTCCAGCCGCGGGCATACGGAATGCTATGTAAGAGCATTCGGTCGAGATTAATTAGCTGGCCGCCGCGTCGTTTGCGAATCGCACCCACCACGTCAGCCGGATCTGAAAGATCATGCGCGACATAAGGAATGATTGGTGAGGGTGTTGGGGTCATAACCGCCTCGCAATGGCGTTGATTGGACGCCCATTCTATCGAAGCGCGCTCGCCGGGAGAACGCTTCGGCGGTCGAGGCGCCCAGCTGTGCAGTGGAGCTCAGCAAGAGGGTTGGAGATATTGTAAAATCCCGGCTCTTTCCTCGATAGCTCAGTTGGTAGAGCACCGGACTGTTAATCCGTAGGTCCCTGGTTCGAGCCCAGGTCGAGGAGCCATACAAACTAGAAGGCGCTTAGCCGTCTGATAACTGCAACCGGGAAGGATTTTTCTGCTCCCGGTTATGCCACCAGAGGGCAAGCCCCCGGTAGAGCCCGTGCACAAACTTACAGTAGGGCATCAATAAGAAAAATGTGAGCACCGTCGAGAGGTGCACAAGGTGCAAAAGCGGCATTGCTGCCGTGGATCTGAGCACCATAGACAGCAGCCCGCTCGCAGCAACTACCAAGAGAAGTGTCACAAACCCGACATCCATGGTGGTCTGCGTTGGGTCTGTCAGCGCCTCGTGGCGGCGGCGCCTCTGAACTAATGCCGCCACGCAACCGATTACCATCAGCAGCCCGCCGGTTATTCCCAAGAGCTTGGGCAGACTGGTCATCGCATAGGGCGCAGAAAGGCCCAGACCATAGTGATAGAAGGTTGCAACACTGGTCGATGCAAAACACAACATAAAACCAAGAAATACCATCTGATGTGCGATTCGTCGCTGCTGGGTAGGCTGGTCATTATCCTGCGCACAGCCCTGACCGCCGCCATCGAGATATCGTAGTTGAACAATATCCGATAAGGTCTGCCGGGCCTCTGCCAGGGGGTAGGCCTCTTCGTTTGCAAGCCCATTGAGCAGTCGCCAGTATCGATACCCACTCATGGCCATCGCGCCAATCGAGAATAAAAAGATAGGCCCAAATAGCCCCACCAAGACATTGTGCGGTGTGATGTCGTAAAACAATTGCTCCGTACTCGCAGCCAGAAATAGTTTTTCTGCATCTTTGCCGGCAAGAATAAATGCCAGAAGAAAAATCACAACAAACCCAATGATGCTGCCCGCCACAAGTGCAACACCCTGCTGTTGGTAAAGCCTGCCCAGCCAGCCCGGGGTCGCAAACCTGGCGTAGGTTTCTTTACGGACCGCCGCCATTGCTTTTGGCACTTCGATTGCAAATTCATGCGGGGGTGCGTACTGGCAGGCGTGATAACAGGCCCCGCAGTTATGGCAGAGATTAGCCAGAAAGTGCATCGACTCTGCTGTAAATTCAAGTCGACGCTCCATTGCCGGGAATACAGCACAGAAACCCTCGCAGTAGCGGCAGGAGTTACAAATCCCCATCGTGCGCGCAGCCTCCTGGGTTGCATCGGTGTGGCGGACAATCGGAATAAACGCCCCGCTCATCTGCATAGCTCTTCTTGAGGGCGGCGCATCGCTGCGAGAGCCGCCTGCTGACCAGCCAATCGCCCGAAAACGGACCCAATCGTCATCCCCACACCGGCGACATAACCTTGGCCCAATACATTGCCCGCAACAATCTCTCCTGCGGCGAAAAGGTTCTCCGAATAATCATCGAACAACACCTGACACTTGTTATTGATTTTCACGCCAAGGTAGGTAAATGTAATTCCGGGGCGCAGGGGATAGGCTGTAAACGGAGGGGTATCGAGTCTCTGGGCCCAGTGGGTTTTGGGTGGTGTCAGCCCCTCGGTATGACAATCATCTAGCACCGCATGGTTAAACCGTCCGGTAACTACCGCTGCGTTATAGGCGCTTACCGTTTTGCTCAGAGCATCAGGGTGTAATCCAATTTTTACTGCAAGCGCCTCAATCGTTTGAGCACTCTCACCGGGAAAAACAGGCGGCATAAAGCGGCCCTGCGCCTTCGCATCAATAATTGAGTAGCCAATCTGATCCGGTTGCTGGGCAACCAGGCGACCCCAGATCGCATAACGCTTTGGCCAGAAATCCTCGCCTTCGTCATAAAACCGTTGACCCTCTTTGTTGACAACAATTCCAAGAGAGACGCAATCAATCCGGGTCACGATTCCGCCGTCATACATCGGGGCCCGTGCATCAATTGCGACACAATGGCCCTGGGTTGCATCACCAATCGATTGCGCGCCCTGGGCAATCAGATCTCTGAGCAACACCCCTTGATTAAAACGGCATCCGCGGATTAGGAATTGATCTGCCGCAGGTCCCCAGGCCTCGCGAAGCCACTCTCGATTAGATTCAAATCCGCCACTCGCTACAACCACCGCCTTAGCGGGAAGTCGGTGTGACCCGCCAGCCTTATCTGACACCCAGGCCGCCTGAAATCCCTTACGGTCGATCTCAAGTCGCTCGACTGGGCTGTCGTACTGAATCTGAATTCCCAATGACTCGGCCGACCGGTAATAGGCGTTCATTAAGGCTTTACCACCACCCAGGAAGAAATTGTTGGTTCTCGAGAGATGGAGTGTGCCGCCAAGGCAGGCCTGGAATCGAACGCCGTATCGCTGCATCCACTGGGGGCACTCTGACGATGCGCGAATCACTTGACGGGCAAGCTCCTCAGTGGTCTTGCCACCGGTAACTCGAATCAAATCATCAAAAAACTCGTCCTCGCCATACGCGTCGGTCAGATAGCCCATTGGACTGTCATGCATGACACGGATATTTCGGGTGTGAATACTATTGCCACCCCGCTCAGCGCGAGAGGCAGACTCCAACACCACAACCCGCCGGGCACCATGCTCAACAGCCGACAAGGCCGCACAGAGGGCGGCATTACCTCCGCCAATAACCAAGACATCAATCATTCAACGCGCATGCTAATCAGAACTGATAACGACGCAGGCCACCATCGACCGGGATTACTGTTCCGGTAATGTACTGGGCGAGGGGCGAGCAAAGAAAAATCGCAAGCGCCGCGAGATCCTCGGGCTCGCCATAGCGGCCCATCGGGATCTCATGTTCGGACTGCCAGGCCCGGTACTCTGGGGTGTAATTCCTGAGGATCTGGTCACTCATGATTCGGCCAGGCGGAATACTGTTGACCGTGACTCCTTTTTTTCCAACCTCGCGAGACAATCCCTTAGACCAGGAGTGGATTGCGGCCTTTGCACAGAATGCGCCATTAATTCCGTCGGGCTCTGATTTACCGGTGATGTTGATGATACGACCCCAGCCGTTATTCATCATCTGATCAATTAAGCGATCTGTGAGTTGACGATGCCGGGTGAAGTTTAGTGTCATGGCCTCGTGCCAAGTCTCCTCAGCGGTATGCAGTTTGAAGGGCCGCGAGCCGCCTGCGTTATTGATCAGAATATCGACACGCCCTAAGCCCGATAATGCCGCACGGGCAACATGCTCCGGCGCATCCTCTGCCATCGCATCCTGCACAATCACCACCGGTGGCTTTCCTCCCTCCGCGGTGATTTCCTTTGAGAGTTCTTCGAGATGCTGCTGACGACGTCCCGTAATTGCCAGGTGTACGCCCTCCCTGGCGAGCCCTTTGGCAATCGCTCGACCGATACCCGAGCTTGCACCCGTCACAATTCCCGTCTTGCCGATGAGTTGAAGATCCATCACGCCCCCCTTCGTCGTTTTTAAATAAAAGCGCCTGCTAAACGCCTGCCTCGTAATTTGGACACGATTGTATACAAAAGGGAGCACTCCTGGCAAATCGTCGTTACACTCATGTCATGACCTACGCCGATCAAGCCTACGAGCAGATCCTTAAGCGAATTCGTAATGCCGAGCTGCGTCAGGGCGACCCGCTCACCGAGGATCGAATCGCCGCCGAACTTGGAATGAGCCGCACACCAGTGCGGGAGGCTCTCGGCCGCCTCGTAAGCCGTGGTCTCGCCGAGATCTCGTTTGGCCGTACCCTCGCCGTGCGCCGACTTGAACGAACACAGGTGATTGAGCTCTATGAGATGCGGCAGATACTCGAGGGCGCAGCCGCACGGCTTGCGGCCAAGCATGCGTCAAAGGCAGAGATTTTCTCCCTTGAACAGATCCTAGAGAAAACAAAGCCAGTCAAAGGTAGTGTTAAACATAAGCCAAACGATATGGCGAAACTCAATACCGATTTCCACGAGGCGATTGTTCAGGCAACCCATAACCGCTACCTACAGCAGCAGGCATCTCAGCTCAATGAGTCGCTTTGGCTACTCAATGGCACGACCTTCTCGTTTAAAGGCCGCTCAGAGACCGCCTACAACGAACACAAATCCGTGTTTGAGGCGATCGCTGCTGGCCAAGAAGAGCAGGCCGAAGCTCTTGCCCGACTTCATATCGAGAAATCTCTTCAAATCCGCCTCACGATGGGTATCTAAGAGCCGGTCTGCAACAACCCAAAGCCCCCAAGGACAGCCCCAGCGGCGATGAGGTAGACCGGGGCAAGGCGGGAGAAATAAGCGATCGCGATAGCGACCACCGTCACCAATCCCACGCGCCACTCACTAATCCAAGGTTTGAGTAGCACGATACCCGTTGCAAAAATCAAGCCGATAGCAATCGGTGCCAAGCCCTCGCGCAGGCCCCTCATCCAATACGAATTCGGATTCGAGACAATTTTTCGGCCTGCATAAACAGCGAGAATTGCGGAGGGCATTAGGCAGCCGACCGTCATGGCAACAGCCCCCCAGAATCCGGCGGCCTGCCAACCCAGCACCGTTACGAATAAGACATTGGGCCCGGGGGCCGATTGAGCCAGGGCAATCGAACCCATAAACTGGGCATCGGTCAGAAGTCCTTTATCCGCAACTAGATATTTGTGCATTGCGGGTGCGAGGGAGAGAGCCCCGCCAGTAGCGAGGAGTGAGAGCAGCAGAAACCGAAGAAATAAATCGATAATCAATGGCCAGCCAACATCAGGCGTTATCGCACTCAACATATCTACTCTTTTTCTGAGACCTGCGTTTTTACCCCTTCGCCTGCGCCCTGACCACGAATCTGCCAAAGCCGAATCGCAATCGCCGGAACGCCAAACACCAACATTGTCATCGGCAAGGACATCCCCCCGATGCCAACGGCCAAGACTGTTCCTACCAGCGCAATCCAGCCAATCCTGTAACCGGACTGCGAACCAATTAGACGCAGACCCATCGCGACAACCAGGCCGATCGACACAGCGCCCATACCCAATAATGCACCCTTCGTTACAGGGTGCTCGGAAAACGACTGAAACA
>JACCDZ011737844.1_pt1 | contig 104082 bp, 102 predicted proteins | sample 7449551 | NCBI WGS metagenome assembly JACCDZ01 (sample SAMN15323452, study PRJNA562643) | freshwater metagenome | isolation source: river surface water | place: USA:Blue River Watershed | collected 2017-08-18
ACATTCTTTTGTGATTGTTGGTAATACAGTCATGTTTGGAACTGGTGCTGTAACGTCATCAACCACTACAGTTTGAGTTTGTGTAGTTGTATTTCCATTTCCATCATTAAACAACCAAGTAATAGTGTATGTACCTTGTTGGGTATATGTTAACGCATCTGTAGTTGTTGCTGTTAATGTACCTACACAATTATCAGTAGCTGTTGGTGCAATAATATCGCCCGTTACAACAGCACATTCTTTTGTGATTGTTGGTAATACAGTCATGTTTGGAACTGGTGCTGTAACGTCATCAACCACTACAGTTTGAGTTTGTGTAGTTGTATTTCCATTTCCATCATCAAACAACCAAGTAATAGTGTATGTACCTTGTTGGGTATATGTTAACGGATCTGTAGTCGTTGCTGTTAATGTACCTACACAATTATCAGTTGCTGTAGGTGCAACAATATCACCCGTTACAACAGCACATTCTTTTGTGATTGTAGGTAATACATTCATATTTGGAACTGGTGCTGTAACATCATCAACTACTACTGTTTGAGTTTGAGTTGTTCTATTTCCATTTCCATCATCATATAACCAAGTAATAGTATAGGTACCTTGTTGTGCATAGGTTAATGGATCTATTGTTGTTGCAGTAATAGAACCTGCACAATTATCAGTAGCCGTTGGCGCAACAATATCTCCAGCTACTACTGCACATTCTTTAGTAATTGTTGGTAACACTGGCATATCTAACACAGGAGCAGTGGTATCGACAAAAGATATAACTATAGATGTATTTTGAGAACATCCATTAAAATCTGTTACAATAACTGAATAAGTTCCGGCTGCCAAACCAGTTGCAGTCGCAGTATTTGCGCCATTTGACCAATTATAAATATAAGGTGAAACACCACCAGTAACATTAACTGTAGCTACACCGTCTGCAGAATTTGCACATGTTGCAGGAACATCCTGACTAGTTTGTAAAATTATTGTAGTTGGTTGTGTAACTGTAACATTTACCGTTTTAGTACAACCATTTGCATCGGTAATAATTACAGAATAATTACCTGCAGCTAAACCTGATCTATCTTCGGTAGTAATACCGCCACCCCAATTAAAAGTATAAGGAGCTGTTCCGCCAGTTGGAGTTAAATTTATAGCTCCGTTTGTTCCTCCATTACAAGAAACATTTGTTACAACTGTTGAAGCATTAATTGCTGTAGGCTGCATCACTGTTACATTTAACGTTTTAGTACAACCATTTGCGTCGGTAATTGTTACCGAATATGCACCTGCCGCTAATCCTGTTCTATCTTCAGTAGTTATTCCACCTCCCCAATCAAAAGTATAAGGAGCGGTTCCACCAGTAGGAGTTAAATTAATTGCTCCATTAACTCCACCATTACAAGAAACATTTGTAACAACTGTGGTTCCATTCACTAAAGATGTAGGTTGACTTACAGAAGCATTAATAGTTTCCGAACAACCGTTTGCATCGGTAATAATTACAGAATAATTACCAGCGGCTAAACCAGTTCTATCCTCGGTAGTTATTCCACCACCCCAATTAAAAGTATATGGAGCTGTACCACCAGTTGGAGTTAAATTTATAGCTCCGTTTGATCCACCAAAACAAGATACATTCGTTACTGCAGTTGTACCCGAAACAGGTACAGATAAACCTACGGTTGCATTAATTGTTTTTGTACAACTATTTGCATCGGTGATTACAACAGAATAATTACCCGCAGCTAAACCTGTTCTATCTTCAGTTGTTATACCTCCACCCCAATCATAAGAATAAGGTGGGGTTCCACCCATTGGTGTCAGATCAATTGCACCTGTTAATCCACCCGTACATGAAATATTTGTAACTACTGCAGATCCATCTACTCCGTTTGTTGGTTGATTTACAGTTACATTTACAGTTTTTGAACATACATTTGCATCTGTTATTATTACAGAGTATGTACCTGCTGTTAATCCTGTTCTGTCTTCAGTAGTAATACCGCCACCCCAATTAAAAGTATAAGGAGGAGTACCGCCTGTTGGAGTTAAATCTATGCTACCGTTTGAACCACCAAAACAAGATACGTTTGTAACCGAAGTTGTTCCATTAATTGCTGATGGTTGTTGTATTGTAAAATTTTTAATAACAGAACAAGTTCCATCTGAAATTGTAACCGAATAATTACCTGCCACTAAACCTGTTGCTGTTGAAGCATTTCCGCCTGAAGGCGACCAACTATATGCATAAGTTCCTGTTCCCCCAATTAAGGAAACGGTTGCGGAACCATTTGAGCCACCATTACACCACACATTCATTTGAGATTGTGTAATTGTTGGAAAATTAGCTACAGTTAAAGTTGCATCAGTTGAGTTAGCAAAACAAGTATTAACTCCGTTTATTGCAACACATCTGTACGTATAGCCACTCATAGCTGTTGATACAGCTGATATGGTTAAATTAGCTGTGTAGCATTAGAATAAGGCCCACCGTTTGAAATAGTTGTGTAACCAGAACCTGTGTTAACTTGCCATTCGTAAGCTGTTGCACCAGTTGCTGCTGCATTTAAAGTTACAGAACTTCCATCACATGTACTTACATTACTAGGATTTAAACTAAAAACAGGTGGTGTACATGCAATAACTACTGGACCAACTTTAATATTATCTACTTTATAATATAAAATGGCTTGAAATGAAATTTGTACCGAAGTAACTGTTACACCATTTACACCTGCATCAATAGTTTTAGAACTTGATGTATTTGTACCAGCTGTCATAGCTGTCATATCTTGATATGTAAAACTATCTTGACCAGAAGTAGTTAATGTATACCATGGAGGCAAAGTATAAAATTGTGAATAAGAATTCATACTTTGGTGTTGTACCCATATTCCGTAGAATTGAAAGGGCTGACCATCTTGTCTTTTTAAAGTAAAAGTATCTCCACCTGAGCCATCTTTTCTTAAAGCTTTACTATTTGAAACTCCGCCTGTATTAATATTTGTAAAAGAACCATTTCCACCTGATGTTAATACGTAGGGAACGCCGCCGATTGTAATATCGGCCTGAGTATTCCAAAAACCAAAACCAGCGGGTCCACTTGAAATTACAGCAGGAGTATTGAAATCATAAGTTGTTTGCGATTGTAATTGTGTTACAAATAAAAAGGCACTGACAATTAAATAAATTAATTTTTTTCCTTTCATAAAATTTTGAAGTTTAAAACTATTATATTTTTAATAATAGTTATGTTAAATTAATGTTTTTTAAAATAAGATAATAAAAACTCTAATTAACAATTAGACACTTTATAAGTTGAAAAACTTATTTTTAAAATGATACGTAATTACTTTTTCATGCATTTTAATTTTGTTAGTAAATACTAATATTTACATTATGTTAATACTTTTTTTGGTACTCAGTGTTATATTTCAAATAAAATTGTTGTGTTCTTTAATTTTGGTTAAACTTTTATTAAAAAACAGCACTAATTTAGGTATAAAATTCACAAATTATTATTTTTTTTTAATAAAATTTTTGTTTATATTTTAGTTAAACAATTGTAAAAAAAAACAGCCTAAAATACTAATTTAGACTGTTTTAACAAATATTATACCGAAAATTATTTTCTGCTTAAAACCTTTTTAGATTTTTCAATAATTGCATTAGCATTTAAGCCGTATTTTTCCATTAAAGCTTCAGGAGTACCAGATTCACCAAAAACATCGTTTACAGCAACAAACTCCTGTGGTGCTGGTTTGTTTAAAGCTAAAACGCCCGAAATACTTTCCCCTAAACCACCCAAACAATTATGCTCTTCGGCAGTAACAATACAACCTGTTTTTGCAACCGATTTTAAAATAGTTTCTTCGTCTAAAGGTTTAATAGTATGTACATTAATGACTTCTGCAGAAATTCCATCTTTTTCTAAAGCTTCGGCAGCTTGTAAAGCTTCCCAAACTAAATGACCTGTAGCTACAAGTGTAACATCGGTTCCTTCACTAAGTACAACAGCTTTACCAATTTCAAAAGGCATGTCTTCTGGAATAAAATTAGGTACTACGGGTCTACCAAATCGCAAATAAACCGGACCATTAAAATCGGCAATTGCCAAAGTAGCAGCTTTTGTTTGGTTGTAATCACACGTATTAATAACGGTCATACCTGGCAGCATTTTCATTAAGCCTATATCTTCTAAAATTTGATGGGTTGCGCCATCTTCACCCAAGGTTAAACCTGCGTGCGAAGCACAAATTTTTACATTTTTTTCAGAATATGCTACCGATTGACGTATTTGATCGTATACACGGCCTGTTGAAAAGTTTGCAAATGTACCTGTAAAAGGAATTTTTCCTCCAATTGTTAAACCTGCTGCTAAACCAATCATGTTGGCTTCTGCAATACCCACTTGGAAAAAACGCTCTGGATGATTCTTTTTAAAATCGTCCATTTTTAACGATCCAATTAAATCGGCACATAAGGCAACAACATTTTCATTTTTCTTACCTAATTCTGTTAAACCTGCTCCAAAACCAGAACGGGTATCTTTACTACCTAAGTTTATATATTTTTTCATTAATGTATTATCTTTTAAATATTTAAGTAATTCTTACTTACAATTAATAATCACCTAAAGTTGCTGGGTTTTGGTTTAAAGCGTTTTCTAACTGTTCGTTATTAGGTGCTTTACCGTGCCAAGCGTGTGTGTGCATCATAAAATCTACCCCATTACCCATTTCGGTATGTAACAATACCATAATTGGTTTTTTATTCCCCGTTTTTTGCTTAGCCACTTGTAAACCTTGAATTACAGCTTCTAAATCATTTCCTTTTTCAATAGTTAAAACATCCCAACCAAAGGCTTCAAACTTAGCTTGTAAACTACCCATATTTAAAACCTCATCAGTTGAACCATCAATTTGTTTTCCATTCACATCAACCGTTGCAATAATATTATCAACTTTATTAGCGGCAGCATACATTAAAGCTTCCCAGTTTTGACCTTCTTGCAATTCGCCATCGCCCATAAGCACGTACACTAATTTACCGTCGTTATTTAACTTTTTAGCTTGTGCAGCACCTAAAGCTACCGACAAACCTTGACCTAAAGAACCTGATGCCATGCGAACACCTGGTAAATGGCTGTGTGTTGTTGGGTGCCCTTGTAAACGAGAGTCGATTTTTCTAAAAGATGCTAATTCGCTAACTGGAAAATAGCCACTACGTGCTAAAACGCTGTAAAATACTGGAGAAATGTGTCCGTTTGATAAAAAGAAAAGGTCTTCGTTTTTGCCATTCATTTCAAATACTTCGTTACGATCCATAAGTACTTGATACAATGCTACAAAATATTCAGCGCAGCCTAATGATCCACCCGGATGACCCGAATTTACAGCATGCACCATTCGTAAAACATCTCTTCTTACTTGTGTTACCAAGTTTTGTAATTGTTGTGTGTTAGGTTTCATTTATAAACGCATAAAATTTATAGGGTACAAAGATAAGTTTTTTAAAAGATTGCACGCAAAAACTTGCTATTTTTGTTCACTTTAAATTAATTAGGTATACTGCATTTATTTATGAAACTTTTAAAATTGTATTGGCAAAATTACATAAGTGCTTATAAAGGCTTATCACAAGCAACTTGGTTGTTAGCTATGGTTATGTTTATAAACCAAAGTGGGTCTATGGTTTTGCCATTTTTAGGCGTTTATATGGCTACGGTTTTAAACTTTTCGCTTCAAAATGCAGGCATTGTATTAAGCATGTTTGGTATTGGTAGTATTGCTGGCTCATTTGTTGGCGGGTGGCTTACTGATAAATTTGGATCGTTTAAAATTCAAACATTCAGCTTGTTTTTTAGTATTCCATTTTATATAATTGTACCTTATTTTAAAACGTTTGAAACACTTTGTATTGCTATTTTATTTTTAAGTTTTATTAAAGAATTGTTCAGACCTGCTAATAGTGCATCGGTATCGTTTTATGCGAAACCAGAAAATCTTACACGAGCTTTTTCGTTAAACCGAATGGCTTTAAATTTAGGTTACTCTATTGGTCCTGCAATAGGTGGTTTTTTAGCTGCAGTTTCTTACAACTTTTTGTTTTATGCAAACGCTTGTATGTCTTTCGTTGCCGGAATTTTGTTTGTTTTTTATTTTAAAAACCGCAAAGGAAATGCACCTTTTAAAGAATTGAATTCTACATTTCAGGTACCTATTAAAGAAAAATCGGCTTATTCCGATCGTATTTTTTTAATTTTTAGTTTTTTTATAGCAATTTACGCTTTTTGTTTTTTTCAGATTTTAAATACGTTGCCTTTATTTTACAAAAACGTTGCGTTGATGACCGAAAAAGAAGTAGGTTTATTAATGGGTTTTAATGGTATTGTTGTTTTTGTTCTTGAAATGGCTTTGGTGCATTTTGCCGAAAAAAAGTATACCTTAACAACTAACATGATTATTGGGAGCTTATTTTGTGGTGCCGCATTTGTGGTTTTAATACCAACACACGTACAATTTATTTTATATGCATCAATTTTTTTAATTTCAATATCAGAAATTTTAATTATGCCATTTGCTTCAACCGTTGCTGTAAATCGATCTAAACCAACAAACAGAGGTTCTTATATGGGATTAAATGGCATATCTTTTTCTTTGGCTTTTGTCTCATCGCCTTTAATTGGAACGTACATTGCACAAAATTTTGGATTTACTAATTTGTGGATTTTTAATTGTATAATGATTGTTTTTACAAGTGTAGGGTTTTATTTTATAATGAAAAAAATTTAAATTATGAATGTTTTTAAAGTTGAAAATTTAGAAATTGGGTATAAAAACAAATCTTTATTTAATAATTTAAATTTTGAGTTAAAAACCGGCGTGCTTACTAGTTTGCTAGGTAGTAATGGTATAGGTAAATCAACGCTGCTTAAAACAATTTCGGGATTACTTGCTAAAAAAAACGGAGCAATTAGTATTGATGGCAAACAATTAAACCAATTTACTAATGCCGATTTTGCAAAAATGGTGAGTGTGGTGCTTACTAATGAAAACGTAAATAAAGATTTAACCGTTTTTGAATTGGTAAAATTGGGTAGACAACCTTACACCAATTGGCTGGATCAATTAACAACTGATGATTTATTATTTATTGACCAAGTTTTAATTGATTGTGAAATTAAATCGCTACAAAACTTAAAATTAGCACAGTTAAGCGATGGGCAATTACAACGAAGCCTTATTGCAAGAGCTGTTGTACAAAATACCCCTTTTATATTTTTAGATGAACCATCAACACATTTAGATTTATATCACAAAATGCGCTTATTTAAACTTTTAAAAAGGCTTTGTGAAGAAAAAAACAAATGCATTTTATTTTCTACCCATGATTTAGATTTAGCTTTACAGTTAAGCGATGAAATTATGTTACTTAAAGATGAAAAATTTTACTATAACAGCACTCAAAATTTAATAAACGAGGGTGTTTTTGATCGTTTTTTTGATACAGATGCTATTGTTTTTGATAAAAAAAGAAAACAATTTATTGTTCAATAAAATATAATTGGTGTTTTTGGTTGGTTGAAATATTGGCTATTGTCCAGTTAATTTTTTGTTTAAACGGATGTTTTCGCAATTCGCAATTAGTTTTAGTACAAATGCTGCATGAATTTTCTATACAAGCATCTAAATGAACAAAAAGTTCTATTCTATTTCCAAAATGATTAATTACAGTAGCTTCTAAGGCGTCAACTTCGCTATGACCTTCTTCAATATTAAAATACCAAGGAACCGTTAAATGGCAATCAAAATGAAGTGTGCTTCCGTATTTAATGATGCGTAAATTATGTAAATCAATCCAATTTACTCTTCTGTTTTCATTTAAAAAACCAACAACCTCGTTTAAAAGCAGTTCGTCGGTTTCGTCCATAATTCCCGAAATAGATTCACGTAAAATTTTATATCCGGTATAAATTATAAAAGCTGCAAAAAGCAAAGCTGTAACACTATCAATCCAAGCAATTTTAGTAAAATACAAAACAATTAAACCAATTACAATACCTATTGTAGAAAAGGTATCGGTTTGTAAATGTTTACCACTAGCAATTAATGCCAATGAATTGTTTATTTTGCCTTTTTTAATTGCGTAATAACCTAATAAATAATTAATTACAGCAGTAATTGCAATTAAAATTAAACCGAAATCTAATTGTTGAATAGCTTTTGGCGATTTTAACTCTCCAATTGCTTCGTAAATAATAACAACCCCCGCAATACTTATCAAAGTACCTTCAATAGATGCCGAAATAAACTCGGCCTTACCATGACCGTACGGATGGTTTTGATCTTTAGGCAATGCAGACAAATACAAGCTATACAAGCCAATAAAACCTGCAATTACATTAATGGTACTTTCTAAAGCATCGGTTAAAATAGCAACCGAATTGGTTACATACCAAGCGTATATTTTTACAATAAAAAGCAAAACACCAATTAAAGTAATTATACGCTGAAATTTATAATTTTCGGTAGCAATTGATGCCATACTATTATTTTTTAACTAATTTACAACTTAATTTCTACAACTTCGCCAACTTTTAATCCTTCTAAATGCCAATTGCCAATACGTACGCGAATTAAACGTAATGTAGGGAAACCAACAGCTGCTGTCATTTTACGAACCTGACGAAATTTACCTTGCGTTAACGTAATGGTTAACCAACTAGTAGGTCCGTGTCTGTCGCTACGTATGCGGTAACCTTCACCAATAAAATTAGGCTTATCAATAAGTGCAGCAAAACATTCTTTGGTTATTAATCGTTCGCCTTTTACACCTATTTCAACACCTTTTTTAAGTTTATCTATAGCTTCGTTGGTAATAACACCATCAACTTGAACTATGTATTGCTTTTCATAATGTGCTCCGCGAATTTTCTCGCTAACTTTTCCATCGGTAGTCAGCATCAATAAACCTTCCGAATTTTCATCTAACCTACCAATTGCCATGGTACCTTCGGGAAAATCAAACAAGTCGCCTAATTTCTTTTTGTTACGCTTTCTTTCATAAATAAATTGTGATAAATAGCCGGCTGGTTTATACAACAAAAAGTGCTGGTGCATAGTAAATGTTTTAACTAAACCCAAAAATACTAAAAAAAATCGTTTATTTGTTTAACCGAAGTGCAACCATATACTATAAAACTTGAATTATAAACTCTATTTTTACTTTTATAAAAGTACGCTAACCATTAATTTGCTTTTAGCTTTTTTAATAGGAATATTAACTCTTTCGTTTAAAGTTGCGGCGTTAATAATTATTTCGTTTGGTTTTTCTGCAGCAATATCTTATAAAGAAATTTACAAAAAAAACGAATATTACTTTTATTACAACAAAGGAATTACCAAAGAAAAACTCATAACATTTTGTACTTTGTTAAATATTTTAACGGCTTTATTGTTAATTTTTTTTGATCTTTGGTTATGAAAAACATTTTAGAAATTGATAGTATTCAAAAATACGTAAACAAAAACTTTTCGCTTTCGGATATTTTTATCAAGTGTGAAACTGGGAATATTATAGGCATTGTAGGACGCAATGGTTCAGGAAAATCAATTTTAATGCGTATTATTTTTGGTATTGAAAAAGCCGATTATAAATTTATTCGCATTAACAATAAAATAAACCTAAAACCTTACAAAACAAGTAGTTCCATAGTATATTTACCACAACATTCGTTTTTACCCAAAACCATTTTGATACGCAATTTAATAGATATTTATGTTGATATCAAAGATGATTTTATAAATGATGTGATTATTGAAAAGATTATAAACAAAAAAATCTTCGAAATTTCAAGTGGCGAATTAAGATATTTAGAATTAAAATTAATTTTAAATACTACTGCAAAATTTGTTTTATTAGATGAACCTTTTGGGTCATTAGCTCCTATTTTAAAAGAAAAAATTGCCGAATTAATAAAAGTTCAAAGCTTAACAAAGGGCATTATTATAACCGATCACGACTTTCGCAATCTAAGTACCATTACCACCCAAAACTATTTAATGCAAGCAGGCAGTTTAAAAAAAATAACAAACAACCAGCAACTTGCATTTTTTGGTTATCTACCACAAGATTATCTAAAAATTTAAATTGCTTAACCTAACATTAAATTAAAGATGAACTAAATTTCGATGGGAAAATTTTACCAGGATTCATGATGTTTTTAGGGTCGAATATTTTTTTTATTTGATGCATTAAATTCAGTTCGATTTCACTGAAAACAATCGGCATAAATTCTTTTTGAACCAACCCAATACCGTGTTCCCCAGAAATAGTTCCGTTTAACAATTTTGTAAGTTTAAATATTTCGTTTACCCCTTTTGGTACTTCCGTTTTCCATAAATCGTCATCCATATCTAACTTTACAATATTCACATGCAGGTTACCATCGCCAGCATGGCCGTAACAAATACTTTTAAAGCCGTATTTAGCACCAATTTCTTTAATACCTTTTAACAAAGCAGGCAATTCGTAACGTGGCACCACTGTATCCTCTTCTTTATAAACGGTGTTTTGCTTAACAGCTTCGGCAATATTTCTACGCAATTTCCAAAGTGTGTTTTTTTGGTCGGTAGTGTCTGCAAAAAGCACTTCATCTATTTCAAAATTTTCAACAACCGATAAAATCTTCTCGGCTTCATTCATTAAAACATCTTGATAATTTCCATCAACCTCAATTAATAAATGTGCTTCGTTTTCAGGTTTTAGATACACTTCGGGCACTTCAACAAACTTACTGGTCCAAACAATAGCATCTCGCTCCATAAATTCTAATGCACTTGGCACCACACCTGCTTTAAAAATAGCCGAAACGGCAGCAGCAGCCTGTTCCATTTTATAAAAAGGCACCCATAAAAGTACATTATGTTGTACTGCTGGTAACAATTTTAAAACTATTTTAGTAACAATTCCTAAAGTTCCTTCGCTACCAACCATTAACTGCGTTAAATTATATCCTGTTGCATTTTTTAAGGTATTTGCGGCTGTGGTAATAATATCGCCATTGGGTAAAACCACTTCTAAATTTAAAACATAATCTTTTGTAACACCGTATTTAACAGCACGAGCGCCACCTGCGTTTTCTGCAATATTTCCACCAATAAAACAACTGCCTTTACTGCTAGGATCTACAGGATAAAACAAACCTTTTTGTGCAACTGCGTTTTGTAAAACTTCGGTAATAACACCAGGTTGTGTAATAACTTGTAAGTTTTCTTCATCAATTTTTTCAATTTGATTCATACGTTCTAACGAAAGTCCAATACCTTTATGAACAGCTAAAATACCACCACTTAAACCTGTTCGTGCACCAATTGGTATAACAGGAATTTCGTTTTTAAAAGCAATTTTCATAATTGCACTTACTTGGATTGTTGATGCAGGTTTCACTACAACCGATGGTGGAAAAACCAAATCTTCGGTATGATCCTTTCCGTATTCATTCAACGTTTCATCGTCGGTAAAAACAAAAGCTTCACCAACAATTTTAATTAATTCAGTTAATACAGTTGCAGTAATCATTATTCTATGTTTTTATAGTTGATTTTTTTCATGTTTGGTAAAAAATACGCAATAATACCAATTAAAGGTAAATAAGAACAAATGTAATACACATAATCTATAGAATACGCATCGGCTAAAACACCTAAAACGGCCGACCCTACACCGCCCATTCCAAAAGCAAAACCGTAAAACAAGCCCGAAACCATTCCTAATTTTTTAGGTAATAATTCTTGTGCATATACCAAAATAGCTGGAAAGGCCGATGAAATTATTAGTCCAATAATTACAATTAAAATTCCGGTTAATTGCAAGCCAACATACGGCAAGGCTAACGTAAATGGAGTAGCACCTAATACAGAAAACCAAATAACATATTTGCGTCCAAAACGGTCACCAAAAATCCCTCCTAAAAGTGTTCCCACAGCAACTGCAATTAAAAAATAAAACAAATATACTTGAGCTTGTACTTCGTTTAATCCAAATTTATCCATTGTGTAAAACTGAAAATAACTGGTTATACTTGATACATAAAAATATTTTGAAAAAATTAAAACCAATAAAATAGTAATAGCCGAATTAATTCTAAACACAGACAAATCAGGAACTTGTATTATTTTTTTAGTAGTACGCGATGCAATTTTTAATTTAGCTTGATACCATTTTGCAATGTAAGCCAATACAATTTGAGCCAAAACAGCAAAACTTACAAACCATAAAATATACAATTGCCCGTTGGGTAATACAATCCAAGCAATAAGCAACGGAGCCAAAGCTGTACCTGTATTACCGCCAATTTGAAAAACCGATTGTGCAAAACTACGCTTACCGTTTGATGCCATAAAAGCCACACGCGAAGATTCGGGATGGAAGATTGAAGAACCTATACCAACTAAAACCACCGAAAGTAAAATAATTGGATAATTAGGTGCATAAGCCAACATGGCAATACCCGACATGGTAAAAAACATACCAAAAATTTGTGAATATGGTTTAGGATTCTTGTCGGTATAAGCACCTACAATTGGTTGAAAAATAGAAGCTGCTAATTGATAACAAAGCGTTATCATACCTACTTGTGCAAAAGTTAAATGGTATTTAGCTTCTAACTTTGGATAAATTGCTGGTATTACCGCTTGCAACAAATCATTTAATAAATGGGCAACACTTATTGCTACCAATATGGCGTAAACCGGCTTTGTTGTTCCAGTTTTGGTTACTGTTGACATTTCTTTTTAATTGAATGTGCAAATTTATCCAATAGTAAACAATCATTTACTATTTAATCAATTTTTTATAAGTATTTTGTAAGTTTGTTAAAACGATTCATTATGCCCAACGAAAAGTTTCGCAACAAAAAAAGCTTACATGAAGTGGATGGAATTTCACAACCTAATCATGTGAATCAAAATTCCATAAAAAACATTCAAAATTTCAGAAAAAAAGCACTCAATATCAATTTGTTAATTGAAAATTTGTTGCAAGGCGATATACCTTCGTTAAGTAAGGCTATTACCTTAATTGAAAGTACCAATATCCAACATCAACAACAAGCAAATACCATTATTCAAGCATGTTTGCCTTATGCAAATAAATCAATCCGTATTGGTATAACCGGCGTTCCGGGTGTGGGAAAAAGTACTTTTATAGAAACATTTGGAACCTTTTTAACAAATAAGGGTAAAAAAGTAGCCGTTTTAGCTGTAGACCCAAGTAGTAGTATAAGTAAAGGAAGTATTTTGGGCGATAAAACCCGAATGGAAGATTTGGTTAAAAACAAAAATGCATTTATACGTCCTTCGGCTTCAGGTGAAAGCTTAGGAGGTGTATCTAGAAAAACCCGCGAAAGTATTATTTTATGTGAAGCAGCTGGGTTTGATACTATTTTAATTGAAACCGTTGGTGTGGGGCAAAGTGAAACTGCCGTTCATAGTATGACCGATTTCTTTTTACTATTGAATTTAGCAGGTGCTGGCGATGAATTACAAGGTATTAAACGCGGTATTATGGAAATGGCAGATGGTGTTGTTATTAATAAAGCAGATGGCGATAATTTAAAACGTGCCCAAACTGCAAAGTTAGATATTAACCGTGCCTTGCATTTGTTTCCTTTAAAAGAATCGAAATGGCAACCAAAAGTATTGTTAGCAAGCGCTTTTTATAACGAAGGTATTGAAGATATTTGGCAATTAATTGAGAATTATTTTAGTTTAGTTAAAGAAAATAACTTTTTTGAAACCAACCGAAACAACCAAAACATCTATTGGTTAAAAGAAACTATTAACGAACAGTTGCTATTAAATTTTTACGAAAACACACAAATTGTAAATCAATTACATACATTTCAAAAAAAGGTACAAAACAATGAAATATCGCCTTTTACAGCTGCAAATGAATTATTAAACTTGTATAACACAATAAACAAAAGCACTTAATTGAATTAAGTGCTTTGTGTTTTTATTTATTCCCTTTTGCGTAATCTGCTAAAAATTGTTCTAACCCTAAATCGGTTAACGGATGTTTTAATAATCCTAAAATAGAACTTAAAGGACCCGTCATTACATCGGCACCAATTTTTGCACAATTAACTATATGCATTGTATTACGAACCGACGCTGCTAAAATTTGCGTTTCAAAAGCGTAGTTATCATAAATCAATCTAATTTCATCAATTAAATTTAAACCATCGGTAGAAACATCGTCTAATCTACCAATAAACGGTGATACGTAAGTGGCACCCGCTTTAGCTGCTAACAAAGCTTGCCCTGCCGAAAAAACTAAGGTTACATTTGTTTTAATACCTTTATCAGAAAAATATTTACACGCTTTAATACCGTCTTTAGTCATTGGTAATTTAACAACAATTTGTTCGTTTAATTCCGCCAACTCCTCGCCTTCTTTAATCATTCCTTCAAAATCGGTAGCAATTACTTCTGCACTTACATCTCCATCTACAATTTCACAAATATCTACATAATGTTTTAAAATATTGTTTTTACCTGTAATACCTTCTTTCGCCATTAACGACGGGTTTGTGGTAACACCATCTAAAACACCCAAGGCTTGCGCTTCTTTTATTTGATCAAGGTTTGCTGTGTCTATAAAAAATTTCATTGTATTGTTGTTTTAAATTTATTTTAATTTGTAATGATTCATTAGTATTTTTTCATAAGTAGTATCGGGCAAAATCTTTTTAAGAAAGATAGAAAATTTTTGCATAAAAGCCCCTACTTTATAATGAATTTTAGGTTCTTTTGTTTGAATAATAGCGTGTATAGCTTTCGCCATTTCAATAGGATCTCCCCCATCGTTTACATGCTCGTTAATAGTTGCTAACTGACTGCTGTATACTTCTTTATACGGCGAATTTTCCAAAACCGGCGCATGAAATCTTCTAGCAGCTATATCGGTTGCAAAATCTCCAGGTGCTACATTCGTTACATTAATATTAAAAGGTTTTACTTCCATACGTATGGCCTCGGTTATCAATTCTAAAGCACCTTTACTTGCCGAATAAATGCCACGATAAGGCAATCCCATGTATCCAGCAATTGATGTTACGTTTATTATTAACCCCGATTTTTGTTTACGCATGTGCGGCAATACAGCTTTTATAACCTCTATTGGTCCAAAAACATTTGTGTGAAAATTATTTTGAATTTCTTCTAATGGAATTTCCTCAATGGGTCCAGTAATACCAACACCTGCGTTGTTAATTAGCACATCTATTTTTCCTTCGTTTGCAATAATATCGGTAATTGCTTTTTGTATTGATTCATTGTTTCTAACATCAAGGGCTACTAACGGAAAAGCATTTTTAGTTACATTTTCAGGATTTCTACTGCTTCCATATACTTTAAAACCTTGCTTTTGTAAATAAATACCTACTGTTTTGCCAATGCCCGATGATCCACCGGTAATCAATACTACTTTTGCCATTTTTAATATTTTCAACAAATATACAATAGCTATTTGTAAATTTAGTATTTTTAGTGTTCATAAACTTATTAAACCAACATGAACTATAAATTGTTTATACACGCAGTTGTAACAGTTGCATTTTTAAATTCGGGTATGCTTTTGGCGCAAAAACCAAAAGACCACGTAAAAGAAATGATGGAACATTTATCTAAAGATGAGTTAATTAAACACCTTACTATTATTGCAAGCGATGAAATGGAAGGTAGAAAAACAGGAGAACCCGGACAAAAAAAAGCTGCAAACTACATAAAAAATTTCTATAAAAAATTAGGAATTGATGCCCTGCCTGGTACCAACGATTATTACCAAAAAGTACCTTCGGAAGCAATGAAACGCATGTTTAGTCCTAAGTTAAACGATAGTGAAAACGTTGTTGCTTACATTAAAGGAAGTGAAAAACCCGATGAATATGTAGTTGTTTCTGCACATTACGACCACGTGGGTATTACAAACAACGAAATTTACAACGGTGCCGACGATAATGGTACAGGTACAACAGCTTTGTTAGAAATGGCACGAATGTTTAAAATTGCTCAAAAAAATGGATTTGGCCCAAAACGCTCCATTGTTTTTTTGCACTGCACTGGTGAAGAATACGGTTTGCATGGTTCGCGCTATTTTGTGAATTCTAAAATTATTCCGTTAGAAAACATTGTTGCAGATTTAAATGTTGATATGATTGGACGAAGAGATTTTACGTACAGCAACAATAAAACACCTTATATTTATTTAGTTGGAAGCGATAAAATTAGCAACGAATTACACCAAATTTCAGAAAATGCTAACAATAAATATACGCATTTAAAACTAGATTATACTTTTAACGATGATAAACATCCGGAAATGATTTATTACAGATCCGACCATTACAATTTTGCACAATACAACATTCCTGTAATTTTTTATTACAGCGGAGAACATGCAGATTATCACAAACCTACCGATACGGTTGATAAAATTAATTTTAACGACATGCTTAAACGTGTGCAACTTATTTTTGTAACAGCTTGGGAAATAACAAATAAACCAGACCGACTTAAACTAAATAATCAATGAAAAAAATAGCCATTTTATTTGTTTGCATGTTGATGTTTACAAATGTACACGCACAAGATAATACTGAAACCATTAAAGAAATTCAAAGTTACATTCAAGATACTTCTCAAAATCAATGGTTCGACCCTATAAATAAAAACGGAAATTTAGAAAACGGAACCAGTTATGATTTATCCTATTACGTTTTACCAACCAACGAAGTATTTTCTATCATTTACACTGTATTTGAAAAGCATACCATACAAAAAGTATTTTATTACAAAAACAATGAACTTATTGCATGTATAGCCGAAGAAACCGATGCAAACAATGCAAACAAATTGCTGCGTTATGCCGATTATTTTTATAAAAACGGTATACTTTTAAACACTTTAGAAGAAAAAAAAGAAATGCCTTCAGACCAATTTTATAACGAAGGAATGCAGAAATTAAAAACGCATCAAAACAACTAAAATAAAACTAAAAATAACTTGCATTTATCATAAAATTTAAATATCTTGCAAATGCTATAACTAAAAACCTAAAAAAATATGTCTCAAATAGGTAGATTATTCGATATTCCTTATTATCAGCAACAAAACTATCCGCTAGATAAAGCATTTTCAACTAAATACAATGGTGTTTGGAAATCAACCAGCACTGCCGAATATATAGAACAAGCAAATTACGTTTCAAAAGCATTGTTGGCTATGGGCGTAAAAAAGGGCGATAAAATTGCACTTATTACATCAACCAATCGCACCGAATGGAACATAATGGATATTGGTATTTTACAAACCGGCGCTGTTACAGTGCCCATTTATCCTACCATTTCAGAACACGATTACGAGTATATTATTAAGCATTCTGAAAGTATCTATGTATTTGTATCTGATAAAGTTATTTTAGAAAAATTAGATCGCGTTAAATTCAATATTCCAAAATTACGCGGTATTTATTCGTTCGATGATATTCCAGGTTGTGCCAATTGGCAACAAGTGGTAACCGCTGGTAAAGAAGCTTTAAATACTAATGAATTAGAAATTGCAAAAGCAAACGTATCGCCAAACGACTTAGCTTCAATCATTTATACATCGGGTACTACAGGCACACCAAAAGGAGTTATTCTTACACATAACAATATCATTAGCAATGTTTTAGGCTCAGAACCTCGTGTTCCGTTTGCAAAGGGAAGTTATACCGCATTGAGTTTTTTACCATGTTGCCATATTTTTGAACGAATGATTTTATACTTATTCCAATACATGGGTGTATCGGTTTATTTTGCGGAATCAATTGAAAAAATTTCAGACAATCTACAAGAAGTAAAACCGCAAGTAATGACGGTTGTTCCGCGTGTTTTAGAAAAAGTATTCGATAAAATTTATGCAAAAGGATCTGAACTTACAGGTATTAAAAAAGTACTTTTCTTTTGGGCATTGCGTTTAGCCGAGGATTTTAAACCATACCAAGCCAACGGTGGTTTTTATGAATTTAAACTAAAAATTGCTCGTAAATTAATATTCTCTAAATGGCAAGCTGCCTTGGGTGGCAATTTAGAATTATTGGTGTCGGGTTCTGCCCCACTTTCGCCGCGTTTGGCTCGCATTTTTGGCGGAGCTGCCATTCCTGTAATGGAAGGTTATGGTTTAACCGAAACTTCGCCCGTAATTTCGGTAAACGACCAACGCAACAGCGGTTGGAAAATTGGTTCGGTTGGTAGAGTTTTAAATAATGTAACCGTAAAATTTGCTGCCGATGGCGAAATTCTTTGTCAAGGTCCTTCTATTACAAGTGGATATTATAAAGACGAAGAAAAAACCAATGAAGCCTTTATTGATGGTTGGTTTCACACAGGTGATATTGGTATGATTGATAGCGATGGCTTTTTATTTATTACCGATCGTAAAAAAGAAATGTTTAAAACCAGCGGCGGTAAATACGTTGCCCCACAAATGATTGAAAATGCCATGAAACAATCGCGTTTTATAGAGCAGATTATGGTGGTAGGCGAAGGCCAAAAAATGCCAGCTGCGTTAATACAGCCTAATTTTGATTTTATTAAAGAATGGGCAAACCGCAACAAAGTAAACCTTGGTTTTACCTTAGACGAAGTTGTGAAAAACGAATTGGTTATAGAGCGTATTCAAAAAGAAATTGATACCATTAACCCGCAATTTGGTAAATGGGAACAAATTAAAAAGTTTGCACTTACTCCAAATGTTTGGAGTATTGATACCGGCGAATTAACCCCAACACTTAAACTAAAACGCAAAGTTATTTTAGAAAAGTATAAAAGTTTGTACGATAAAATATATAATTAATATGTTAAAATTTTAAATATATTTTGTTAATTAAAAAAAAAAAAAAATACATTAGCATAATTAACATTAAATAATATATTTATTATGAAAAAAATTTTAGCAACGTTATTCTTTTTGGGAATAACAACAACTGGGTTTTCACAATTATTAGAAACAAAAGAATATTCAGGTAGAGCATTAGTAAGTAGAACATCTAATACTATTGAAGTTACTTGTCAACCTGCTGAAAGAATATGTTTTACTTTAACTAGAGTTAGTTATGATCATGGTCTTGTTAGGTTAAGAATTCCTGATTTTTTAATAGATGAAATTGTTGCTCCAGCGAGTACTATAAATGGTCAACCTATTGAAGACTTGCCAAATGTCCCAGAGGACAATTCTGTAGAAAGACATTACATTATAGAATTACAACCAATTGAAGATTAAAAAGTAATCGTAATTAAAAACAATTTTAAAAACAAAAGATTTTCTATAATCTTTTGTTTTTTTATTTAATTTTTTAAAGTATGAAAAAAACATTTTTACTTTTATTTATATTATTGTTTACAACAATTTATGCTAATGATAAAAAGAAAATCATTGTTGCATTAAATCTTAATGATTGTATTTCTTGTTCTTTAGCGTTAACAGAAATTAATAGAGTTTTAAAACACCCTGAAATGACTATTGTCTTTGAAGAAGAGTTAATTGCAGACTCTACTCTAGTAAAGAAAAGGACAGGAATTAATAACTTTAAATCAGCTAAAGTAATCTACTCCGATTCCATATTTAAAGAATATGTTAATGGCATACAATCAACAATAAACATTGTTGAAAACAATAAAAAAACGTATGCATCTAATTTATACAAAATAAATGTATATGAATTTTTAAACACGTATTTAACTAATAAAAATAGCTGTTTTAAAAACGTTAAATCTGGTAATACTTACGCACAAGACAATGCTTCAATGATTGTAAGAAACTCTAAATTAGGAAGATGGAATTATTATACGGAAGATAAGGAAATAGATATTATTGCTGATGATTCATGGGTTAAAAAAGCTTACGAAATTTATTATGATAAAAATGAAACAGAAACAAAGTATAAAAGATTTCAAGAGTATGCAAAAGAATATCCTGTTCTTAATCCAATAATTAATAAAGGCAAAAAAATTAATGATAACGAATTGTTATTCATGACAACTATACACTTTATTGATGAAGTAGATGAAAAAGCCAGTTTCATTCAAAAAACGTTTCTTATAAACTATGATATTAATAAGAAAGATATTAAATCAATAAAATATATAAATGCTGAATCATTAGCAAAAAATAAAAGCTACCTAAGTTCTTCAAATATTCATGTTTATAAGAATAATTACATTTTAACTTTTGACGTTGCTGATTATAATACTACTGAACCTATAAATTATTTAGCTCTTTTTAAAATAAATTCTGAAAATACTAATGAATTAATTCTCGAAAAAATTATTGAAAACAACCTTCCAAAAAATTATTTAAAATACAACCTACATCATAATTTTAATGATTGTCACTTTGATAAAACTTTAGTACTATTTGATTATGGAGAATTTATTTATGATTTTGAAAAGAATATAGAATACAAAATACCTTTACCACAAAGTGAGTTCGATAATTTAACAAATATCTTTAAATCATTAACTACAGGTAAATTAAACGTATATGGGGTTTATGATATTGCTGATAAAGGATCAAGTATATTATTACTTTATTTTGATTCGGCTATGAATTTAAAATTAATGGAAATTGATAAAACTTCACAAAAAGCGTTATCTGAAAAAACTTTAATGACAGCTAAAGAACTTGAACCACACTTAAACTCTACATTTTCAATAAATGCTAATTTTGAAATAATCTATTATAACAAAACAACAAAATGTATTGAAACAATTTAGATTAATTTATTATTTTACACAAAACAAACGTAAAATATAACAAATCCTTAATTTTTAGTTAACACCTATAAATTTATCAAAAATAGTATGCGTGCATACTATTTTTTTATTATATTTGGTTTTAGGTTTAAGCACTTAAAAATGAAAAACACTACAATCGATTCAGTAATAAAAGCAACTTGGCAAGCCATTGCCCGTATGTATAACGAAGAAGCATCAAAATACGGTGCAACCATGGCGCTGGGTTACGCATTATTAAACATAGATAAAGAAGGAACAACATCAACCGCATTAGCACCGCGTTTAGGCATGGAACCTACCAGTTTAACGCGAACGCTAAAAACAATGGAAGATAAAGGGTTAATTACAAAAAAGAAAAATCCAAAAGACGGGCGTGGCGTAAATATTTACTTAACACCATTAGGTGTAGAAAAAAGAAGTTTATCTAAACAAACGGTTCTAAATTTTAATAATAAACTTTTAGAAACCTTTTCGCAACAACAAATTGATAACTTTATTGAAATGTCTGAGAAAATTCAGCTCATCATTAACGAAAAAAAGAAATTTTAAAATACCAAACTACCTATAAATATGAACAGATTAATAAAAAAAGTGGCTGTAATTGGGTCGGGAATCATGGGTTCTGGCATAGCTTGTCATTTTGCTAACATAGGCGTTAACGTACTATTGTTAGACATTGCCCCGAACCAATTGACCGAAGCTGAAGAAAAAAAAGGGCTTTCACTTACCCATAAAGCTGTTAAAAACCGTATTGTTAACGATAATTTGGCTACGGCTTTAAAACAAAGTCCCTCGCCTATTTACGATCAAAAATTTGCACAACGCATTACAACGGGCAATACAACCGATGATCTTTCTAAAATTAAAGATGTTGATTGGATTATTGAGGTAGTTGTAGAACGTTTAGATATTAAAAAATTAGTATACGAACAAATTGAAAAACATCGTACGCCAGGTACTTTAATTACATCAAATACTTCTGGAATTCCAATTCATTTCATGAGCGAAGGTCGTAGCCAAGATTTTCAAGAACATTTCTGTGGCACACACTTTTTTAATCCGGTTCGATACTTAAAACTTTTCGAAATTATTCCAGGACCAAAAACCAAGCCCGAAGTTTTATCGTTTTTAAACAATTACGGCGAAAAATTCTTAGGAAAAACATCGGTAGTAGCTAAAGATACTCCAGCTTTTATAGGCAACCGTATTGGTATTTATGGTATTATGAGTTTGTTTCATTTAGTAAAAGAAATGGATTTAACTATTGAAGAAGTTGATAAACTAACAGGCCCAGTTATTGGTCGACCAAAATCGGCTACTTTCCGTACGGTTGATGTGGTTGGTTTAGATACTTTAGTACACGTTGCCAACGGTTTGTATGATAACTGCCCTAACGATGAAGCACATGAGTTGTTTAAACTGCCTAATTTTATTAGCCACATGATGGAAAATAAATGGTTGGGTAGCAAAACAAAACAAGGTTTCTATAAAAAAGTAGATAAAGATATTTTATCGCTTGATTTGAATACCCTTGAATATCGCCCAAACAAAAAAGCAGCTTTCCAAACATTAGAACTTACCAAAACTATCGACAATGTTATTGATCGTTTTAAAGTATTGGTAAAAGGTAAAGATAAAGCGGGCGATTTTTACCGCAAATCGTTTGCAGGTTTGTTTGCGTATGTTTCTAATCGCGTACCTGAAATTACCAATGATTTATATAAGATAGACGATGCCATGAAAGCCGGATTTGGTTGGGAACACGGTCCTTTCCAAATTTGGGATGCCATTGGTGTAGAAAAAGGTATTGAATTAATTAAAGAAAACGGCGAAACAGTAGCTACTTGGGTTACTGATATGTTGGCATCAGGCAATAAATCATTCTATTCTGTAAAAGAAGGCGCTACTTATTATTACGATATCAATTCAAAATCGCAACAAAAAGTACCAGGTCAGGATGCTTTTATCATTTTAAACAACATTCGCGAAACCAAAAAAGTTTGGGGCAATGCAGATACTACTTTGTTTGATTTAGGCGATGGTATTTTAAACCTAGAATTTCATTCTAAAATGAATACCATAGGCGGCGGTGTAATCAGCGGAATTAATAAGGCGATAGATATAGCCGAAAAAGAATACGGTGGTTTGGTAATTGGCAATCAAGGTGCAAACTTTTCAGTTGGTGCTAATATCGGAATGATTTTTATGATGGCGGTTGAACAAGAATATGACGAGTTAAACTTTGCTATTAAATCGTTTCAAGATACCATGATGCGCGTGCGTTATTCAGGTATTCCAGTGATAGCTGCTCCGCATGGTATGACATTAGGTGGTGGTTGTGAATTAACCATGCACGCCGATAAAGCTATTGCTGCTGCTGAAACGTATATTGGTTTAGTAGAATTTGGTGTAGGTGTTATTCCTGGTGGTGGTGGTACTAAAGAAATGACCATGCGTTCTGCCGATTTATTTAAAAAGAACGATGTAAAACTAAATATTTTACAAGAACATTTTTTAACAATTGGTACTGCAAAAGTGGCTACATCGGCCTATGAAGGTTTTAACAACGGGGTACTTTTACCTACTAAAGATATAGTAGTTGTAAATAAAGACCGACAAATTGCTGAAGCTAAAAAACATGCCTTATTAATGGCCGAAGCTGGTTATACACAACCTATTCCACGCAAAGATGTTTTAGTTTTAGGTAAACAAGCACTTGGTGCTTTCTTGGTTGGAACCGATGGTATGATGGCTGGAAAATACATTTCTGAACACGATAAAAAAATTGCTAATAAACTTGGATATGTAATGGCTGGTGGTGACTTATCGGAACCTACATTAGTATCTGAACAGTATTTATTAGACCTTGAACGCGAAGCTTTTTTAAGTTTATGTACCGAACGCAAAACGTTAGAACGAATTCAGTTTATGCTAACTAAGGGGAAACCATTAAGAAATTAGAAATTTAACTGTATAATGTATTGTTGTAAATTGTATAATGTAGCACTTTAGGCACAACTTTTTTATAAAATAAATTATACAAAAATAAAATTCACAAAAAAAAACATGAATTATTTTAAAGAATTAAAAGTTTGGCAAAAGGCAATGGAGGTGGTAACACAGATATATCAAATTACCAATTCTTTTCCTAGAGAAGAACAATTTGGAATTACTTCTCAAATAAGAAGATGTGCTATTTCTATTCCTTCTAATATTGCTGAAGGATGTGGAAGAAAATCAACAAAAGATTTTAATAACTTTTTAGGTATCGCATTAGGATCTTGTTTTGAAATAGAAACTCAACTTTTGATTTCAAAAAACATTGGTTTTATAAATGAACAACAATTCATTTCCTTTGAATCAGAAATTCAACATATTCAAAATATGATTATTAAACTACAAAATTCTTTAGATAATTAATATCAATAATACATTATACAACATACATTATACAAATTCCACACAAAATGACAAAAACAGCATATATAGTAAAAGCATACCGAACAGCCGTTGGAAAAGCTCCAAAAGGATTGTTTCGTTTTAAAAGACCCGATGAGTTGGCAGCCGAAACCATTGAATTTATGATGAACGAACTGCCACAATTAGATAAAACCCGTATAGACGATGTTATGGTGGGTAACGCCATGCCCGAAGCCGAACAAGGTTTAAACATGGCGCGATTAATTTCGTTAATGGGCTTAAAAGTTACCGATGTTCCTGGTGTAACTGTTAACCGCTACTGTGCTTCTGGTTTAGAAACGATAGGAATGGCTACTGCCAAAATACAATCGGGCATGGCACATTGCATTATTGCTGGTGGCGCCGAAAGTATGAGTTTTATACCAATGGGCGGCTATCGCGCTACACCCGATTATAAAGTTACCGCTGCCGGACACGAAGATTATTACTGGGGAATGGGGTTAACTGCCGAAGCCGTTGCGAAACAATTTAAGGTTTCACGCGAAGATCAAGACGAATTCTCGTTTCAATCGCATATGAAAGCTTTAAAAGCACAAGCCGAAGGCAAGTTTGATACGCAAATTGTACCAATTACAGTAGAAGATACTTTTATTAACGAAAAAGGTAAAAAAGAAACCAAAACATATACGGTTACAAAAGACGAAGGTCCGCGCGCAGGTACAAATGTAGAAGCATTAGCTAAATTAAAACCAGTTTTCGCAGCCGATGGTTCTGTAACAGCAGGAAATTCTTCGCAAATGAGTGATGGTGCAGCCTTTGTTTTAGTAATGAGCGAAGAAATGGTAAAAGAACTTAATCTTGAACCAATTGCACGCTTAGTAACTTTTGCATCGGCAGGTGTTGAACCGCGTATTATGGGTATTGGCCCTGTAAAAGCAATTCCTAAAGCATTAAAACAAGCTGGTTTACAACAAAACGATATTGAATTAATTGAACTTAACGAAGCTTTTGCAGCGCAATCACTAGCTGTAATTCGCGAATTAGACCTAAATCCTGATATTATAAACGTAAACGGTGGCGCCATAGCATTAGGCCATCCGCTTGGCTGTACTGGTGCTAAATTATCGGTTCAATTATTCGATGAAATGAAACACCGCAGTAACAAATACGGTATGGTAACCATGTGTGTGGGTACAGGACAAGGAACCGCAGGAATTTATGAGTTGTTGTAAAGATTTTTTAGATATTTCTTTAGGTTCATCTTTTGAATTACTTACACAATTACATATCGCAAAACATAGAAATTATATCAATCAAGAACAATTTAATCAACTTGAAAATAAAATAGAAGCATTTCAGCGCCTGACTATGGCTTTTCAAATTAATTTGAAATAAACTATCGTCTATACTCTATTTTCTTTTCATAAAAAAACGTAAACAATGGAAAACATAACACGTGGCGGTCAATTTTTAGTAAAAGAGACCTTAGCAGAAAACATTTTTACACCCGAAGATTTTTCGGAAGAACAAAAAATGATGCGCGATTCGGTTAAAGAATTTGTCGATCGAAAAATATGGGCTAACAAAGAACGCTTCGAGAAGAAAGATTACGCGTTTACAGAAGAATGTATGAAAGAAGCTGGTGAACTTGGCTTTTTAGGTGTAGCTGTTCCCGAAGCTTACGGTGGTTTAGGTATGGGGTTTGTATCAACAATGCTTACTTGCGATTACATATCAGGAGCAACTGGTTCATTTTCAACCGCTTTTGGCGCACACACAGGTATTGGCACTATGCCCATTACGTTGTATGGAACCGAAGAACAAAAATTAAAGTATGTTCCTAAACTTGCTTCAGGCGAATGGTTTGGATCGTATTGTTTAACCGAACCAGGTGCAGGTTCTGATGCTAATTCGGGTAAAACAAAAGCCGAATTAAGTGCCGACGGTAAATCGTACAAAATAAACGGACAAAAAATGTGGATTTCAAACGCAGGTTTTTGTCATTTAATGATTGTTTTTGCAAGAATAGAAAACGATAAAAATATTACTGGCTTTATTGTAGAATACGATGCTGCCAATGCAAACGGAATTACATTAGGCGAAGAAGAACATAAATTAGGTATACGCGCAAGTTCAACTCGTCAGGTGTTTTTTAACGATACCATTGTGCCCGTTGAAAACATGTTAGGAGGGCGTGGCGAAGGTTTTAAAATTGCAATGAATGCTTTAAATGTTGGCCGTATAAAATTAGCCGCAGCCTGTTTAGATTCACAACGTCGTTTACTTACAAAAGCTGTTAATTATGCAAACGAGCGTATGCAATTTAACACTCCAATTGCAAACTTTGGAGCAATACGTTCTAAAATTGCCGATTTAGCAACTAATGCTTACATAGGTGAATCGGCTTCTTACCGTGCGGCTGGCGATATCGAAAACCGAATTAATGCACGTTTAGCTGATGGAAACTCACATCAAGAAGCCGAATTAAAAGGTGTAGAGGAATTTGCTATTGAATGTTCTATTTTAAAAGTAGCCGTTTCTGAAGATGTGCAACATTGTACTGATGAAGGAATTCAGATTTTTGGTGGAATGGGCTTTTCTGAAGATACACCAATGGAAAGTGCTTGGAGAGATGCACGTATTTCAAGAATTTACGAAGGTACAAACGAAATTAATCGCATGTTAACAGTGGGAATGCTTATTAAAAAAGCAATGAAAGGACATGTAGATTTATTAGGACCAGCAATGAAAGTGGGCGAAGAATTAATGGGAATTCCTGATTTTTCTACTCCTGATTATTCTGAATTATTTGCCGAAGAAAAAGAATTGTTGGTTAAACTTAAAAAAGCATTTTTAATGGTTGCTGGTTCTGCCGTACAAAAATACGGAACCGAACTAGATCAACATCAACAATTATTAATGGCTGCTGCCGATATGTTAATTGAAATTTATATGGCAGAATCGGGAATTTTACGTACCGAAAAATTAGTAAAAGATATTGGCGAAGCAAACGCAACAGAACAAATTGCAATGGCAAAATTGTATTTATACCAAGCGGTTGATATTATTTATACAAAAGGAAAAGAAGGCATTGTATCGTTTGCACAAGAAGACGAACAACGTATGATGTTAATGGGTTTACGTAGATTTACAAAATACAACAATCAACCAAACGTAATTGCTTTAAAAGAAATTATAGCTAGTAAAGTTGTTAACGAAAATAAATATTGCTTTTAGTTAGTTAAATCAATGTAAAAGCGCCTTTTAAATCAATTAAAGGCGCTTTTTATTTACTTATTTTTTAGTTCCTAACAAATAATTTTCATAACATTCGTTTACTGCATTAAATATTTGAAAATCGTTGGCCGTGTAAATAAATCGTTCTGAATAATTACAACGTTGTAAAATTTTAACAATATCTTCTTTTGAAATATTTAATAATGTTGCAACCATTTCTCTATCAAATTTTTTCTTCATCATTTCAATCAACTCCACTTCTTTACGTATTTTGTTGATTTTTTTAGTCTCCTCAGAATTTCTTTTAATAGCATTGTAGATGCCGTTAAGTGGGTTAAATCCACGGTTATAATTAGCAGTAAAACCAGTTGCGCCTAAATCTTTATCGTACGGATAATCGGCTAAAGCAATTAATTTTGTATCTATTGATAAAATTCCTGTAAGTTTTAAGGTATTAATTACTACTTCGTCTAATTCGGTAGACAAATCTTTTAAATACACTTTTTTTGTACCGTCTAAAAACCAATCGTTTGTAACTTTTATTTTTAACGACCGAAACCCTTCTAACGAAATATGTAGCGTATCATTAACTTTAGCTAAAATGGAAAAAACGCCATTTGCATTGGTTTTGGTAACTTTTAAAGAATTTAAGTTTACAACATTAGCATGAGCTGTGGGCATATAGCCGTGTTCACTTAAAACGGTACCTTGTATATTTTTTTCTTGGGCAGAAATTGAAACTGAAAAAAGAAACAAAAAGAAAACTGCAAAATATCTCATAAAATTTTTAGTAAGAACCAAAAATAAAAGATATTTTGCAGTTTTAGATATTTATTTTGTAAATATTAACAACTTAAATTAGTTTGTTCTGCGTGGACGATCGCCACGTACTGATCTTCTTTCGTTGCGTACTGGTCTATCATCTTCACGTCTGCGACCAAATTTACGTTCTAAACTACGTTCTGATTTATCTGAAGAACGTTCTTTTGTTGAAGATCTGCGTTCACCACGATCAAAACCACGATCTCCTCTACGGTTATTGTGATCTCTACGAGATGATGATCTACCGCTACCGCCACCACTTGTTGAAATTTCAACATTAACCTGACGACCTTCGTGGTGCATATTGTTTAAAACTTCCATAATACGTTCGCTGTGCGAAGCATCTGTATTAAAGAAAGAGAAACCTTCTTTTACATCCACTTTAAATAAATCATCACGACCTAAATCTAAAGTATCACGTAAAAAGTCTTTTAAACTCATCCAATCAAAATTATCACGTGCTCCTAAGTTTAAGAAGTAACGAACAGAACCGTCTGAATTTATAGTAGCTTCCCCTTTTTCACGAGATTTTGGAGAATCTATTGTATTTTGTTTTTTGTAATATTCAATAAAACGATTGAATTCTACAGAAAACATTTTTTTGATTAATTCTTCTTTCGTTAAATCACCTAATAATTCTTCAATTTTTGGAAGATATTTGTCAATTTCTGCGTCAACCTCAACTCCTTTAACTTTATTAGCTAAGTGAATTAACTGCACTTCACAAATTTCCATTCCGGTAGGAATAGGTTTTTGAACGAATTTAGTTTTAATGATTCGTTCAATCATCTGAATTTTCTTGAATTCTGATTTTGTTACAATAACGATGGAAGTACCTGTTTTACCTGCACGTCCTGTACGACCAGAACGGTGGTTATACGTTTCAATTTCGTCTGGTAATTGGTAGTTGATAACGTGGGTAATATCATCAACATCAATACCACGAGCAGCAACGTCAGTAGCAACTAACATTTGAATTTGGCGTCCGCGGAATGCTTTCATTACACCATCGCGTTGTGCTTGCGATAAATCGCCGTGTAAAGCAGCTGCATTGTATCCATCCTCAATTAACTTTTCGGCAACAGCTTGCGTGTCGCGCTTGGTTCTACAAAATACAACCGAGAAAATATCTGGGTTCATATCTGCTAAACGCTTTAAAACGGGGTAACGATCGCGAGCGCCTACTAAATAATATTCGTGTGATACGTTAACCGAACCTTGGTTTTTATGACCAACCGTAATTTCTTGCGGACGTTTCATAAATTCTTTGGCAATTCTTGCAACTTCTTGTGGCATAGTTGCAGAAAATAACCATGTATTCTTTTCGTCTGGGGTATCAGATAAAATAGAAGTAATATCTTCATAGAATCCCATGTTTAACATTTCATCGGCCTCATCTAAGATACACGTTTCAATGTTTTTAATGTTTACAAGATTTCTGTTAATCATATCTTGCATACGCCCTGGTGTTGCCACAATAATTTGTGCACCGCGTTTTACTTCTTTTGCCTGCTCTGTTATGCTGGCACCACCATAAACTGCAACAGTATGTAAGCCCTTTACATATTTAGAATATTGCTTAATTTCATTGGTGATTTGTAAACACAATTCTCTGGTAGGCGATAGGATTAATGCCTGTGTGCTTCTGTTCTCTGGATCAATTTTTTGAATAAGAGGAAACCCGAAAGCAGCTGTTTTCCCAGTACCCGTTTGCGCCAATGCAACGATATCTGTATCTTGTTGCAGCAATAAGGGAATAGCTTTTTCCTGAACCTCTGAAGGGTTTTCAAAACCTAAGTCCTGAATTGCTTTTAAAAGCAATTCGTTTAATCCTAATTCTTGGAATTTATTCATATAATTTTTAAAATAGCTGCAAAGATAGTGTATTTTTTGCGGATATTTGTATTAATGATAGGTTAAATTATTTATTTTTGAAATTAATCGATTTAAAATAATTTATTTTTATTATTTTACATTTATTTTTAATAATTTTTTAATTAAACATTTATTACATTTAAAATTATACGATACTATATAAATATGGACAAATCTGAAATAAAAATTCCACCTAAACTATTTAACGAAACACAAGATCTAATTAAAAAAATAAAATTAAATCTTGATGGTGATTTTATTAGTTATTGGATATCTGGTAATAGTAAAATTGCAGGGGATGATACAATAGCTTTTTACGAGATTTTAAAAAATAGTCAAAAAAAAGATACTTTATATTTATTTATTAAAAGTGATGGTGGTTCTGGTGAAGCTTCATTAAGAATTGTAAATTTATTACGAAAATTTTACAAAAAAATTATAGCTTTAATACCTATTGATTGTGCTTCGGCAGCAACAATGCTCGCTTTAGGTGCTAATTCAATAAAAATGGGACCATTGGCATATTTAACTTCAATCGATACCTCAATTACACACGATTTATCTCCAATCGATAAAGATAATGATAGAGTAAGTGTAAGTCAAAATGAATTAAGTAGGGTATTAGATTTATGGAATAACAACAAAAAAATTGAAGACAAAAACCCATTTATTGAGATTTATCAACATATACATCCTTTAGTCATTGGCTCTATTGACAGGGCTACTTCACTATCAATAAAGTTAACATCTGAAATACTTTCTTATCATATGAAAAATCAGCAAAATGCTGAAAAAATTAGTCATACTCTAAACTCTGATTATCCCTCACATTCGTACCCAATTACAATAAATGAAGCAAAAAAAATTGGTTTGTTGGTAGAAGAGCTTGATCGAAATTTAAACTTACAATTATTGGAACTAAATGAATTGTATTCTGAGATGGCTCAATTGGCTTACACTGATTACGACGAAATTAATTATCATGATAACGAAATTTTAAAAATTATTGAAGGTGATAATGTAAAGTTGTTTTATCAAAAAGACAAAGATTGGCATTATAGAATTGAAGAAAGAAGATGGATACCTATGAATGATGAAAGTAGCTGGAGAAAAATGTCTTTAATTGATAACGAAATAAAAGAGCGTAGTTTTTACGTACGTTAAATAAAATAAAGCATTTACAAATGCTTTATTTTATTTACTTTTAAAATTTTACTTGAATTATTACAAAATCATTAATTAAACACTTAACAAATGAAAAATATTTTTTTAATAATATTTGGTTTACAAACTTTAATGTGTTTTTCTCAAAATGAAAAAATAAATAGAGAAACTTTTAATTTAAATATTGTTGTAAACGAAGAAAATAATTATAGTATGGAAGTTCAATCTTCACCATATTTTGTATCAGAAAATATTCTTCAAATATACCCAACCGAAAAGTTATTTATTGAAACAGAAATTAAAAATGATACTATTTTTTCAATGAAAATAGTAAAAGAAAATCTTCATCCTGAAAAAACTATTATTGTTAATTTTAAACAATCTGCTGAAGATCGAACAAAAATTTCTATGTTTTTAAATGTAAAAAATCCTTTTGATAAAAACCTAATTTATAAAGCTCATATGTTTACTCCTTACGGAAATGAATGGAAATCTACAAGTATTATTCCAATTAAACCAAAATTATCAGGTATAGAAATTTGGCCTCATGCAATAATAAGTTTAGCTTTAACCGACTGGAAATTAGAATAATTTCACAAAGTATTTAAAAACTCAACTAATTTTTCTACAGCTCTACCACGATGGCTTAGTTTATTTTTTTCATCAATAGTCATTTCTGCAAAAGTTTTACCCAAGTTTTCAGGTTCAAAAATAGGATCGTAACCAAAACCGTTCGTTCCTATTTTTTCGTTTGTAATTTTGCCCATAACTATTCCTTTAAACAAATGTTGTTCGTTATTTATGTTTAAAGCAATAACGGTTTTAAATTGAGCATTACGGTTTACTGAATTTTCTAATTTTTGTAAAACCAAATCCATATTTTTTTCGGCATTTTTATCCTCGCCTGCATATCTGGCCGAATAAACCCCAGGCTCACCATTTAAAGCATCAATTTCTAATCCGGTATCATCGGCAAAACAAGGTAAACCGTATTTTTCAGTAATGTAATTTGCTTTAATAATGGCGTTTTCTTCTAGCGTTTTACCAGTTTCGGCAATATCTTCGGTACAGCCAATTTCTTCTAACGTAACTATTTCAATTGATTTTGGTACTTGATTTTGAATTTCTTGTACCTTGTTTTTATTGTTTGATGCAAATATAATTTTCATAAATTAACTTATATAATTCCAAATATTGTTTTTCTTTGCCAGTATTTCAAAAACTTGTTTTAAAGCCTGATGTTCAGGTTTTTCTAAATTGATATCTTCTTTTAATAATTCAATAGCCTTTATACGGGCTAATTTTAATAGTTCTTGATCTTTAACTAAATCGGCAATTTGTAAATTTAAAACACCACTTTGTTGGGTTCCCATAATATCGCCTGGACCACGAAGTTTTAAATCGATTTCTGAAATTTCAAAACCATCATTTGTTCTACACATAGCGTCCATTCTTACTTTTGTATCGGTGCTTAATTTATTTCCTGTCATTAAAACACAATAGCTTTGTTCGGCACCGCGTCCAACCCTACCCCTTAATTGATGCAATTGACTTAAACCAAAACGTTCGGCACTTTCAATAATCATAACTGATGCATTAGGTACGTTTACCCCTACTTCAATCACAGTAGTTGCAATCATTATATGAGTCTCCCCTTTTACAAAACGTTCCATTTCGGCATCTTTGTCTTTGGCAGGCATTTGTCCATGTACTACACTTACCCTATATTGCGGAAAAGGAAAATCACGTGCAATAGCATCATAACCCTCCATTAAATTTTTGTAGTCTAACTTTTCACTTTCTTGAATAAGTGGGTAAACAATATAAATTTGTCGTCCTTTTGCTATTTCTTCTTTAATAAAATGCCAAACTTGCAAACGTTTACTTTCAAAAAAATGAAGTGTTTTAATAGGTTTTCTTCCAGGCGGTAATTCATCTATAACCGACACGTCTAAATCACCATACAAACTCATAGCTAAAGTTCGTGGTATTGGCGTAGCAGTCATAACCAAAACGTGTGGTGGCAATATGTTTTTTTTCCACATTTTAGAACGTTGTTCTACTCCAAAACGGTGTTGTTCATCGATAATTGATAATCCTAAATTTTTAAATTGCACTTTATCTTCTAACAATGCATGTGTACCTATTAAAATATGTAAATTTCCGTTTAGTAAATCTTCATGAATTTGGTTGCGTTCTTTAGTTTTAGTTGATCCTGTTAGTAATGCCACATTCACATTAATTTTATCGGCTAATTCTTTAATTCCAGAAAAGTGTTGATTAGCTAAAATTTCAGTTGGGGCCATTAAACATGCCTGAAAACCGTTGTCTAGCGCAAGCAACATACTCATAAAGCCAACAATGGTTTTACCTGCACCAACATCACCTTGCAGTAAACGATTCATTTGTGCTTCATGCGCCATATCAAGTCTAATTTCTTTTAAAACGCGTTTTTGAGCATTTGTAAGCGGAAATGGTAAATGATTGTGGTAAAAGTTGTTAAAAAAATCACCTACATTTTTAAATGCAAAACCTTTAATTTTTTGTTTGCGAACTAAATTTTTAGAAAGCAATTGTAACTGAATAAAAAATAATTCTTCGAACTTTAATCTAAACTGTGCCCTATTTAACAAATCGGCATTCTTTGGAAAATGAATATTAAAAAACGCTTCGTTTTTAGGCAATAATCGCAATTCGTTAATTATAGCTTCAGGAAAAACTTCTTTAAATAAATGATGCGTTTCTATAAAAACTTGCTGCATCATTTTAGTTATGCTTTTGTTAGAAATATTTTTTTGTGCCATTTTTTCGGTAGATGGATAAACAGGTTGCAAAGCAGTTTGCATGCTTTTTTTATGTTCATCAACCGTTTCCATTTCTGGGTGCGGCATTGAAAACATTCCGTTAAAATGATTTATTTTTCCAAAAATTACGTACGGAACATTAATTTGTAAATTTTCCTTGATCCATTTATGTCCTTGAAACCAAACAAGCTCCATTTCACCAAAACCATCGGTAAAAACAGCTACTAGTCTACTGCCGCGTTTTTGTTCAACGGTTTTAATCTTAATAATTTTTCCAACTATCTGAATTTCTGCAGTTAAACCAGCATTTAACTCATTAATTTTATAGTATTTTGTTCGATCTAAGTACTTGTAAGGATAAAAATTAATTAAATTTTTATAGGTAAAAATTTGTAGTTCTTTTTTTAAAACAGCAGCACGTTGAGGACCAACTCCTTTTAAATACTCAATAGGTGTTTCTAAAATAGGCTGCTGCATAAATTTTTTTTGTAAAGTTAAAAGTTATTACCCAAATTTTAAAATGTAAAATTAGTTTACATTTTCATAAAACTTTATTTTATATTTACATATAATTAACAAAATAACAAATGAAAAAAATTATTACCCTGCTTTTAATTGCATCGATAGGAATGGTATCGTGTAAAGAAGACGATAAACCAACTACCGAAAACCAACCAAAGGTAACTACAGTGAAAACATTTGATAATGTTAAAGTTGCTTTTGGCGACGGACTATCACAAAGTGCTGAAGGTACCTTTACATTTCCAACGAATTTAGAAAATGTAAAAACCATAAAAATGTTTATTAAAGATATTTGTCCGAATAAAGAATGTGATGAATGGGATAGATACGCAAACGTTTACGCTAAAGACAAAACTACAGGTGTTTGGTACGAAATTGGTAGATTTATTAACCCGTATTGGGTTGGTAACGAAAAATTAGAACGTGGTTATGAAGTGGATGTTACTGATTTTAAATCGATACTTTCGGGTGCTACTGAATTGAAAATTTATACAGAAACTTGGTTAGCAAAAGGTAGAAAATACAGCGTAGAATTCGATTTTACTGAAGGTACACCTGATTATAAATACTCTGCAGTAATTCCTGTTTTTCAATACAACAAATCATCAATAGACGGAGTTCCTTACGGAAAAACGTTTGATACCGATAAATTTGATTTAACAAAACAAATTACTATACCTGCTGCTGCAGAAGTTGCTTATTTTAGAACCACCATTTCTGGATGGGGTCATGCAACACCAAATGATAATGGCGGACGCGGTTGTGCAGAATGGTGCTACCGTACACACCATATTAACATTAACGGGTCGCAAACTTTTGCACATGAACTTAATGCATTGGGTTGCGCACAAAACCCAATAAATAACCAAGCACCAGGTAACTGGAAACCCGATCGCGCTGGCTGGTGTCCTGGAATGGTTGTTCCTGCACGCTTTAACAATATTCAAAAAAGTTTATTTGGAAGCGCATTTGACTTTGAATATGTTTTTGAAAATTGGACAAACGATAACGGTAACGGAAATGCGTTTTATGCCATTTCTACATTTGTAGTTGTTAAAAGTAATTCAGCTATAGAAAAACCAACGATTAATTAAATTTTGACTTTTTATAAAAAACGAGCACTTCTTATTTAAAAAGTGCTCGTTTTTTGCGTATTTTAATTTAATTGTAAATAAAAAAATAGCAGTTTATAAAAATTAGCAGTTGTAAAAAAACTTTGTAACTTTATACCAATAAACATTAAAAAAATGAACTACATATTATACGATGGCAGTGTACGTAATGCGTTACTACCTTTTACATTTACACGACCAGTGGCCGATATTAGAGTTGGCATTTTAACAATTCGTGAAAAATGGGAAAAATATTTAGGAACAACTACAACAACAATAACCGAAGAATATTTATCTGAAAAATATCCAATGGTTGAAATGGAAGAAAACATAATGATTAACGCATCGTTTTGTCCAAATGATATTTTAGTTGAAATGATTCAATTCCTACAACCAAATCAAGCAATAACATTAAACGAAGAAATTGTTGCTTTTTTTACAAAAGATACACAAGATGAAATTGATTTTGATGAATATGAGCTTTTGGAATTAGAAGCAGATTCTATGCAAATTGAACATACATGGGATATTTTTCAAAAAAATGATCAAGCAATACGTGACGATTTTGAATTGTTAACACAAGAACGTAAATCACAACCAATACCTTCAACTGTAAATGTTTTAGGTGCCGAAAATATTTTTATTGAAGAAGGCGCTGTTTTAAATTTTTGTACTTTAAATGCACAAACCGGCCCAATTTATATTGGTAAAAATGCCGAAATAATGGAAGGTTCGGTTATACGAGGGCCATTTGCATTATGTGAAGATGCGCAAGTTAAATTAGCTACAAAAATTTATGGTGCAACTACCGTTGGCCCACATTGCCGTGTAGGTGGTGAAATTAACAATTCGGTTTTATTTGCATATTCAAACAAAGGGCACGATGGCTTTTTAGGAAATGCGGTATTAGGTGAATGGTGCAATATTGGTGCCGATAGTAACAATTCAAACCTAAAAAACAATTATGAAGTAGTTAAACTTTGGAACTATGATTTAGAACGTTTTGAAAGTACAGGCTTACAATTTTGCGGCTTAATGATGGGCGATCACAGCAAGTGTGGTATTAATACCATGTTTAATACAGGTACTGTAATTGGGGTTTCTGCAAATATTTTTGGTGCTGGTTTTCCTCGCAATTACATTCCTAATTTTACATGGGGCGGTGCACAAGGAACGCAAGCATATCTTCCAAAAAAAGCTTTTGAAACAGCAAAAATTGTGATGAGTAGAAGAAATGTTGAATTTTCTGCGCATGATGAAGATATTCTTACTCATGTTTTTAACGAAACTAAAGAGTGGCAAAAATAAATTAAAAAACCGTCTAAATTTAAAATTTAGACGGTTTTTTAATTATATGGAACTAATTCAGGCTTACCGTAATTAAATTGTTGCAAATCAAAATTTGTATTACGTAAATTATTAGTTTTTAAAATATTTTTTCCATTCCCAGGAATATTTGGATAAAAAGCCAAGGTTAGTTGAAAATTATTAAAAACCAAGTAATCATTGCTAATCATAATTCCTAAACCTATTTTACTATACATTTGGTTTGACACAAATTTGTTACTTTCATCACCCAAAAATCCTAACGAAGTACATAAAAATGGACTAAATCTAAACCCAAAAACTTGATAAGGTGCATAGCTTTGAACCTGAAAATTTAAAAGTACTTTTTTGGTTCCACTTAATTCGTAACTATCAAAACCATCAATACCATAAGTTCCATTAAGGCTAATTTTATCTTTTGCGTAATCTAAACGCTTTAATCCAACTACAATTTCTGGATTAAAAAAATGCCTAAATCGCCATTTACCTAAATAATATAATTTAGAAAAATACAAACCTTCTATTCTTAAAACCCCTTCTTCTGCACAATTGTTATTAAAAAAAGTTCCCCATTGCAGTTCACCTCCAAAATACCCTGAATTGGTGTATTTACCCATTGAAAATTTAGCACCAACGTAAGGTCTTGTGCTATTGTTTTTTTGTTGAAAACCAGTAGTTAACATAAACGTTTTACCAACAGCTATATCTTCAATTACATCATAATAAAAAATATAACGGTCTTGAATATAATTTAACGAAGCCAACCCAAAAGAAGCTAAATATAATTTTTGATTGGAATAAAAATTTATGGGATCATAGGCTTGTGAAGGGCTTTGCGTGTAATTTCTAGAAAAATACCTAAACGAAGTTACCAAATTGGTTTGCACTTTATGTAAATTATTAAACCTATAATACAAAGGTTTTGAATGACCAACCCATAAATCTAAATCATTCCATTTAAAGTTTTGGTATTTATTTATGCCTTCTGTATTAGGAACCGAATCTTTAAATACATTTTGCAAAAGTGTAAAACCGCCAGCGAATCTAGTCATTGGAGTAAAAAACCTACGCGATGCATAGACTTGTTTGGTAGTATTTTCAAAAAGATCTAAATTATAAAAAACGCCAGCGTCAATAAATGTTTGCCCTATATTATTTATTTGATATTGAGATCGATACGCATGTTTACCTTCGTTATATCGGGTACGGTATTGATTAGAATAATAATGTCCTAAGCCAGCAAAATTCCGATTTGTTAACGTTAATCTTCCGCTTGAAGTTGATAAAGAACCTGTAGGGTACCAACTCCACGAATCAAGAACTTTAATTTCAACATCAACAGAATCTGCATTGTTTGCAATAGCAACTGGTTTTACAGAAACCCTACGAATAAAGCGTTGCGTACGCAATAAACGCTCAGATTCTTTAACCTTTAAAGAATCTAATTGTTGATTTGGCTTTATAAGTAATAAACTTCTTACAGTAAACTTTTTTGTTTTTAAATGCAGCTTGTTTCCTATTTTTTCAACTGTTTTTTTGGGAACTCGCGTTGAATCGTAAATAGAAAAACCAAACGGATCATAGGTAACAATGTTTATTTTACGAATAGTTTTTCCTTGAAAATTTTCAAAGTTATAATCTATATCCTTTTGTTTAACCGCCTGAACCTTAGTATTTATATTACTTGGCTTTTTTTTAAAGATAAGTTTATGTAATTGCTTGGTAAATTTTCCTTTTTTAGAAAGCGCTTCAATTCTATCCATTTGTTCACGGGTTGTGTTGATACTGTCTTTAACTTGTGAAAAAGACGAGTTACAGCATAAAATGCAGAATAGTAGCGAAAAAATGAAATACTTTACCAAATTGATTTAAAAAAAATTAAAGTAGTTATTTTTTTTAAATTAAAAAAACACTTAGGTGTTAATTTCTAAATCTTTAATATAATCTTCATATTCGTAAAAGAAAAGCTCAAAACTAGTCATTTTTTCAGCAAAAAAATCATAAATAATTGGCCAAGTAGCTTTGTTATTAACACTAACCTTTTGGTTTATATCAACCCAAATTCTACTTATTAATTTACCGTTAGGCAAGTAAAAGTTTCGTTCAAAAATAGCATCTTCAAGATATTCATCAAGCAAAATAGTTTTTAAAGACTCTACTTTTTCAAAATAAATTTTGCGTTTTTCATCCTCTTTTGGTTCAATTTCTAAGGCAATTTGAGCTGTTTTATTATCAACAAAAAATTTAAAAGTAACATCTTTAATTTTAGTGTTGTGCAACAACCATTTACGCGGATATTCATTGGCAAAACCTGTCCAAAAATCTTTTTTTAATTGTAACGCCTCTTCTTTACTAAACATTTCGTATCTTTAATATATTTTTTAATCATGCAATTTGAACATTTTTTACATAAATTAGATGTTGTGGTAGCACAACCCTTATTTGCTTTAGACGCCCATTTAAAAATGGCGCCTTTAGAGCGTGTTCAATATCTTCAAAATTACGATTATTCTACAAAAAATCCTAGAGCATCGGCTGTTTTAAGTTTGTTTTACCCCAAAAACAATACGGCACATTTGCTATTAATTGTTCGTTCATCATACCCGGGTGTGCATTCATCGCAAATTGCTTTTCCGGGTGGAAAAAAAGAATTAACCGACAAAAATCTCATGGAAACTGCCTTGCGTGAAGCCAACGAAGAAGTTGGAATAAATGTTGCCGAAATTGAAATTTTAAAACAATGGAGCGATATTTACATACCACCAAGCAACTTTATGGTATCATCGTTCATGGGAATTACCCAAAAAAAACCTCATTTTGTTTTACAACCCGATGAAGTAAGCGCTGTAATTGAATTACCTATTGCCGATTTACTTAACGATGCACTTGTACAAAATGTTGAAATGAGCACTTCTTACGCAACCAATATTTTAGTGCCTGCTTTTGTAATTGAAAACCATATAGTTTGGGGAGCTACTGCAATGATTTTAAGCGAAATAAAAGAAACTCTTAAAGCAGCTTTTTAATTAAAATTAATATTTACACTCCAATTATCAACCAAAAACAGATTTTAATTAGATTTATTTTAGCAAAATAAGCCTTTAAAAAATACTATATTTGCTTTTTAAACAAACCTATGCAATTATTTAAAAAAGATCCGTTTGGCAATATTTTATTCATTAAAAAATGGTTGATTCGTGTTTTTGGTTTTTTAACCCACAAACGTTATCGTGGTTTTAATGAATTAGTAATTGATGGTTCGGAAATTATAAAAAATTTACCCGAAACAAACGTTTTATTTATATCAAACCACCAAACTTATTTTGCAGATGTGGTTGCTATGTTTCATGTTTTTAATGCAAGCTTAAAAGGACGTGTTGATACTATTAAAAACGTATTTTACATTTGGAATCCTAAAATGAACATTTATTATGTAAGTGCAAAAGAAACTATGCAAGCTGGCTTGTTGCCACGAATTATGAGTTACACCGGCGCTATTACAGTGGAACGTACTTGGCGCGAAAAAGGAAAAGATGTTACTGAAAAAAAAGCTGTTAACCCAAATGATACCGAAAATATTAAAAAAGCTTTAAATGACGGTTGGGTGATAACGTTTCCGCAAGGTACTACAAAATCGTTTAAGCCGGTACGTAAAGGTACTGCACATATTATTAAAGAACACAAACCTATTGTTGTACCTATTGTAATTGATGGTTTTAGAAGATCGTTTGATAAAAAAGGACTTTGGCTTAAAAAGAAAGGTATTTTACAATCTTTTACAATAAAAGAACCTTTGGTAATTGATTATGACAACGAATCTATAGATGATATTGTTGAAAAAATTGAATTTGCTATAGAACAACACCCTTCGTTTTTAAAGGTTATTCCTGCTGAAATAATAGAAAACGATACAAAACTTAATAAAGAACGCCAATTTCCGTTTGATTATTAAAAAAAGCTTCTAAAAAAATTTAGAAGCTTTTAAAAAACTATGTAAACATTAAATTAATTGATATTTAAATGATAAGGCAACATTGCTTGAACACCTTGTGATTGTTTCAAGTAATTCATGCGCTGTAATAATTGATAATTTTCGGTACCAATTTCTTTTTTAATAGCATCTTGCCCTACTGTTGAAACCGACATTCCTAAAAACTTACGGAACATATCTGCTACTTCAATTTCGTACTCTGGATATAAACTAACTTTATAATCGTTAGTTTTTACAAGTTTTGCTGCATAGGTGATTGCGTCGTCTAAACTACCTAATTCATCAACTAAACCAAGCTGTTTAGCCATAGTACCAGTCCAAACTCTACCTTGTGCTATTTCGTCAACTTTAGTTTTATCCATTTTTCTACCTTCAGCAACACGCGATATAAACGTATCGTAAATAATTTCAATACTTTCTGTTACGGTTTCACGGTACTTAGGTGTCATATCTTCAAAAACACTGTATCCATTTGCGTTTTCATGGGTTTTAACAGTTTCTGCATTTACACCATATTTATCAGCTACTTTTTTAAAGTTCGGAATCATTCCAAAAACTCCAATAGAGCCTGTTATTGTATTTGGTTCAGCAAAAATTTTGTTGGCATTACAAGCAATGTAATAACCACCCGATGCAGCTACATCGCCCATTGAAACAATTACTGGTTTTACCTTTTTAGTTAATTCAATTTCGCGCCAAATAATGTCAGAAGTTAATGCGCTACCACCTGGAGAATTAACACGTAAAACTACAGCTTTAATTTTATCGTTTGATCTAGCTTCTTTTAAAGCACGATTAATTGACTTTTCTCCAATAGTATTTACACTACCTTCGCCCGATTGAATTTCGCCTTGAGCAAAAATTACAGCAATTTGGTCTTTTGCAGAAATCTTTTTTAATTTTAAATCAATTTGATTTATATAATCTAAAATTTCAACTTCGTTAATATCTTCATCTGCTTTTAATTGCAAAGCTTTTTTAATTCCGCTGTGGTATTGATCTAGGTAAGCAATTTTATCAATTAACTTATTACTTAAAGCCAAATTAGCATTTCGCGCATTTAAATTTGTTGCAACATTGTTTAGGGTTTCAACTGGTATGTTTCTGTTTTTTGATACATCGCCAACAAAAGATTCCCAAATAGAATTTAATAGAACGGTTAACTGTTCGCGGTTTTCAACGCTCATATTTTGTTGTAAAAAGGGCTCAACAGCACTTTTATATTTGCCATGACGAATTACTTCCATTTGAATACCGGTTTTCTCTTGCAAATCTTTCATATACAAAACCTCTGAAGCCAAACCTTTAAAATCAATACTTCCCATTGGGTTCATATAAACTGTATCTGCAACCGATGCTAAGTAATATTCGCCTTGAGAATAATTATCGGCATAAGCAACAACAAATTTTCCTGTTTTTTTAAAGTTTTCAAGTTGCTCAACAATAGCTTTTCGTTGTGTTAAACCAAGGCTGCTGTAATTATTTTCTATAGAAATACCTTTAATTTTATCATCGCTTTTTGCGTATTCAATTGCTTGTAAAACGTTAATTAAACCGTCGTTATTGGTTTCGTTGTATTCAAATTCCTTAATAAAAACACTTCCACCATAATCATTTGAAACGTCGGCTAAATCTAATTTTATAACCGAATTATTTTTAATGGTTTTTGATGTGTAGGACGAACTACCTGCCGATGCAATTACTCCTATAATTAAAATTAAGAAGAACGACATCATGCAGAACAAAATAATTCCTACAAAGGTTGCCAGTACATTTTTTATAAAATTCATGTGTATACTTTTTTAAGCTTTTAAACATTAGTATGTAATTTTTAAAATTGTTACAAAAAAATGGTCATTATTTTTAGTTTTAAAATTTAAAACAATCGCTATTTTTGTAAAATGCACATATATAATAAAATAGTTTTAGCCTTAGGTAGTAATTTAGGTGATAAAAAACAGCATTTACAAAACGCTATAAATCTAATAAACAACACCTTAGGATTAGTTACACAAGCTTCGGCAATTTATGAAACACCCTCGTGGGGTTTTAATAGTTATCCGTTTTACAATATGTGCATTGTAATACATAGCCATTTATCGGCACAAGATTTATTAATTACTTTAAAAGAAATAGAAAAAAATTTAGGTAGAACAACAAAAACAGTTTTAACCTATGAAGCCCGAACAGTAGATATTGATATTATTTATTACAACGATGCAGTAATTAACGAACCGCATTTACATATTCCTCACAGGGAAATGCAAAATCGTAAATTTGTGTTAGTGCCGTTAAATGATTTACAATTAGATTGGCAACACCCTACATTACATAAAAACACTGCAGATTTACTAACTAGTTGTACCGACGATTCACAAATTAAAAAGGTAGATGTTATAGAATTACCTAAAAACGATTTAAATTTTCAACACTTAAATTTTTTGGTAATTGAAGGAAACATTGGTTCAGGAAAAACAACTTTGAGTAAAAAAATTGCTGAAGATTTTAACGGAAAAACTATTTTAGAACGCTTTAACGACAATCCTTTTTTACCCAAATTTTATAAAGATGAAGAACGTTATGCTTTTCCTTTGGAAATGTCGTTCTTAGCAGATCGTTATTCTCAGCTTAATCAACATTTAGATTCGTTTGATTTATTTAAAGATTTAATTGTAGCCGATTATTTTATTTATAAATCATTAATTTTTGCTCAAGTTACCCTGCAAAACGATGAAATGTTGTTATATAGAAGCATTTTTGATGTTATGTATAAAGAAATTAAAAAGCCCGATATTTATGTTTTTTTATATCAAAACACCGAAAATTTACTAAAAAACATTAAGAAAAGAGGCAGATCATTCGAAGAAGACATTAAAGCAACTTACTTAGATCAAATTACTCAAAGTTATAGCAACTATATTAAAACATTACCTAAAGAAAACATTTTGATAATTGATGTTACCAATAAAAATTTTGTTGATAACCATGCCGATTATTTATTTATTTTAGAACAAATAAATAACAAAATTTTAGCTGTTGCCAATAGGTAATGTTGATAAACGTTTGTATGCTTTAATTACTATTCACTTAATTGTTGTAATTTTTGGAACACATCCCATATAACAATACCGCCACTAACCGAAACGTTTAAGGAATGTTTAGTCCCTAACTGTGGAATTTCAACCACAAAATCACTTGAATTAATCACTTGCTGGTTAACGCCTTTTACTTCGTTACCAAAAAACAAAGCGTATTTTGTATTATTTTCAGGTAAAAAATCATGTAACATTACAGAACCTTCAACCTGTTCTAACGATACAATTTTTATGTTATCGGCTTTTAATTGTTCAACCAAAGCAACTACATCTTTTTCATACTCCCAATCAACAGTTTCGGTTGCGCCAAGTGCCGTTTTATGAATTTCTTTATTAGGTGGCGTTGCAGTAATACCACATAAATATATTTTTTCAATTAAAAAGGCATCGCATGTTCTAAAAAACGACCCAATGTTATGTAAGCTTCTAACATCGTCTAAAACAACTATAATTGGGGTTTTGGTTGCTTGTTTAAATTCTTCTATATTTTTTCGATTTAAATCGTCTAAGATTAATTTTTTCATTTTAAAATTTAAATTATAAATGTAGTTATTTAAAACTGAAGTATTTTTTAATACAATTGTTTACAAAAAAAAGCAAAAAAATTCTTTTAAATAAATTGTACTGCTTTTAATTTTGCAGCTTAAAAAAAATTTATGCCCTTAGCTATTTTAAAACACATACTTTCATCGCAAATAATTATTTACACGTTTAGGTGTGTGTTGGGTTTTTTGGTTGGATATCTTTTAATGCTTCAGTATCCAAAAATGGAACTTTTCTGGACACTTCTTTCTATTATTTTAGTGATTTCTCCCGAAGGTAAAGACTCTTTAAAACTTACCATTGAAAGGGTACGATCTAATTTTATTGGTTCAATTGTTGGGCTTTTATGCCATTTAGTACATGCAACCAATATGTACGTTTTAATTTTAGGCATTGTTATAACAATTATTATATGTTACCTTTTTAAGGTAATGAATATGAATCGTGTAGCAATTGTAGCTTTTTTAATAATTATGCTGCAATCGCATACATTGGGTGAAACTGTTGCTCCTATTTTTAGATTTGCCACAGTAACTTTTGGATGTTTTGTTGGACTTGCTGTTACTATTTTAACATCAGTTTTAATTCAAAAACTTAGAAAAGTTTACAAAATTCAATAACAATTTAAATAATCAACAAACCAAAATCGCAAATTTGTTGCCCTTGCTTAGAAAACAAAAAAGGTTCAAAATCTTGTTCAGTTACCATTTCAAAAGAATTTTTTAGTTGTTGGTAACTGGTTGTTTCTTTTGCATTAGCTTTTAAATCATTAATAAAATCAACAAACCACTCACCTATTTCTTTATCAACTTCAACTTGTAAAAAAGTACTTTTACCATGCACTTCTATCATTGCTTTTTCAAAAACCTTTCCTTTTTTTGTTTTTGTAAAATGTTGTATTCTTGGAATTGTACCCAACCATACAACTTTTTGATTTGATTTATAAACAGGAAATGTTTCGTTTTCTAAAACGTTTGAAATATAATTAGGGGCAATTTTAGTTTTAGGTATTTTAAATTCAAACCAATCTTGCAAATCGTAATCAAAACACAAACCATGCATGTAATTATATAACGATTTTTTTAAACCAAATGAAAACTTATCATGTACGGCACCTGATTTTTCTTTATGCTGTAAATCGTTATTTGCAAAAGATCCTTTTTGTGTAGATAAGTTTATTACATTAAAAGCTTCGGGATCTAAACCAATTGGACTGTGAGCTGTCATAGCAAATTGATGCCAAAAGCCCGATTGCATAATTCCAATTTCAAACATTTGTCGTACCATTTCTAACGAATCAATTGTTTCTTGCGCCGTTTGGGTAGGAAAACCATACATTAAATACGCATGCACCATGATACCTGCTTGTGTAAAATTACGGTTTACTAAAGCAACTTGTTCAACGGTAACACCTTTATCAATTAATTGCAACAGCCTGTCCGATGCTACCTCTAGCCCACCTGAAACTGCAATACAACCCGACGCTTTTAACAATCGGCATAAATCATAAGTAAAACTTTTTTCAAATCTAATATTTGTCCACCACGAAACAGTTAAATTGCGTTTTAAAATTTCTAAAGCAACTTCGCGCATTAAAGCAGGTGGTGCAGCTTCATCTACAAAATGAAAACCGTTAGAATTCGTTGTTTTAATTAACTGTTCCATACGATCCACGATTTCTTTAGCCGCAATTGGTTCGTAAATTTTTATATAATCTAATGATATATCACAAAACGTACATTTTCCCCAATAACATCCATGTGCCATTGTTAATTTATTCCAACGGCCATCGCTCCATAAACGGTGCATTGGGTTAACCACCTCAATTACAGAAATATATAGCGATAAATCGATATCAGTATAATCGGGGCAACCAATTTCTTTTTGTTTATAGTCTTTTATAAGCGGATTATTTATAAAAACAACTTCATCATTTTTTAATAAAAAAGTGCGTTTTAAATCGTTTACAGAAATTTCTCCGTTTACAAAACGAATCAGTTGTTCAGTTGGAGCTTCACCATCGTCTAAATTTATAAAATCAAAGAAATTAAAAACGCGAACATCATTAATCGACCTTAATTCAGTATTAGGAAAACCACCGCCCATAACCGTTTTAATATGCGGATATTGTTTTTTTATATGTTGTGCACATCGAAAAGCACTGTATAAATTCCCTGGAAATGGAACTGAAAAACCAATTATTTTGGGGTTTGTTTTTTGTACAAGCGCATCTATTTTTTTTAAGGTAATTTGATCGATATACGTAGGCTCATCGGTTATTTTTTTATATAACTGATCAAATGAATTGGCAGATCTACCCAAGCGTTCAGCGTATCTACTAAAACCAAAATCTTCATCAACAGTATCAATAATTAAATCGGCTAAATCTTCTAAATATAAAGTTGCTAAGTGTTTGGCTTGATCTTGAAAACCCATTGAACCAAAAGCCCAATCTAACGCATCAAGTTGTGAAAACCGGCTGGCTTGTGGTAAAAAATCGTCTTGAACAATTGCATTCGCAAGTGTTGGATTTTTACTTTGCAAAAACTGTATAACTGCATCAATACTATAAATGTAACTATTTTTTAAAGCTACAATTCGTTGCGAATTTTCGTTTAAAACCTGATTTTTCCCTTCAATATATGCAAACAAATCGGTTAACCCTTGCTTACTAAATAAGTCTAAAATTACTTCGATACCTAAATCGGCCTGATAACTTAAAATATTTTTAGTATTTAAAAAACCTTTTAAATAAACAGTTCCTGGATATGGTGTGTTTAGCTGGGTAAATGGTGGGGTTATAAGTAAAATTTGTGTTTCCAAACCTTGCAAAATTTCAGCAAAAATACAATTTACTTATTGTTTAATACACTTTTTAGTTTGGATAAATTTAGAACGTTTTTTACCATTAATTTATAATTTACAGAAACACATCGTTTTTAATTATTTAGTATTTTTGAAAAAAATAAGACTAATGTACCAAATACCGTACGAACAAACCGGCTATTTCTCTGATTTAATGATTGATTATTTAGCGAAAAATAATCGATTAGATACATTATACAATCGTTTTCCTACCTTAGAAAACTTTGAAGAGCTAATTATAGAAAAGCAAGATAATTTTTCAGATTTAAATAGAAATGTTGTAGTTGAAAGCTTACAAAAGCAATATAAAAATTTTACGGTAACCACAGCCACACAAGGCAATATTGAGCAACTAAAAAACAATAATACTTTTACGGTAGTTACTGGGCATCAATTAAATTTATTTACAGGACCACTTTATTTTCTATACAAAATTATATCAACCATAAATTTGTGTAAAGAACTTAAAAAGGCTTATCCAAATTTTAATTTTGTTCCGGTATATTGGATGGCTACTGAAGACCATGATTTTGATGAAATTAATTATTTTAATTTTAACCGAATGAAATTTCAGTGGAATGAAAATGTTTCTGGACCCGTTGGCAGATTAAAAACAGAACAATTAAACCCTGTATATCAATCGTTTAAAAACCATTCAGGCTTAGGTACAAATGCTACTTTTTTAAACAATTTATTTGAAAACGCTTATCTTAAACACAACAATTTAGCCGATGCTACCCGTTATTTGGCAAATGAATTATTTGGAAACGAAGGTTTGGTAATTATTGATGGAGATGATACAGCGCTTAAACAACTTTTTGTTCAACATATAAAAGAAGAACTAAAAAACCATTCGGCAATTAAAGAAGTTGAAAAAAGTTTTGACATACTAAAAGAATATACTATTCAAGTAAATCCACGTGAAATTAATTTATTTTATATTGAAAATAACTTACGCGAACGCATCGTTTTTGAAGACAATGTTTATAAAGTTTTAAATACAACGTTGCAATTTACTAAAGCTGAAATTTTAAATCTAGTTGAAACAAACCCTGAAAAATTTAGTCCTAATGTAATTTTGCGTCCATTGTATCAAGAAGTTATTTTACCTAATTTATGTTACATTGGCGGAGGGGGTGAATTGGCATATTGGTTAGAATTGAAAGAGGTATTTACACTGCATAATATTACATTCCCAATGCTTTTATTGCGAAATTCGGTTCTATTAGCAACTCAAAAACAAAATCAAAAACGTGAAAAATTGAATCTTACTTGGGAAGAGTTGTTTTTAAAAACGAATGAATTTGTACAGAAAAAAACGTACGAATTGGCTGAAAAGCATTTTGATTTTAATCAACAAAAACAATTTTTAAAAGACCAATTTTCACAACTTTGGCAATTAACAAAAAAAACAAACCCATCATTTATTGGTGCAGTAAAAGCCCAAGAAGCCAAACAATTAAAAGGTTTAGAAACTTTAGAAAAGCGTTTTTATAAAGCAGAAGGCATAAAAAACAAAGAAACTATTGAACAAATGGTAGCTTTAAAAATTGCGCTGTTTCCTAATAACAATTTACAAGAACGGGTTGATAATTTTGCTACCTTTTACAAAGAATTTGGTACCGATTTAATATCGGTTTTACTTAAAAACTTAAATCCGTTGAATCAAAATTACGCAGTGATCGTTTTGTAATTAAAAAATGTTCATTCAATAAAACAAATAATATGCGTGCATAGTTTTTTTGTATATTTACAAATCAACCAACTTTTAAAATATGGACTATTCACAAAAAATGTTACGCAACGATGCGTTAACCAATAAAGTTATAATTGTAACTGGCGGCGGCAGCGGTTTAGGCAAAGCCATGACTACTTATTTTTTAGAATTGGGCGCAAAAGTTGCCATTACATCGCGCGATATTGAAAAATTAAAAAACACCGCTAGCGAATTAGAACAACAAACCGGCGGAACTTGTTTACCAATTGCCTGCGATGTGCGCCATTACGACCAAGTTGAAAACATGTTACAACAAGTTTTAAACAACTTTGGTAAAGTAGATGTTTTAGTAAACAATGCTGCAGGTAATTTTATATCGCCTACCGAACGTTTATCGGCAAATGCGTTTGACACCATTATTGATATTGTTTTAAAAGGCAGCAAAAACTGCACACTTGCATTAGGAAAATATTGGATTGAAAAAGGCGAAAAAAACAAAACGGTTTTAAACATTGTTACAACCTATGCTTGGACAGGGTCGGGATACGTGGTACCAAGTGCTACTGCCAAAGCAGGTGTATTAGCTATGACGCGAAGTTTAGCGGTAGAATGGGCAAAATATGGTATACGTATGAACGCTATAGCGCCAGGACCTTTCCCTACAAAAGGCGCATGGGATCGTTTGTTACCTGGCGATTTAAAAGATACTTTTGATATAACCAAACAAGTACCTTTACGACGCGTAGGTGATCATCAAGAATTAGCCAATTTAGCAGCTTATTTGGTTTCCGATTTTTCACAATACATTAATGGTGAAGTAGTTACTATTGACGGTGGCGAATGGCTACAAGGCGCAGGCGAATTTAACATGCTTGAAAACATTCCAAAAGAACTTTGGGATATGTTAGAGCAGATGATAAAATCAAAAGGAAATAAATAATTTTTTAAATGCCCCCACCCTGATTAATTGGCTGTTGGGGGTTGTTTTTTAATCAAAACAAATTATAAATTAAAATAGCATTTTTAGTTAAGATAATTAATTGTATTTTTACACTTCAAATTTTGTAGAAAAAAATGGGTAAAATCATTGCTATAGCCAATCAAAAAGGTGGTGTAGGAAAAACAACCACTTCTGTTAATTTAGCTGCATCGTTAGGTGCATTAGAAAAAAAAGTATTATTAATTGATGCCGATCCACAGGCAAATGCCACTTCTGGTTTGGGAATTGATGTAGAATCGGTTGAAGCAGGAACTTATCAAATTTTAGAACATACCGTTACACCGCAAGAAGTTGCTATGGAATGTACGGCACCAAATGTATCTTTAATTCCGGCGCATATCGATTTAGTAGCTATAGAAATTGAATTAGTTGATAAAGAAAACCGCGAATACATGCTTAAACAAGCATTAGCACCAATTAAAGATCAATACGATTATATTATTATAGATTGTGCACCATCGTTAGGTTTACTAACATTAAATGCATTAACTGCTGCAGATTCTGTTGTTATACCTATTCAATGCGAATATTTTGCATTAGAAGGTTTAGGAAAATTATTGAATACTATTAAAAGTGTTCAAAAAATTCACAATCCAAATTTAGATATCGAAGGCTTGTTATTAACCATGTACGATTCGCGTTTACGCTTATCAAACCAAGTGGTAGATGAAGTACAAAAACACTTTAACGATATGGTTTTTGATACCGTTATTCAGCGTAATGTTAAGTTAAGCGAAGCGCCTTCTTTTGGTGAAAGTATTATTAATTACGATGCGGCTAGTAAAGGCGCAACTAATTATTTAAGTTTAGCTCAAGAAATCATTCAAAAAAACACAACTAATTAACCATGGCAAAAGCAGTAAAAAGACAAGCAATGGGGCGTGGATTATCGGCACTTTTAAAAGATCCAACAAACGATATTCAATCTATTGATGATAATAACGCAGATAAAGTTGTAGGAAATATTATTGAATTAGAATTAGAAGCTATTTCGGTAAACCCTTTTCAGCCAAGAACAAATTTTAACGAAGATACCTTAAAAGAACTTGCTACATCTATTAAAGAATTAGGTGTAATACAACCTATTACTGTTCGTAAATTAGAATTTAATAAATACGAATTAATATCAGGTGAGCGTCGTTTACGTGCTTCAAAATTAGCAGGTTTACAAACTATTCCAGCATATATTCGTATTGCAAACGACAATGATTCATTGGTAATGGCTTTGGTTGAAAATATTCAACGCCACGATTTAGATCCTATTGAAATTGCTATGTCGTACCAACGTTTAATTGATGAAATTCAGCTTACACAAGAGCAAATGAGCGATCGTGTGGGTAAAAAACGTTCAACCATTACAAACTATTTGCGTTTGTTGCGTTTAGATCCAATTATTCAAAGTGGCATTCGCGATGGATTTATTTCAATGGGTCATGGACGCGCAATTATCAATATTGAAGACCATGAAGCGCAAACCAACATTTACCATAAAATTATAAAGGAAAATTTATCGGTACGCGAAACGGAAGCTTTGGTTAAAGAATATCAAGAAGGTGTTTCATCGAAAGAAAGTTCTACTAAAAAGAAAAAAATTTCGTATACGATTTCTGACTCGCAGCGTAAAATTTTCACCGATTTCTTTGGTGCAAAAGTTGATGTAAAAATTGCAGCAAATGGCAAAGGATTAATTAACGTTCCATTTCACTCAGCCGAAGATTTAGATCGAATCATTAAATTATTAAAAAAATAGTGCGAACTAAATTATTTATACTTGCTTTATTTTTTTTAAACGGCATGGCGTTTGCTCAAACCGATTCGCTACAAATGCTTCGTTTACAAACACTACCAGCTAAATTAAATCAGCAAGCGTTAGATCCTTTGGCACCATCAAAAGCTGCATTTTATTCAAGTATTTTACCTGGTTTAGGGCAATATTACAATAAAAGCTATTGGAAAATACCTTTGGTTTATGGTGGTATGGGTACTAGTTTGTACTTTTATTTTAACAACCAACAAGCTTACACTCGTGCACGCGATGAATATAAATTGCGTTTGCGCGGTATAGAAAGTACCAACAACCCAAAAGTAGGCAGTTACACAAAAGACCAGTTAGTAACGGTACAGCGCAACGCACAACGCAACCGCGATTTATCGCTATTTATAACCATTGGTTTGTACATTTTAAATATTGTAGATGCTAATGTTGATGCACATTTACAACAATTTAATGTTGATGAAGACCTTACTTTTAAACCAGTTTTAGATTACAATCCTATCACAAATAAAAATCAATTTAACGTAAATGTAAGCTATCGCTTTTAAACGTTATTAATAATTACAAACAAATGAAAATAGCATTACTAGGTTACGGCAAAATGGGTAAAGAAATTGAAAAAATTGCTTTAGAACGTGGCCATGAAATAGTTTTAAAGAAAACCGAATTTAACGATTTTACCGGCTTAGAAAATGCCGATGTTGCCATAGATTTTAGTATACCTGCTGTTGCACCAGAAAACATTAGCACGTGTTTTAATACAAATATTCCTGTAGTTTCAGGCACAACTGGTTGGTTAGAGCATTATAACGATATGGTAGCTTTATGCAACCAAAAAAACGGTGCCTTTTTATACGGATCGAATTTTAGTGTGGGCGTAAATTTATTTTTTGAATTGAATGCTTATTTAGCAAAATTAATGACTAACATTAAAGAGTATAATGTATCAATGGAAGAAATTCATCATACTCAAAAATTAGATGCACCAAGCGGTACAGCCATTTCATTAGCAGAAGGTATTATAAATCAAACCAATTACGAAAAATGGACAATGGAGACTGCTAATGAAAACGAAATTTACATTGATGCCAAACGCATTGCCGATGTACCTGGTACGCACAGTGTTTTTTACAAGTCAACTGTAGATGAAATTGAAATTAAACACACCGCATTTTCGCGTCAAGGCTTTGCTTTAGGTGCTGTTGTTGCTGCTGAATGGATAGTTGGCAAAAAAGGCATTTTTACAATGAAAGATGTGTTGAATTTAGGTTAATTAATCAAAAAAAAGTACTTTAGATAAAAATATTTAAGTTATGACATTTACACAATGGTTCCTTTTTTTTCTGGCTGTTCAAGTAATTCACTTTTTGGGCACTTGGAAATTATATGTAAAAGCAGGTAAAAAAGCATGGCAAGCTGCTGTACCCGTTTACAATGCAATTGTTTTAATGCAAATAATAAACCGCCCAAAATGGTGGGTTGTTTTACTATTTATACCAATTGTAAACATAATTATGTTTCCGGTTGTATGGGTAGAAACCTTACGCAGTTATGGAAAAAACAGTTTGGTTGATACCATTTTAGGTGTTGTAACTTTAGGGTTTTACGTTTATTATGTAAACTATTTTGAAAACGTTACCTATATACAAAACCGAAGCATTAAACCCAAAACCGAAGCTGGTGAAACGGTTAGTTCTATTTTATTTGCGGTAGTAGTTGCAACTATTATTCACACCTTTTTTATACAACCTTTTACCATTCCTACTTCATCGTTAGAAAAAACGTTATTAGTTGGCGACTTTTTATTTGTTAGTAAAGTAAATTACGGTGCACGCGTGCCGCAAACAGCAATTGCTTTCCCCATGGTGCACGATACCATTCCAGTTGCTGGTGTAAAATCGTACAGCAAATTTCCTCAAATACCAGAAATGCGTTTCCCTGGCTTTCAAAAACCTGCTCACAACGACATTATGGTTTTTAACTGGCCTGTTGATACGGTATATCAATTCTTTGATCGTTCAGGAAGAAGAGCAGATAAACCTGTTGATAAAAAATCGAATTACGTTAAACGTACCGTTGGATTACCAGGCGATAATTTAGAAATTAAAAACGGTGTAGTTTACATTAATAATAAAGTACTTGATTTAGGCGATCGCGCTAAAATTCAATACACTTATACTGTCACCACCAAAGGAGATAATTCTGGATTAATAAATTTAATTCAAAAACATCATATTACAGATGGTGGTCAAAACCCTCAAAACCCAAACATTTTTTATTTAGCATTGACAGATGAGGCTTTAAATGATATGAAAACATTATCATCTGTTGCAAGTATAGAAAAAGATATGCGTCAGGGTTCCGAATTTAACATCAATAATAAGCTGGCAATATTTCCACACAATAAACCTTGGAATCGTGATAATTTAGGACCAATCCATATTCCTGCAAAAGGTGAAGTGGTTCAATTAAACAATGAAACGTTGCCTTTTTATAAAGCTATTATTACCGATTACGAAAAGAATAAATTAGAAGAAAAAGACGGTAAATTTTTTATTAACAATAAACCAGTTACCACATACACTATTCAACAAGATTATTACTATATGATGGGCGACAACCGTCATAATTCTGAAGACAGTCGTTACTGGGGTTTTGTACCTGCTAATCACATTGTTGGTAAACCCGTTTTTATTTGGATGAGTTTAGATCCTAACGTGCCACTTGGTAAATTTTTTGATAAAATTCGTTGGGAACGCCTATTTACAACAGTACACGGAACAGGTAAACCACATTCATTCTTTATTTATTTTGTGGTAGCTATGTTAGGTTGGGGAGTTTATAGTTTTATTAAAAAACGTAAAACAAAAAAATACAATTATTAATGGATATTTTATTACATCCTACTTATTTTCCATCGATAAGTCATTTTGTGGCAATGGTACAAGCAAATTCCATAACCTTTGAAGCAGATGACAATTTTCAAAAACAAACAAACCGCAACCGTATGTACATTTACAGTGCAAACGGTTTGCAGTTATTAAACATACCCGTTAAACACAGCAAAGACGAACTACATCAAAAATACCGCGATGTTAAAATTGAAAACGATTTTAATTGGCAAAAACAACATTTTAAGTCGTTAGAAGCTGCTTACAGAACATCGCCTTATTTTGAGTATTTTGAAGACGATATTAGACCATTATTTGAAAAGAAACAGACTTTTTTAATGGATTTAAATTTTCAAATTCATGAAATAGTAACCGATTGTTTAGGTATTGAACTACCATTTACTAAAACAGAAGAATATTTTAAGGAAACCCATTTAACGGATTTTAGGTATTTAGCAAACGGAAAAAAGGACGAAAATACCTTTGAAACTTACACCCAAGTTTTTAACGATAAACACGGTTTTTTAAACAATTTAAGCGTTTTAGATTTACTTTTTAACGAAGGAAGACACGCAGTTGATTATTTAAAAAATGAAAAAATTATAAAAAAAGATTTCTAATTGAAATCTTTTTTCATTTATAAAACTATCTTTACAAAAATTTATAAATATTTACTTATGAAAAAAATAATAGCACTTTCGGCAATGCTTTCTTTAACTTTAATTAGTTGTAAAGATGATGATAACACAACAACAACTCCAGAAGTAACAGTTGGTGGAAAATGGAATTTAGTATCCGCTGAATATATAGAGAACGGTGAAAAAACAACGGAAGATTTAAAACCAGGAACTTGTAGTTATGATTATTATGATTTAAAAGCAGGCGGTGTTAAAGATGAAGTTTACCATGACGAAGCAAGCGATTGCGCTACAGAAAATTGGCCTGGAACTTGGACTTATAATGAGTCTAACAAATACATGACTTTAATTGATTCTGATGATAATTATACTATAGTTTTCCAAGTGGTATCTTTAACAGCTACTGATTTAAAAGTAAAGTTAATATCTGATGATGGTACAACACTACCAACTGGAACTGAAGTTTATGCTTATTTAAAAAGATAAAACAAAAACGGGTAACAAATTAGTTATCCGTTTTTTTATTCTTCATGTTCAATCGCGCCATAATTGGAAAATGATCTGAGTTTTTAAAATTATTAAACGTTTTAAACTCTTTTACTTCAAAAACATCATCAACCAAAATATAATCAATGCGTGCTGGGTAGTATTTGTAGTTATACGTTTGTCCAAAACCTTTACCTGCTTCAACAAATGCATCGTTCATATCACCAATTATATTTTTATAAACGTATGAAAAGGCAGTATTGTTCATATCGCCACAAATTAGCTTGTGACCTTTAAAGTCTTCCATATGTGCTTGTATCAATTCAGATTGTAATTGTTGCACCTTAAAAGCTTCGCTTAATCTATTAAAAATTCGTTTTGATTTACTTTCATTAATTTCGTTAATATCCGGGCTAATATTAACAGATTGTAAATGAATACTATACACACGAATAGTATCTTTATTTTTAACGACATCGGCATATACCACATTGTTATCTGAATTTGGCAAAGCAATTTCACCTTCATCAATTATTCTAAATTTAGAAAAAATGGCTTGCCCGGTTTTAATTTTTTTTCCGTGCATCGTGATATGTCTAAATTTATAATCGTCTAATTGATAATCTGCCGATTTAGAATACTCTTGAAAACAAATAATATCTGGATTGTGTTCTTCAATAAAACGTTTAATATTTTCGGGCACGTTTTCGTTAGGCAACCAATTAAAAAGGTTAAAAAGTCTAACATTATAGCTTAAAACAGTAAAATCAGATTCAACTACTTCATCATTTGTAGCCGAAAATTTATAAAATTTAGTAAAAAAGGTATATCCAATTAAAAAAACAACAACCGAAAGTAGAACTTGCTTTTTAAATTGCACGGTCCAATACAACACACAAACCAAATTAAGCATAAGTAATGTGGGTAAAATAAGCGTTAGAACCGATAAAAAAGGAAACAATTTTGGCGCCATATACGGCAATAAAAAGCCCAATAATGTTAGTATAACCAACAAAATATTTAAAATAAAAGCTATTTTATTAAACCATTTTAATTGTTTCATAGTGTTATTTTTGTTTAAACAAAAATTCTTTTTCGGCAGCTGTTAAACTTTCGTATCCCGATTTGCTAATTTTATCTAAAATAGTATCAACTTGCGATTGTATATCAGTTTCGTTACTAAATTTAGAAAGTTGTTGCTTTTTATGAACTGTTTTTAGTTTTGATTGTGATTTAACTTTTGAAGGAAAATGAATAAATCCACCTAAAAATTTACCGTAACAAAACCCAAACAAACTGCCCCCAATGTGTGCTAAATGTCCGCCTGCATTTGCAAAAAACAATTGTAAAACATCAAACACAAGAAACGCAATTGCAATGTAAAATATTGCTATATTTCCAAAAATAATTAAATGTACCCGCATTTTAGGGTTGTAACCTACAACTGTAAAAAAAACAGCCATAATTGCACCCGATGCACCTACTACAAATGTATTTATATTAAAAACCGTTGCAATTAGAAAATAAAACACTCCTGCAGCAATACCTCCTAAAAAAAAGGCTTTTAAAAACTGTTTTTTATTAAAAAATGTAAAAAACAACATGCTAAACAAATATAGCATAAACATATTAAAAACCAAATGCAATAAATCGGCATGTATAAAGCTGTATGTTATAAACTGCCAAATACGGAAATTAAAAACTTTAAAATTGCTAAATAACGCCAGTTGCTTAAGTATATTTATATACAAAGCAGAATTGGCAACTTTTAAAAGCAAAAACAAACAACTGAAAAAAGAAATTACAGCAATTAACTTAATTTCAATTGAAATATTTTTCAAATTAATATTCCTCATATCTCAACTCCTTAAATACACATTATTGTTTATCCCAACGATATTGGTCGAACTGTTTTTTCTTCCAAATCCACATTAAAATGAAACCTATAATTGCACCACCAACATGTGCAAAATGGGCAACACCACCACCTAATCCAAAAATAGAACTTCCACTAAAACCAGAAAATAAATCGTAAAGTAATAAAGCAGGTACAAAATATTTTGCTTTTATGGGCACAGGTACAAAAATTAATGCTAAACCTGCATTAGGAAACATAAAAGCAAACGCTACTAACAAACCGTAAATAGCCCCCGAAGCACCTACTGCTCTTGAAAAATAGGTTTGTTGCATGGTTGCTAAATCTTGCATGTTTACAAAAGACAACCATCTGTTATCGTAACTGTTTTGAGCAGTTAAGTTTAAAATCTCATTACCATTAAACCCATTTGCAGTTAGTGTATTAAATGTTTCATGAAACTGCCAATAATTTACTGCCGTATGCAATAATGCTGCTCCTAAACCACATAAAACATAAAAAATAAAGAATTTTTTTCCACCCCAAATTTGCTCTAAAACCGACCCAAATGAAAATAATGCAAACATATTAAACAATATGTGCATAATGCCACCATGCATAAACATGTGCGTTATTGGTTGCCAAATTTTAAAACTTGGATTTTCGATGTAGTACAAAGGAAAATAAACATTTAAAATTGGCACAAAAAAATATGCCGCTAAAAATATTATTACGTTAACAATTAATAATTGTTTAACCACAGGAGTTATCTGATTCATTACATAAATTTTTTATCGATATCTTCTACTTTCATGGTAATAAAAGTAGTTTTGCCAAAGGGCGATGTTTGCGAATTTTCACAGCCAAACAAACTGTTTACTATATGTTCTTGTTCTTTTTCGGTTAAATATGTTCCCGTTTTAATTGCTAAACTTTGTGCTAACGATTTTGCAATACGGTCGTTTAAAACATCTGTTTCATTAGGTACATCGTCTTGTAAATCATTTAATAAATCTTCCAAAACAATTGAAACCTCGCTTTCGGTTATCGAAACAGGAATACCTAAAATTACAATTTTTTCTTTTGATATTTCATCAAATAAAAATCCCATTTGCAGCAGTTGTTGTTGAATATTACGTAACAAATCTAGTTCATAAGCAGTATAATACAACGATAAAGGAAAAAGCAATTGCTGACTTGCATTTTGCTTAACTGCTAACGAATGTAAATAATGTTCGTATAAAATACGTTGATGTGCACGGCGTTGATCAATAATTATCATACCCGATTTTATTGGGCTAATAATGTATTTTTTTTGAAATTGATATGATTTTTGATGATTTGTAGCCTGTGGTGTATCATCATCAAATAACGAACCGGTTATAATTTCTTCATCGATTTGATGATTTGCCGATGTAAGAATGATTTCTTTTGCATCGGAAATACCTTCATACAACGTTTCCCAACCGCCTGATTTATGTTGTTTTTTATCTTGAAATGATTGATTGCTGCCAAATGAACCACCGCCTCCATTAAACGACTTTTGCTTAACGGTTTCAAACGGATTAAAACCAGAGCCCATTTGTTGTGCCATATTGTTGCTGGCTTTCATACTTTCAAACGGATTGTAAAATGCATCAACCTCAACAGTGGGCTCAACCGATTTGGTTCCTTCGTAACTATAAGGCACATCTAAATCGCTATCTTTATGAAAATCAAGCACTGGCGCAACATTAAACTGACCTAAACTGTGTTTTATAGTTGCTCTTAAAATAGCATATAACGCTTGTTCATCGTCAAACTTAATCTCTGTTTTGGTTGGGTGAATGTTTATATCAATACTGTTTGGAGGCAAATTTAAATACAAAAAGTAACTTGGATGCGTACCATCTTTCAACAAACCTTCAAAAGCAGCGGTTACCGCGTGGTGTAAATATCCACTTTTAATAAATCGATCGTTTACAAAGAAAAACTGTTCGCCCCTACTTTTTTTAGCAAATTCGGGTTTAGCAACAAAGCCATTAATTTCAACAATTTCGGTAGTTTCTTGAACAGGCACTAGTTTTTCATTGGTTTTACCACCAAAAACGTTTACAATACGCTGACGAATGTTCGATGAAGGTAAGTTAAACATTTCACTACCGTTATTGATACACGTAAACTGAATGTTGGGATGTGCCAAAGCTACACGTTCAAACTCATCAATTACATGACGTAATTCTACTTGATCAGATTTTAAGAAGTTTCTTCGGGCAGGAATATTAAAAAACAAATTTTTAACCGAAAACGATGTACCGCTTGGAACAACAGCCATTTCTTGCGAAATAATTTTACTGCCTTCAATAATTACTTGCGTACCAAGTTCGGCGTGGTGTTCTTTTGTTTTAAGTTCTACGTGTGCAATTGCAGCAATTGATGCAAGTGCTTCGCCACGAAACCCTTTGGTTTGTAGCTGAAATAAATCTTCGGCTATAGAAATTTTAGATGTAGCATGACGTTCAAAACACATACGCGCATCAATTTCGTTCATTCCTTTGCCGTTATCAATTACTTGTATAAGCGTTTTACCGGCATCTTTTATTACCAGTTTAATAGCAGTTGCACCTGCATCTACTGCATTTTCAAGTAATTCTTTAACTACCGATGCGGGGCGTTGTACCACTTCGCCAGCGGCAATTTGGTTGGCAACGTGATCGGGCAATAAACGTATAACGCTTGACATGTATTTTTACTTATTTTTTAATGATTTACAAAAATACAATTTTATGTGGTATTTTACTTACCATTGCCCTTTACTTAAAGTTAAAGAAAACAAAAAAGCTCTGAAAATTTCAGAGCTTTTGTATAAGCTTAAAAAACAATATTTATATCTTCATCAATCTGTTGTTGTAAGCTTCCCCAAAAAAAGATTTCAGCTGCATCTTGAAAATAACAACCCGCTTTACAATCATCGCCATCGAATATGTCACAGTGTCCAAAACCTCCGAAATCTCGAAATCGTGAAAAATATAGAAATAATTGTTATTAGTATTTTCATCACAAATTATAAGATAATATCTTTCTCAATATATATTTGAACCCAATCTTTAGACTCTCTTTTGAAAATAAAGAAAGTCCTTCCAAAATATTCCAAATCTTGAAATACACCTACATATAAAAATGCGTATTGATTATCTGAAGAGTAAATAATACTGCTTATTGTAAAATAAATTCCGATCTCAGGAAACGTTCTAATAATTGAAATATCGTCATTAAATTTCAAAAATCTTTTGCCTCCGTTATTAATAGACTTCTGAAATAAGTATTCTTGTTCAATATTATTAAACAATTTCTTTAAACTTTCTTTTTTAAACAAATAAGTGTGATTATACGGATGATGTTCATATCTCACAATACTGTCTAAAACCCTCTTATCATTAATATCTACATCCCTTATTTTAAAATAGTTTGTGTTCCAACAATGTGTTTTGTCATAAATTTTATAAACCCTCAATTTATTTAAGTTACTTTTGTCGTATAAATTCAAATAATCAAAGTTATTTTTATCTTTAAAAGCTAATTTGTAAATTTCACTGTCTTGAGAAAATCCCAAAACAGTGAAAAACAGAAAAGTGATTGTTATTAGATTCTTCATAGCAATTCTAAAGTTTATGGTAACTCCCAAAAGTGAATTTCTAAAGCATCTTGAAAGTAGCATCCTGCTTTACAATCAACTCCATCAAATTTATCACAATGACCTGAAGCTCCAAAATCATCTTTATCAATAGGTAGCATCGCAAAGATTCCTTTTTTACTCAAGACGTCTGCTTGAAATCCTTTTCCATATTGGTTTTCATTTCCTTGATAATCGTCTAAATCTCTATATATATATTTTTGATTATTTGTTGTTCCAAATGTTTTACGCATCCACTGATTTATGTCGTTTGCAAATGTAAAATAATAATCATAAGTACCGTCAGACTTTATTTTACCTTTTCTTGTTTTCCCAGGTATATTAGGTATTTTAATTCCACATTCATTCAAAGCATATGACATTCTAATTGCACAAGTATTCATTTCTCTTCCTATAGCTTTTTTTCAAACAAGTTAATTATACTTTTTATAATTTTTTTTTGCTTCTAACAAAAGCCACTTACTATTATAATCGCACAAGCAATTAAAATATACAGGTTCTGCTGATCCTTCTGCTTTTGAAGTATTACTACTAACTGATAAATCAATTCTTTCTCTATTTTTATTTAATACTAAACTATCTATGGATTTATAAACATTTGTACCTAAAATAGGTTCTGTCATTCCACTTCCATCAAGACTATTTAATATTTTAATTTCATTATTTTTAAAACCATATTTAAGACAATTCTTAAAATAAGTCATTTTAAATTCCTGTACATAGTCATTTTTATACTGTTTCTCATACCTTAATGAGCTACATGAACCACAAATAAAAAGAATCAATAATTTAACAATTACTTTCATATATCTTAATTAAGTTCCCACACATTAATAAAGTGAACACCTCCTGTTGCATTAAAATAACAGCGATCATCCGGACATGTTCCATTCTCCATAATATCAGCATGCCCTGTAGCACCAAAATAATTAGGTCCAGGATAATTAGCAATCATTATGTAAACTCCTTGTTTATCCTGTAAGAGGTCAGGGAAATTTTTTCCATTTATTCCTCCTTGTGCTCCTGTTAAACGATTAGAACCAGTTGGTTTTCCAAATGTCTTTTCCATCCAAGCATTTAAATTCTTTGCACTTAAAAAGTAATTTTTATTGTCAGCTCCTTTTTCTGTTTGACCTGGTATATTTGGAACAATAACTCCCGAATAATTTAAAGCTCTAGAAACCCTAATTGCACACGCATTACTATAACCTGATGGATTTGCTAAATGACTATTATACAATTGTCCTCCAACTAATTGGTAAACTTCTGAACTTGGCATCATCCCACCATTTTTCAATGGAAATTCATTATAAAAATCATCGTAGCTAGGTAAGTTTTGTTGTTGAATAACCAAATTAGGATTTTCCCAATAATTAGCATCGTAATCACCATCTTTTCCATTTGTAGTAACCATAAACCAATTTTCAAATTGCTCAACAGTTACCGTTGGGTTATCTATTAAATAATTAAACGCCCAATTTAAAAAAGTTTGTGCAGATTGCTTTAACATTTGGTGTGTGCCAGTTGTTAAATTATTGTTTACGTAGTTATTAAATACTGCTTTTTGTTGTGGGGTAAGGTTGTTCCAAAAGTTTTCAAACTCTTGAACAGTATATTTGTTAGAAAACAAAATTTGTTTAATTATAAGTTCTGCTAAAAGTGAATTATTTTTAAGAACAGAATCGTTAGAAATATATAGTAATAACTGTGATGCTTTTAATTGTTCATTAGCAGTAAAATTCTTAACCCTTAAATAGCTTAATACAATTGCTTTAATATGCTGATTTATATCTAAACTTATCCATTGATTTACTGCCATTGGTAATGAATTTAAAAAATTAGATTCTTGTATTACCAAATTGCTACTTCCTCCACCGCCTGTTTTAGGCCCCGCTTCAATAATTACGCTAGATACTGGAACTACATTACTAATAACCGTAGTGTTACAAGTAGTAAAATTCGTTACATACAAATAAGCATCATTTATTAGATCAGGTCTTCCACATTGTTCTCCAAATCTATGATTACCCCCGTTAGTGCATCTGGTTGATTTTATTGATATAGTTGTTATACAATCTACATTAACACTATTAGTTTGATAATTATTTGATTGTTGCGGTATACGTACACCATTTTCAAAATACGAATCACCAACAAATGATCTATCTAATGAAATAATTTCAATTTTACCAGTAAAATTTTCTAAAGAAAATATATTTGAAGGATAATATCTTAGATATGCTACTTTTTGTTCACCTTCTTCAATAGTAATTACAAACTTTTCTAAAAAATATTCTTCTTCACTAAATTCATGTGTTATAAACGAATATGTTTCATTATTATGAACTGAATCGTAATAATAATCAATATAAGCATCTTCCCCTTCGTTAGTGGTGCTATTGGTTTTATTTAAATTTGCTACCAATAAATTGTAGTTTTCATTAAAAGCGGTTTTTGTACTTTCTTTAAAAACTATTTTGCTAGTGTTATTCATACGTTCTGTAACTTGTTTATAAGTTAACTTTTCGTGAATAATTTCGATTCTTTGTTCATTATTGTTTTCTATAAAATCATCATTAGCACATGAAGATAGGGTAAAGACTACAATAAATAAATAAACAATTTTTTTCATAATTTTTAAATTTAAATTTCTTAAATATACAAAAAATTATTTAACAAACGCAATAACAATTATTTACACAAAAAAGCTCTGAAAATTTCAGAGCTTTTGTTATTATTTTTTATTTAATGCAATCATTTTAAGGGCGGCTACTGCGGCTTCGGTTCCTTTGTTTCCGTGGATACCTCCGCTGCGGTCTATTGATTGTTGTTCGGTATTATCGGTTAGCACACAAAAAATGGTTGGCACATCGTACGCAATGTTTAAATCTTTAATGCCTTGTGTAACGCCTTCGCAAACAAAATCAAAATGTTTGGTTTCGCCTTGTATTACACAGCCAATGGCAATAACGGCATCAAACTGTTGGGTTTGTAACATTTTTTTGCTTCCAAAAATCAATTCAAAACTACCCGGAACGTTCCAACGTACAATATTTTCGGGTTTTGCACAACAGTCAATTAAAACATCGTAAGCACCTTGAAATAAACCGTTGGTTATTTTATCGTTCCATTCCGAAACTACTAAACCAATTTTTAAACTGCTTGCGTTAATTAAGTCGGCTTTGTTGTATTCTGAAAGATTTTTGTTTGCTGTTGCCATAATTATTGAGCCATTCCTAAGTAAACATCAATATTTGTAGCTTCTATAGAACCTTTGTAATTATCTTTAATTAAGGTAAATAATTTCAAAGCTTCTTCTTTCTTTCCTAACTCCAACGCCATTAAACCTGCTTTGTAAGCGTAACGTGGTGTTGAAAAATCGTTAGGTGTATGTTCTGAAGCTTTTTTGTAAAATTCAAAAGCATCTTGTGGTTGGTTTAAATCGGCAAAAGCATCGCCAATAGCCCCTAACGACATAGCTTTTAAAAACATATCTTTAGAATTAAATTGTTCTAAATGTGTAATAGCTTCTTTATTTTTGCCCATATTTAAATAGGCTGTACCAGCATAATAATGCGCTAAATTAGCAGCATCGGTTCCGCTGTATTTTTCGGTAATGCTTAAAAAGCCCATTTTACCTTCGCCTCCTTTTAAAGCCAAATTAAATAACGAATCTGAAGCTTGGCCGCTTAAAGCTTGGTCGTAAAACTGTTGTGCTTGAAACATTTCGTTTGCAGCTTCTTCTTCTTTTGGCTCTACAATAAAATTTTGGTAACCTAAATATCCTACAGCAAGTAGTGCCAATCCACCAATTGCATAAAATATTTTAGATTGATTTAATGTAAACCAAGTACCCACTTTATTAGCAGTTGTATCTAAAGAATTAAATACTTCGGCTGTATCACTTGTATCGTTTAACACAGCTTGGTGTACGTTTTCTTCTTTCTCAACCTGTGGTTTTTCAGGTTTATACCCTCTTTTATTATATGTTGCCATAATGATGTAAGAATTTTAATCTGGGCAAAAATAGGATTTTTCTTCAAATTTAAAAGTCTATTTTTAGATATTTTTTAGAAATTTGCTTTTTCATTCAATAAATAAAACTGCTTTTGTGAATTTAGAGCATATACATATCCTTAATTTTAAAAATATTTCTGAAAAAACGCTTGAATTTACCAAGAAGATTAATTGCTTTGTGGGTAAAAACGGTCAAGGCAAAACTAATTTGCTTGATGCCATTTATTATTTAGCGTTTGGTAAAAGTTATTTTAACCCCATTGCGTTGCAAAATATTAAACATAACGAAGATTTTTTTGTGGTTGAAGGTACTTTTACAAAAAACAACAAACACGAACAAATTGCTTGCAGTTTAAAAAAAGGACAAAAAAAGGTGTTGAAACGCAATGGTAAAATTTACGAAAAATTTGCCGATCATGTGGGGTTAATTCCTATGGTTATGATATCGCCTAGCGACCAAGATTTAATTTCTGAAGGAAGCGAAACCCGCAGAAAATTTATCGATTTGGTAATTTCGCAGCAAAACACTCCTTATTTACAGCAAATTATTCAGTACCAAAAAATTATTGCGCAGCGCAATGCCCTTTTAAAATATTTTGCTTTAAACCGCGTTTTTGATGTGGATACTTTAAGCGTTTATAACGAACAATTAAGTGATTTAGGAACCGAAATTCATTTAAAAAGAAAAGCTTTTGTAGAAGAATTTAATCCTATATTTACTAAATATCATAACCAAATTACAGGTAATAACGAAAAAGTAGAAATTAAATACGAAAGTCAGTTAAACAATACCCCTTTATTGGAACTTTTTGACACCTTTTTACAAAAAGATCGCGTGTTACAATACACATCGGTAGGTGTACATAAAGACGATTTATTGTTTGAAATTAATGGCTATCCTATAAAAAAATACGGTTCACAAGGGCAACAAAAATCATTATTAATTGCATTAAAATTGGCTCAGTTTGATTTTATTAAAAAACAAAGTGGGGTGCCTCCTATTTTATTATTTGATGATATTTTTGATAAATTAGATGCCGAACGCGTGCAACAAATTATACAAATGGTAAATAATGCAACATTTGGCCAATTGTTCATAACGGATACACACGAAGATCGCACCGAATTAATAGTAAAACAAACTAATTTAGATTACGAAATTTTTAAAATATCAACTTAAAACAAAAGCCTTTTTGTTTATTTGCACAAAATTACAGCTATGCAACACAATCAATCTTTAAAAAACTACAATACTTTTGGTATTAATGCGCAAGCAACAGCTTTTGTTACAATTACATCGGTAAATCAATTAAAAAATGTAATTACAACAAACAATAATAAACTTCCGCTTTTTATTTTAAGTGGCGGTAGTAACATGTTGCTTACTAAAAACATTGATGCCCTGGTGTTACATATTGATACAAAAGGTGTTGAAATTATTAATGAAGACGACCATTTTGTTTGGATTGAAGCACAAGCTGGCGAAGTTTGGCACGAATTTGTTTTACAAACTATAGATAGAAACTTAGGCGGTTTAGAAAACTTATCGTTAATTCCTGGAAAAGTAGGTTCGTCACCCATTCAAAACATAGGAGCATACGGTGTTGAAATTAAAGACACCATGCATAGCTTAACTGCTTTAAATTTAGAAACATTAGAAACAGAAACTTTTTTAAACACCAATTGTGAATTTGGTTACCGCGAAAGTGTTTTTAAAAGTAAATTAAAAGACAAATACATAATTACATCGGTTACTTTTAAACTAAAAAAAGCACCACATGAATTGCACACAACTTATGGCGCTATTCAGCAAGAATTAGATTTTAAAGGTATTACAACACCTACAATTAAAGATGTTAGCAATGCGGTAATAGCTATTCGCCAATCAAAATTACCCGATCCAAAAGAAATTGGTAACAGTGGCAGTTTTTTTAAAAACCCTGTTATAAGTATTGATTTGTATGAACAACTAATTAAAAAAAACGCAAACATACCACACTACCCCGTAAATAATTTACAAGTAAAAGTTCCAGCTGGCTGGCTAATTGAACAAGCTGGTTTAAAAGGATATCGCAAAGGCGATGCGGGCGTACATACTAAACAAGCCTTGGTGTTAGTTAACTACGGAAATGCTACAGGACAAGAGCTAATAAACCTTGCAAAATATGTTCAAGAAACCGTTTTTAATAAATTTGGAATAGAAATTACGCCTGAAGTTAACATTATTTAATTTTTAAACTTGTACTAATTAACATTTAAAGTAATTTTGCAGCTACATAAAAGCATACTATGGCATTACTACTACTTTATATTTTAGCGGGTTTATTTTTTTGCTTATTGGTTTATTATTTAGGTTTCTTTTGGAGTGCCGCTTTTAATAAACCACAAGAAAATAATGCAAAAAGAATTCCGGTTTCGGTAATTGTTTACGCTAAAAACAATAGTGAAGAGTTACGCTATTTACTGCCTGTATTGTTAAATCAAAATTATCATCAGTACGAATTGGTGCTTGTAAACAATGCATCTACCGACGATACTTTAGATTTAATTAAAGAATACGCTTTAATGTACCCAAATATAAGAGTGGTTGATGTAGTAAATAACGAAGCCTTTTGGGGCAATAAAAAATATGCACTTACACTTGCTGTTAAAGCTAGTAAAAATGAATATTTAGTTTGTATTGATGCCGATAAAAAAATACACTCTTACAATTGGTTGTTACAACTAACATCGCATTTCACATTACATAAAACCATTGTTTTAGGATCGTTTTTTTACAGCAAACAAAAAGGAATCTTTAATAAATGGTTGCGTTTTTTTCATACAATGCAACAATTACAAGTTTTAGCATATTCCAAAAACAGTACACCTTACAGTTTAAATTTACAGCAAATTGCCTTTAAAAAAGAAGAATTTTATAATGTAAACGGTTTTATTAGTCATTTACAAAAACCGTTATTTACAAACGAATATTTTATAAAAGATGTAGCAACGGTAAAAAACACTGCCATTTGCGAACATCCCGAAGCTTTAATTGAAACCGAAGCTATAAATAAAAATGATTACAAAATTCTTAAAAAACAACAAGTTAAACTACTTACAGACTTAAAAGGAAGTACTTCATTTAAAATAAAATTCTTTAATTTAATACAGTTTTTATTTATTATTGCTGCAATAGTTTCGTTTACTACTTTAACGTATTGGTACATTACATTAGCAATTGTATTACTACGTAAAATACTTTTTTGGATTATTTTTAATAAAGCAGCTAAAAAACTAGCTTACACCGATTTAACTTTGCATTTTATTTTATTTGATTTGTTTTATATTTTTATGCAAGTTCAATTATTTTTATCAAATATTTTCAGCAAATCAAAATCCTAATTAATTGAAAACCAGTACAGAAACCTTAATTAAAAGCGCAAAATTGGGAAACCAATCTGCTTTTACTACTTTGTTAGATATTTATTGGGGCGAAGTATATCATTTTATATTAAAAAGAACCGAAAATGAAACCGATGCCGAAGATATTACCATTGAAACTTTTGCCAAAGCTTTTGATAAATTAAACACGTTTAACGATACATTTGCATTTAACACTTGGTTAATTACTATTGCCAAAAATGTTCATATTGATTTGTTAAGAAAGCGAAAAGCAAACCAATTTGTAAATTTAAATGATAACGATACCTATTTATTTGAAATTTTAGACGATGATGATTCTTTAGAAGATCAACTAATTTTTGAACAAAACTTAGCCACTTTAAAACGTTGCATTAAACAACTAAAACCTCATTATCAACAAATTATACAATTACGCTACTTTCAAGAACGCAGTTATAACGAAATTGCCGAAATTATAAACGAACCACTTAATAACGTTAAAATTAAAATTTTACGCGCCAAAAAACTTTTAACCGAATTAATTAAAAAAGCATAATTTATAGACATTTGTAATTTTATACTATGTTGTTGGGTTATTATATCGTATTAAAACGACAAATTTTAACTTTCTGCCATTTTATAAAAATATAAATTTGCTGCATGTATGCTTTAGTTGATTGTAATAATTTTTATGCAAGTTGTGAACGTGTTTTTAAACCACAATATCGCAATACCCCCATTGTTATTTTAAGTAATAACGACGGTTGCGTAATTGCGCGCAGTAACGAAGCTAAAGCATTAGGAATACCAATGGGAGCACCTGCCTTTGAATATCGAAATGTATTTAAAGAAAAAGGCGTTCAAGTATACTCGTCTAACTATGCGCTTTACGGAGATATGAGTAATCGTGTAACGCGCATCTTAAAAAAATATACTCCAGACATTGAGGTTTATTCTATTGATGAATCTTTTTTAAAATTTAAAGGTTTTGAAAAATATAATTTAACCGAATATTGTTCTAAAATTCGTAACGAAGTTTTACAAAACACTTTAATTCCTACATGCGTTGGTGTGGCACCAACCAAAGCATTAGCAAAAGCCGCAAACCGAATTGCTAAAAAATTTCCTCAATTAAATGGCGTTTATGTAATTGATTCTGAAGAAAAAAGAATAAAAGCCTTAAAATGGTTGGATATTGAAGATGTTTGGGGAATTGGCAGACAATTTGCAAAAAAATTAAAAACAAAAGGCATAAACAAAGCATACCACTTTACGCAACTACCAAGCGATTACATTCGTAAAGAATTTTCGATTGTTGGCTTGCGCTTAAAAAAAGAATTAGAAGGCATTTCTGTTTTAAATTTAGAAGATGTTCCATGTAAAAAAAGTATTGCTACAACCCGAAGTTTTGATACTACTTACACCAACAAAAGTTATTTACAAGAACGTATTTCTACTTTTGCCACTACATGTGCCGAAAAACTTCGAAACCAAAAAAGCACATGTAATATTGTTACCGTTTTTGTTACTACAAACCGTTTTAATGAAGCACATGAACAATATTACAAATCAATTAATGTTATAATACCATTTGCAACAAATTCAAGCATAGAAATTACTAAATATGCTAAAAAAGGGTTGGAACATATTTTTAAACAAGGGCTTCATTACAAAAAAGCAGGTGTAATAGTGAGCGGAATTGCCCCCGAGAATGAAAAACAATTTAATTTATTTGAAGATGAACCTGTAAATCATAGAAAAATAATGAATGTAATGGATAAACTTAATTTTAAATACGGCTCTAAAAAAATTAAACTAGCATCACAAGCTTTAGATAAAACATGGAAAATGAGACAAGATTTATTAAGCCCAAACTATACAACCGATATAAATGATATTTTAACAATAATATGAAGCTAATAAGTAACATAAAATTTTCAACTGATTTACAATTATTGAAGTTAGATCACGCAAACAAACCTATTTATGTTGAATTTCATGGAAACGTAAGCGCTGGGTTTCCGTCGCCTGCAGAAGATTTTTTACAAGAACGCATAAGTTTAGATCAATTGTATTTAAGTAAGCCCGAAAGTACGTTTTTAACTAGAATTGGCGGGTTATCTATGTTTCCCGACTATCAATTGAACGATATCATCATCAATCGATCAGACTATGAATTACAACATGGTGATGACGCAGTAGTTTCTGTTAATAATTCAGACTTTACCTTAAAAAGATACAATGCTGAAACAAATACTTTTTATGCTATAAATGAAGATTTTAAAGATGCTTTTAAAGTAACTAATGATGATGTTGTAGTACTGCTTGGCGTTGTAGATACTATTGTGCGCGAAAGAAAGAAAAAAAATAACAGAAAGGCGTTTTAATACACATGCCCCTAATAGTTAACTATTAGGGGCATGTGTATTTTTGCAGCACTTTTATTTACTTAAAATATCTAGTAAATCTTGCAAGGTACCAGTTTGCTGCTCACCAGTTTGTAAGTTTTTCAAAGCAAATATGTTTTGATTCATTTCTGTTTCGCCAACAATTACAGCGTATTTAATTCCTTTTTTCTCGGCATACTGAAACTGTTTTGCCATTTTTGCTTTATCGGGATACAATTCACACTTTACACCTTTATTACGTAAATTCGCAATTGCTTTTAAACAATATTTTGCTTCGTTTTCGCCAAAATTTAAAAACAAAACATCGGTAACATTAGTAACTGTATTAGGAAATAGGTTTAACTCTTCAACAACCAAATAAATGCGATCTAAACCAAAAGATATACCAACACCACTCATGTTTTTTAATCCAAAAATACCTGTTAAATCATCGTAACGGCCACCGCCACCTATCGATCCTAATTGAACCGTTGCAGGTGCAGCAACTTCAAAAATAGCTCCCGTATAATAATTTAAACCACGAGCCAATGTTACGTCTAAATCTAAAATAGCCGATTGTAAGCCTAATTCTTCAACAGTTTCACAAATAAAAGTAAGTTCATTTACCCCTTTTGTACCTTCTTCAGAAGTTGCAAGTAATTGGCGTAATTGGTCAATTTTTTCAGTTAACGTTCCGTTAAATGCAAATAAAGGTTGTACTTTAACTAAAGCCTCTTCAGAAATTCCTTTAGCTAACATTTCAGTTTTAACACCTTCTTCGCCAATTTTATCTAGTTTATCTAAAGCAACAGTAAAGTCAATTAATTTATCGCTTGCGCCAATAACTTCGGCAATACCAGCTAAAACTTTTCTATTGTTAATTTTAATGGTAACGCCTTCTACTTTCAAATCGGTAAAAACGGCATCGTACAACTGTACCAATTCCACTTCTTGCCATAACGATGTAGATCCTACTACATCGGCATCGCATTGGTAAAACTCACGATAACGCCCCTTTTGCGGACGATCGGCACGCCAAACCGGTTGTATTTGGTAGCGTTTAAACGGAAATTCTAATTCGTTTTGATGTTGAACTACAAAACGTGCAAACGGAACCGTTAAATCATAACGCAACGCTTTTTCTGATATTTGCGAGGTTACTTTTTGGCTGTTTTTTTCGTTTAATAAGGTTTCGTTTACCTTAGAAAGATAATCACCAGAATTTAAAATTTTAAAAATTAAACGATCACCTTCTTCGCCATATTTACCCATTAAGGTCTCAGAATTTTCAAACGAAGGTGTTTCAATTGGTTGAAAACCGCTGCGTTCAAAATGTTTTTTTATGGTAGATATAATGTATTGACGCTTTGCTACTTCGATTGGAGAAAAATCTCTTGTTCCTTTAGGAATACTTGGTTTTTGTGCCATTTTAATTTTTATTTATGCAAATATAGTAGATATAGTTTGAAAGTTATTAACCGAAATGTTTAAAGTTTACTTGATTTTTAAGCTTGCTTTTAACATGCGATTGTTTTCTATAAAATCTTTTTTCAACTCAATTGATTTAAAATATTCCGAAACCATTTGTTTCATTTCATTTCCTAAATATTGGTTGATTTCAAAAAATAAAAAACCGCTATCGTCTAAGCATTTATTTGCTAGTTGTGAAATTTTTCGGTAAAAAATTAACGGATCATTATCATCTACAAACAAGGCTAAATGAGGTTCGTGTTGCAATACATTTTGGTTAATTTCTACTTTTTCAAGATTGCGAACGTAAGGCGGATTTGAAACGATGATATCATAAGTATCTAATTGCTTTGTGCACAAAATATCTTGTTCAATAAAAGTAACTTCAGCTTGCAGATTCACAGCATTTTCATTAGCAATTTTAAGTGCATTAACAGATACATCAATTGCCGAAACTGTTGCTAACGGAAATTCCTTTTTAATAGTAATGGGTATACAACCTGTACCTGTACCAATATCTAAAACACGCCATTTTTTGGTAGGTTGTTTGTTCATTTCGGTTAAAATCCACTCTACTAATTCCTCTGTTTCGGGTCTAGGAATTAATGTTGCAGGCGATACTTTAAAATCGTAACCATAAAAATTTGCTTGCTGAGTTATGTATTGTATGGGTTCGTTATTTTGCAAACGCTTAATAACAGCATCTATTTTTGACTGATTTTTCATCAAAACCGACTCGTTCCCATTCAAAACAACATCAACTTTGCTGTAATTCAATACAAATTCCATTACCAAATAAAACAAATTCAATCGCTCTGTTTCATCATAAAATAAAGGAAGTTGGTTTAGAAATATATTTTTATAATTGTTAACCGTCATCTTTTTATAATTTTGTAAAAAAACTATCACATGCGTACCAACGAACATTTTATGCAAAGGGCTTTATTTTTAGCTAAAAAAGGGTTAGCTGCCGCTATGCCAAATCCATCGGTTGGTGCAGTAATTGTTCACAAAGATACAATTATTGGCGAAGGTTTTACAAGTGCTTTTGGCGGTGCACATGCCGAAGTAAACGCTATAAATGCAGTTAAAAATAAAGATTTACTAAAGCAAAGTACTTTGTTTGTAACTTTAGAACCTTGTAGCCATTTTGGAAAAACACCGCCTTGTGCCGATTTAATTGTAAACATGCAAATACCAAATGTGGTAATTGGTTGTGTGGATCCGTTTGCGAAAGTTGCAGGTAAGGGCATAGAAAAACTTAAAAATGCAGGTGTGAATGTTTTGGTTGGAATTTTAGAAAATGAATGTATAAAAAGCAACCAACGTTTTTTTACTTTTAATCAAAAAAAACAACCTTATATTATTTTAAAGTGGGCTGAGTCGGCCGATGGATTTACAGCTCCAAAAAATCAAAACGAGCAAAAACCTGTTTGGATTTCAAACAATTACGCGCGCCAACTTACACATAAATGGCGCAGCGAAGAAATGGCTATTTTAGTAGGAACACAAACGGTTTTAAAAGATAATCCGTCGTTAACAACTCGTGATTTTTTTGGAAAAAATTTGGTACGTATTTATATTGATACCAATCATAAAATAAACACGGCCTTTGCAATTACAAATTTTGATAGCAAAACCATTTGCTTGTGTGCAGAATTACCTTTAAAACCAATTGATAAAATCATTTATAAAAAAATAGATTTTAAAAATTTACCTGTCGAAGTTGTAAAAATTTGTATGGAAGAAAATTTACAATCGCTAATAATTGAAGGAGGCACCAACACACTTCAGCAATTTATTAATGCAAATTATTGGAATGAAGCACGCGTTTTTAAAAGCGAAATTCAACTTAAAACAGGAATAAAAGCAGCATTGTTAAGTAATGCAACTCAAATTTCAACTCAAAAAATTAAAAATAACATTTTAACTTATTTCAAAAACCCAAAAAATGACTGATACTTTTAAAACAATAGAAAGCCCTAGCGAAGAAATATTGTTTAAAGAAAAAAACAGTAAATTTTATGGTTATGCTTTTCCTGTACAAACCGAAAGTGAAGTAAAAGAAATTTTAGAACAACTTAAAAAACAACATTACGCTGCAAGGCATTGGTGTTATGCATATCAATTAGGCACTTTAAAAACTACTTATAGGGCTAACGATGATGGCGAACCTAACAACAGCGCAGGTATGCCTATTTACGGACAAATTCAATCGTTTAATGTTACAAATATTTTAATAGTTGTGGTACGTTATTTTGGTGGAGTTAAATTAGGAGTTGGCGGTTTGGTTTCCGCTTATAAAACTGCTGCCGAAATGGCACTACAAAACAGTATAATTATTGAAAAAACAATAAACACACACTACTTAATTAAGTTTGATTACAAAAACATGAATAAAGTAATGCGTGTTATTAAAGAAAAAAACGTAAATATTGTAAACCAAGTTTTAGAATTAGGTTGCTTAATTGAAATTTCGTGCCGATTAACTCAAAAAGACGAAATTTACAATGCCTTTAATCACATTTTTGAAGTTGAGATTACCGAAAAAGAAAACTAATCTACAAGCTTGGTTGCATTTACCCGTTTACTAACTTCATTAAAAAATCAGGAACTGCAGTAGGGCGCTTGGTTTTCATATCTACAAACACCAAAACAGTATGTGCAGTTGTTAATAAGTCGCCTTGTTCATTAAAAATTTCATAGTTAAATTCAATCTTTACACCACCTAAGTAAATCATCGTAGTAACAATAGATAATTCGTCATCATAATACGCAGGTTTTTTGTAATTCATATGTAACGAAACCACAGGTAACATAATTCCTTGCATTTCTAGTTCTTTATATGAAATCCCTTTATTTCTAAGCCATTCCACCCTACCCATTTCAAAATATTGAGCATAATTACCATGATAAACCACACCCATTTGGTCGGTTTCTGCATAACGCACACGTACTTTTATTGTATCTTGTTGCATATAAATTAACATTAGTTTTTTTAATTAAATAAAAACAGTACTTACAATTTTATTTCTAAAAATCAAATACAAAAATCATTTTTTTTGATGAATTTTATTCACATATTTGTAAATGAAAATGTGTTTTATGTAACTCTTTAAAACACTATTATTAAACACTATTATTACAGAAAAAAATGCTTGACTTTACACAAGAAACCGCAATAACTGTTTGGAATCGTTGTCTTCAATACATAAAAGACAACATTGGCGATCAGGCGTTCAAAACTTGGTTTGAACCAATTGAGGCTATTGAGTTAACAGAAAACGCTTTGTATATTCAAGTACCAAGTAAATTCTTCTACGAATGGTTAGAAGAACATTATGTAAAGGTATTAAAATCTGCATTAACTAAGGAACTAGGTCCTAAGGCAAAGTTATTGTATAAAATTAAAATGGAAAACGCATCGGGAACAAAACAACCGTTTACCGAGCAATTACCTAGTACCCAAAGAGAACCTGTTAAAACACAAGAGTTAGACGTACCTGTACAAACAAAAAATCCAGAGTTAAAAAATCCGTTTGTAATACCTGGTATACGCAATGTAAAAATAGAATCGCAATTAAACTCCAACTATAGCTTCGATAATTTTTTAGAAGGCGAATCAAACCGATTAGCTAGAAGTGCAGGTATGGCAGTTGCAAACAAACCTGGTGGTACAGCATTTAACCCCTTTTTAATTTACGGTGGTGTAGGACTAGGAAAAACACACTTAGCACATGCAATTGGTGTTGAGATTAAAGAAAAATATCCCGAAAAAACGGTTTTATATATTTCTGCCGAAGTTTTTACACAACAATATGTTGATTCGGTTAGGAAACAAACACGTAACGATTTTATCTATTTTTATCAATTAATAGATGTTTTAATTGTAGATGATATTCAGTTTTTATCTGGAAAATCAGGAACACAAGATGTTTTCTTCCATATATTTAACTACTTGCATCAAAACGGCAAACAAGTTATTTTAACTTCAGACAAGGCACCCGTTGATATGCAAGATATTGAACAACGCTTGTTATCGCGTTTTAAATGGGGATTATCGGCAGAAATTATGCATCCTGATTTTGAAACCCGCGTAAACATTTTAAAAAACATTTTGTACCGCGATGGTGTTGAAATATCAAACGATGTTGTTGAATACGTTGCTAAACACGTTAAAACAAATGTACGTGAATTAGAAGGTGCCATTATTTCATTAATCGCGCAATCGTCTTTTAACAAAAAAGAAGTTACTATTGATTTAGCTAAAACGGTAATTGAAAAATTTGTTAAAAACATACGTAAAGAAATATCTATTGATTACATTCAAAAGGTAGTATCTGATTATTTTGAATTAGATATAGATACCCTTTGTTCAAAATCAAGAAAACGCAACATTGTACAAGCCAGACAATTAGCTATGTTTTTTGCAAAAAAATACACCAAAGCTTCGTTAGCAAATATTGGTTCGCAAATTGGTGATCGTGATCACGCAACGGTTTTACATGCTTGCAAAACAGTAGATAATCTTTTAGAAACCGATAAAGAATTCAAAAGTCATTTTGATGATATCAACAAAAAATTATCTATTTAATGACGCGAATTTTAATGGTATGTTTAGGCAATATTTGCCGATCACCCTTAGCCGAAGGAATTTTAAAAAGTAAAGTAAACCCTGCAACCGTTTTTGTAGATTCTGCAGGTACAGGCGCTTGGCATTCTGGTGAATTACCTGATAAACGCAGCATAGCAATTGCTAAAAAATACGGTATTGACATTACCAATCAACGCGCACGTTTATTTTTGGTGGAAGACTTTGACAAATTTGATAAAATTTATGTAATGGATAAAAGCAATTACATTAACGTTTGTAAACTAGCACCTAATAACAATGCTATTGATAAAGTTGAATTAATTTTAAATGAAAGCTTCCCTAATTCAGAACTTGAAGTTCCAGACCCCTATTACGGCGGCGAACAAGGTTTTGAAAACGTGTATAACATGTTGAATAATGCTTGCGAGAAGATAAAGATACAATTAGAAAATATATAAATATGATAAATACAAAAGCCCTGCATTTCAGGGCTTTGTTTATGTTATTTAATTAAAAAAATGAAGTAATTATGAAATTTATCTACATCATATTTTTTATGATATTAAATTTATATATATTTTCTATTTTAACGAAAAAAATAAAATTTAGTTTGAATATAAAAAAAGTATTAGCTTTTTTTCTAATTATTTTTATTTTATGCCATTTTATGCATGTTTTCGATACAACCATTTCAAATGAAGTTTTTACTATTTTACTTCTTTTTAGCGGGTCTTTCTTTATTTTTGATTTTGGGAGAAATATTGCAATATGGGTTAAGACAAACCTAAATAGGAATGAAAAAGATAAATTATTAATTAAATGGTTTAACTTTTGGGTTAACTACGTAATATATGCAATGATTTTTATTTTTCAGATAGCAACTCTAATAGAAAATTGAACATAATTTTATATGACAACATTAGGTACATTATATTTAATCCCTGTTATGTTAGGCGATACTGCGGCTAACGAAGTAGTTCCAGCAAGCGTTATACGTGCTGTATCGCTTATTGATGATTACGTAGTAGAAAACAGTAAAGTAGCGCGTAAGTTTATAAAAGCTATGGTACCCGAAAAAGTACAAGCTTCTTTGCAATTATTTGAATTGAATAAACACACGAACTCCAACGAACTTAAATCTTTTATACAGCCCTTGTTAGAAGGAAAAAATATGGGATTAATGAGCGATGCCGGTTGCCCTGGCGTGGCCGATCCTGGAGCTGTAATAGTTGCTATGGCGCATGAAAAAGGTATTAAAGTGGTACCATTAGTAGGGCCATCGTCTATTCTATTATCGTTAATGGGTTCGGGTATGAATGGACAATCGTTTACTTTTAACGGATATTTACCTATTGATAAAACAGATAAAAGAACAATGCTGAAAAATCTGGAGAAATGGTCGTTTGAAAGAAATCAATCACAACTATTTATTGAAACGCCTTATAGAAACAATCAGTTAATAGAAGAAATGGTACAAGTTTTACATCCAAATACCCTACTTTGTGTTGCTTGTGATTTAACATTGCCTACTGAAATTATGCTAACAAAACCAATAAGCTTCTGGAAAAAACATAAAATAGATTTACATAAACGACCGTGTATCTTCATAATTCATAAAAAATAAGCAAAACGTAAAGTTTTGCCTATTTTTTTATTCCATATAAAAAACCTAACCGCATGCGAATCAGCATTTTTTTTACAAAATTCCAGAAAAATGTATGTTGACCAAATAAAGTACCAATTATAATTAGCAGTATTTTATAAACAGGTAAAATTAAAATTATTGAAAGTGGCCAATAAATTAAAGGGTGTAAACTATTTTTTGTTATACCTATCATCTCTAAAATTGGTCGAGTAATGTATGCCGATGTACTTCCTGTAATTGCAAACACAACCAAAATGATAATAAACTGAAAATTAGACGTTATTCCCCACTTTTCTTTTAAAGAAGCCATTGTAATTTTTTTACAAAAATACGAATTAATCAGAATATGCAGACAAACCCCGACAGAAAGAGGAAAGTGTCAACATATTAAAGATTTTAACAAGGGAAAATTTAGACACAAAAAGCCATAAATCAGCCTTAGAGAGACAAAGTTACCGCTCTAAATCGTACCCCTTTTTATGCAGACAAAAGGGAGACACAAAAAGAGCTAAAATGGCTGTGTTTGACTGATAACCGACTGCTATTGTCCACCATGCAAACTACTCATTTTTAAAGGTTTAATTTAATTTTACAACATAAAAATGAAGCGTATGAGAAGTACATTCAAAGTCCTTTTCTTTTTGAAAAGGGACAAACAGAAAAAAGACGGAAGTGTACCTGTGTATTGCAGGATTACGATTGACGGAAAAGAAGCCCGTTTCGGAATGAAAAAGGATATTGATCCAAAACTTTGGAACGTAAAAGAAGGAAAAGCAACGGGAAAAAGTGCCGAATCTTCTGAAATAAATGCGTTGTTTGAAACAACAAAAGCTGCAATACATAAAATTTATCGTGATGTTCAAGAGCGAGAAAATGCCGTTTCTGCCGAAAAAGTAAAGAATATTTTTCTAGGCATCGACAACAAACAATATATGTTGTTAAAAGCATTTGACGAACACGTTGAAGAGAATTTTAACCTGATAGGTAAAAGAATCGTTAAATCAACTTATTACAGATACTACTATCTTCGAATAAGGTTGTCGGAATTTCTTTCGGAAAAATATAATCTTTCGGATATTCCACTTCGTGAAATTAACTATCAGTTTATCCGTGATTTTGAGCTATATCTTTTAATGGTTCGCGGAAATAAGCAAAGTACTATTGCCCAATATCTAATCAGTTTAAAGAAGTTAACTGAACTAGCGTATAAAAACGAGTGGATCTTCCGTAATCCTTTTGCTAATTATAAAATAGAAGATGAGAAGTCGGAACGAGGTTATCTTACACAAAGAGAAGTTGAAATTTTAATGAATTGTAAATTAAATCGAAAATTGGAACGTACAAGAGATGTTTTTATTTTCTGCTGTTTTACAGGTTTATCTTATATTGATGTATTTAAACTAAATAAAGAGCAAATTCAGTTATCTATTGACGGTCAGCAATGGATTATGGGAAAACGCGAGAAAACCGATATGGATTATTTCATTCCATTGATGGAAATCCCCAAGAAAATTATAGAAAAATATAAGACTGAAACCTTCAAAAACGGGAAACTTCTTCCTGTAAAAACTAGCAATATAATTAATCCTCATCTAAAAGAAATTGCGGAAATATGCGGAATAAAAAAGCGTTTGACCTTTCATTTATCACGTCACACTTTTGCGACTTTAACAATATCAAAAGGCGTTTCATTAGAGAGTGTGAGTAAAATGTTAGGACATAAAGATATAAAGACCACCCAAATTTATGCAAAAATGACGACTGAAAAAGTTGGTAGAGATATGGCTATTTTTGCAGAAGGCATCAAGGAAACCGAAAGGAAATTTGCAATTAATTTTTGAAAATATGGATATTTGAACGGAACAGCTTTAAAAGCTGTTCCGTTTTTTAATTTACTTCTTCAAGCGCAACATTTGTAAAAAATGATGCAGGGCTTTAATCGAGCACCTGTAAAGAATGATATAGGGATTAGCCAAGATAACTTACATTTAATTGTAATCATGCTCAACCCAAATCCACAAGATCAAGCATGAAAAAAGCAGTAATCCTAAAATTACTGCTTGTATCTTAAAGCTACTCTTCGAAAATTCCATGATACATAATAAACTCCCTACGATTTCCTTCAACGGACTTTCATCTCGTACCCTCCGATAGAACAAAAGCTTAGGATTAACTATAGCCATTTTATGGAAGTCTTAAAACTTCATCCGTTATTTTATTGTATATATAACTTATTGTGTCATTCTCAATTGTTTTTGATAAAGCTAAGTCTACTAATTTTCCTTTTAAGACTTGACCAAAATTCTTTTTACTAAGTTTTGTATGTAAATCTTTTAACTCTTCAATCTCTTCGAAAATTATTTGTTGACCAAAACCTAGTTTTTCTAAACGTAACAAAATCTCATCAATTGTATCATTAAATTGAGTTTGATTATCATCAATTTTCTCATAATTAGATTTAACTGATTTTTGTTTTTCTTCAATATACATTTTACCTTGAATTGTAAGCTGAGCTTGTATATCTCTTGCCGATATAACATTTACAAGACCTCTATTTTCAAGAACTTTAGTTAACTCACGTTCTTCTCCGTGACGATTTAAAACTATTCCATTTGCACTTAAAATACTAGATACTGAATGATAATTTGTGTCATAAAGTATGTAAAGTTTTTCGAGAATTAGGTTTAATTTATCTTCAGTAATAAAGTTATTTCTGTCATTTAATTCAAGTATTTCGGGAAAGATAATTGCATCAGACGCACTTAAAAATTTTAAATAATATCTTAAATTTTTAAGTAAACTTTCAGTTTTATTCTTTAGTTCAACATTATTTTCTCTATTTTCTTGCTCTTTATTTTTTGGTGGATTAAAATTTCTACTATTTTGAAATTGAGGAATATGATACGAATTTCTTTCTTGTTTATATGCGTTTTGAATTTCTATACTAAATTCATTTTTGCTTGGATTAAATGAATTTCCAAATTCATTTTGTAATTTTTTATGCCAGTTTGATATTAAATCTTTGTTCTTATCATAGTTATCATTTGTATCAAATTCCTCAAGAATTTTATTACCCTCAATAATTAAATTGTCAATACTATTTTTAAAAATATTCCAATCAACAGTTATTTTCATTTTTTATAGTCTCTTTAATGATTACAGCTAATGAGTCTCCTATTGGTGATAGTAGCTAATTAGAAAGCCTAAACTTTCAATGTTGCACTAACCTAAGCAACAGCTTTTATTATTTTCTAAATTTATTCTTATTCTGTTCATTAATTTCTTTTGCTTGGTTTGCATTTATATTTTTTTGCTGATTTAATTCATTTTCAATTTTAGTTTTGTCAAATTCAGCTTTATATAATCCAAGAAAATAAGCAAACCCACATGAAATTGTCAATATCGTCCAAAATAGTGCTGATGAAAAAATATCTTTTTCTTGAAAAGCATTTACTTTTTTTGATTTTGGTAATTTCAATTTGTAAGTAAATTCGTTTTCAATTAATTCTAAAAGTATTAAAATTTTCTTTTTATCTTCTAACCAAGCTTCATTGTTTTTATAATGAAAAGAATTCCATATTCCTTCTTTAGGTCTAAAAGTAATTTTTCCTAAAAGTGTATAATAATTACTATCATCGTCTAAATGTAACGCAAAAAAACTTAATAATTTTCTTTTTATCTTTTGTGCTTCTTCTAAACGTTTAAATTGCACGTCAACAATTTTATCTTTCCGTTCTTTTGAAGTTTCGCTATTATAATTGGAAAATTCTTGTTCTGTATAGATTTCATCAGGAAGATTTTCAATTTCCTGTTTAAATTCATTTATTTTATTTAATGATATTTTTTCCAATTACTCGCATTTTTTTGTACAGTTGTGCCTAACAATCCATGCGGATTGGCGATAGTAGCAGATTAGAAAGCCAAAACTTTCAATTTTGAACTAACTTGAGCAACAGCTTTTTATTATTTACTAAATTATGAAAAAAGGAAATATAAAAAGCTGTTGCGGATAAAAATGCAAGAACTTTCTATATTTCCCTTAACCCACCATTTCGCCAAGCCGATGTTCAGGGAAATCCCTTCGGGCTTCCCTGAATAGATCGGGGGCTTTACGCCTATAACAGCCCTTCGGGACTGTCCCAGAACAAGGGTTTTACAAAAGCAAAATCCCTTCGCAAAGCCCCCCGATCTATTAGCTGTAGTTTTATTAATTATTACGTAAAGCTGCTTGAAATAAATCTCTGTCAATAGTTCTATTTGGGTTTAAAGAATCTAAATATATCTTTTTAAAATCCGTGTCAATTTCTGGATATTGATTATCTAAAGAACCTAAAAATACAAATGAAAAATTAGTATAAAGGTATGTGTAAGTGTTACTTTCATATATTCCACCTCTTAGCATATATTTTTCATTCATTTCTTCTAAAAACCGAATTGATTTTTTAAATTCATCATCACATATCTTTATCAATTCGGATTTATTTTTAATTGACATATTTTTTTTATATAGCTTTTCAAATAGCTTATATCTTATTTTAATTATTTGTCTTTTGAGGTAAGGATTATCTTTTTCAACTTCTGAAATACGAATTTCTATTAAACTTTTCCATTCCGTAAATCTATCTTGTTTCGCTTTTTCAATATTCGCAATTTCCGCAGCTTTTAGCCTCAATATTCCAAAATAAGCTACAATCAAAGTAATAGTAGCTAGAAATAACTGCTTATACTCCGAAAATGACGAAAAATATTTATTTAATCCATCTTTATTAAATTCAAAATCTAAACTTAATAATTCTGATTGAATAATTAAAAATGTAGAAATTGAAAAAAAAATAAGAATTAAAGAAGATAATAAAATAAAAATATTAAATATTGACTTAAGTATGTTTGTAAGAAATTCCATTAATTCTATAAGTTTTGTATGATGTATGTTATTTTAAAACTACAGCTAACATTTTTATTTCACGATATAATACACGGTGCAGTTCCGTAAAATAACACCTACATCAATATTTCGTTAAACTTGCTACTAATATAATTTTTTCAGGTAAAATAGGCAATTTATTTTCTAAAAATTTTATCTAGTCGATTAAATTACAACGATAGGCTAATAATACCATAAAGTTGTATTGTTGGCAACCTGCAAAAAATACCACAAGGTTCAGCCATTAGCCTATTATAAATAACGTAGGGTTCAGTACTCCTACCTGTAAAGAATAATGTAATGTTCACTTAGTAACCTATAAAAGATAAAGTAGGGTTTAGCACATCAACCTACAAAAAATAATACAAGGTTCAACACTTCGACCTGTAAAAAATAATACAAGGTTCAGTACATCAACCTACAAAAAATAATGCAGGGTTCAAACGATAACTTGCAAAAAAACTACAAGGTTCAATACATCAACCTGTAAAAAATAATACAAGGTTCAGTACATCACCTGTAAAAAATAATGCAGGGTATCATTTCAGAACTCTTAAAAATAAAAACCCACTGATAATCAAAATATTAAAAAGGCATGGTAACAATTATATCCTTTTTCAGACCTCTAAAAAAATTAGTCTTTTTTAATAGCAAGATGTGTCTTTGTATATACAAATTTTGTCAAATTTCTATACCCAAAATACCCTCTTGCCTTTTTTGCAAAAAGGGAAAAAAACGGCGGAACTTGTTTTTTAAATTTCAATAAAAATAGGTATAAGCATACCAAAAAATCCATTTTAATCTTTTTTAAACTTCCCCTATTCCAGACTAATCTAAAGTAGTCTTACTCCGTCCAAGCCCAGTGAACACTATTGTTTTCAAGATTTTCATGTGCCAATTTTGCAAAGGAAATATCCATCAAAAAAATGAAAAAAAATGGAAAAGAAGAGTTGATTGCTATAAGGGTTCAAAAATTAAGAAAAGAAAACTGGAAGCAACTCTGTTTAGAAAAAAACATCTCTTTGACCTGTTTAATTATTGATTCTGTAGAAAACAGGATTCTGGATGATGAGAGAAGAAATGTATTAGCGTTCATTGAAAAGCAGGACAACATCTTTGTGAAAATCGAAACCAACATTAATCAGATTGCTAAAATGGTAAACGGTCAAAAGTTTATTTCGGAATATCAATTACAAAAGTTCTCTGAGCAGCTTGCTGAAATTACAGCTCTAAAAAAGAAACAGAATGCTCTCTTTTTAAAAATCTATTCAATGATTGGGAAATGATTGTAAAGATTATGGAACCCGCAGGACCTTCCTTTCCTGGAGTAAAATACAACGATAAAAAGGTTGATAGTGGAAAAGGCGAACTGATGCTGATGAAAAATTTTCCGTCGTTCATTAACGAATCCAGTAACCGGGAAGAAGTAAAAAATTATCTGGCTTGCATTTCTAAAAACGAGAAAGTAAAGAAACCACAATTCCACGCCATGATTTCAACCAAGTTTCAAGAGCATTCCAAAGAAGAACTCAGCCAGATTGCTGAAAATTTTATGGAAGAAATGGGTTACGGAAACCAGCCTTTTCTCATCGTTTTTCACAATGATACCGAAAACAGCCACGTGCATATTGTTTCGACAAGAGTTGATAAGCAAACCGGAAAAAAGATAAACGACAGTTACGAAAAGCTGAAATCGCAAAGAGCTTTAGCCAAAGTAATAGAAAAGATGTACGGAATAAGTAATGAAGAGCACCTCACGAAACTTTTGAATTACAGGATTAGTTCTTTAAAACAATTGGAATTATTGCTAGAGAGAAACGGATTCAGGTTATCACCCAATAAAAGTAATGAAAACGCTTGGGATATTCTGAAAAGCGGTGTGTGTGAAAAAACAATTTACGGGAATCAGCTTGTTTTTGGCGATAAAAAAAACAGTAACAGAACCAAACAGATAAAAGCAATTTTAAGCAAATACAAAGACCTGTCTTCCAACAAAGTTTTTAAGGTGGAAGATTTTCGAAAACAAGAAGCAATGCTTCCAAAAGAAAAGCAGGATATAGATTGGAAACCGAAAATAGAATTTGAAAGCGAGCTTCAGAAAAAGCTGAAGGATGTTTTCGGGATGGATCTTGTCTTTCATCACAAAGACGGACAAACACCTTTTGGATATTCTCTGATAGACCATAAAACTGGAACAGTTTATAAAGGCAGCGAAATCATGAAAATGAACGATTTGTTTGCGTTCACTTCCACAGTAATGGACAAACGGCTTTTTGAACGGCTAAAGGATTTTAACATTCCGGATAAAGAGACCAAAACAGTACTGCTGAATTTTTTGAAAAGCCAATATCCTGAAAACAAGTTGCAAGACTTTATGCTTTTCGAAAACAAAAAAAGGAAAGATAAAGAGCTGTTTGCCACTGTCAGAAATGATGTGAAAGAATACCTTAAAACGCAAAATAGCAATGCTGTCTGCATCATAAAATCAGAGGATGGAACTTATTACGCCGTTCATTCCAAATTCCATTACATCGGAAAATTGGAACAATTGGTTGGAGAAAAAGTGTTTCAAGCTTTTTTAAACCCAGCTTCAAAAACAGAGAACAAAAAAGGAGAAAGTTTGGAAAAAATAGTAGAGGATTTTCTGTTTGATATGACCAAAAGTTCAGCAACAGCCAAGGATCCTACAGAAGACGAACTCAAGAAGAAACGTAAAAAACAAAAAAGCCGGTAGTACCGCAGGGCAATTTACTAAATAAAAAAAACAGATGATTATCACATTCGCTACACAAAAAGGAGGAGCAGGAAAAACCACGCTGGCTATTGCTTTTGCCAATTATATTTCAACGCTATCCGAGAGAAAAATCCACGTTTTCGATTTTGATTACCAAAAATCCTTTTACAACAAATGGAAAGAAGATGAATTATCAGAATTTCCAAAACTCTATGACGTGGAAATCGCAGGAGAAGCGCAGCGTCCTTTTTCAGATTTTGAGCAGTTAATCGGCTTAAAGGAAAGTAAGGAACTAAACATCTTTGACTTAGCCGGAACACTTGATGAAAAATACAGTGACCTATTAATTTACAGCGATGTAATCATCATTCCTTTTGAATATTCCGATGTATCAGTAAAATCCACCCTGGTTTTTAAAAATGTTCTAGGAATGTTGGAAAGTGAAGCCGAACGGATTTTCATCCGCTCCAAGTACGACAAAGGATACAAATACCTCAATCAAAAAGAAATGGATGTAGAGATCTCAAAATACGGCATTCTGATCGAAAGTCCGGTATTTAAAAGAAACTGTCTGCAAACCATTGATACCAGAAAACTCACGTATGAACAAAAATACGCAGTGAAGAATTCTTTTAACGAAATCATACAACACATTAACGAATTACTGCAAACCAATATTTAAAAAAACAAGAAACTAAATACCAAACCCATGATAAAATTTTCACTTCTGCTTTTAACAGTTTATGTTCTCTATTATGCAGGAAATATCGTTTATGATCTTTTTCTCAAGAAAACAACCACTACAAATCAGGAAGAATCAGAGGTCTTTTCTCTTTCGGATTTTACGAATGAAAAAAAAGATGCAACAGTTGTAGGTATCGAAGATGTTGAAAACCTCACGATGCCGAAATCGTTTACCCAAAAAGAAATCATACCAAAATTTTCTACGGAGGACGAAGAACGACCAAGCTTAGAAGAATTAAGACAGCGTTTTGAATCCGAACAGGATTTGGACGATGTTCCACCAAAAGACCCTGAACAGAAAAACGAAGCTCCGAAAACCAACGATAACCAATGGTATCAAATACTAAACCTCTCGGAAACGATGGTTCAGCTGGTTGCCAACATTGAAGGGCACAAGGTGTATCACTCTACTATGTAAATCAAATTTCAATTCACATTTAATCTAAATTTTAATTTTTTGCCACGATGAAAAAATCATTTTTAAAAAGCGCAACAACCAAAAAAGCCCTTACGCTTGCTTTGGTTCTCATAGCAACAGCTCCGGTATTTGCCCAAGGTGGTGCAACCGCCATCGCCAATGCAGCCAATGATATTAAGGAATATTGGGATCCCATCAAGCTTATTTTAAAAGCTGTGGGGGGATTGGTTGGCTTTATCGGAGGTTTGAGAGTCTATAACAAATGGACCAACGGCGATCAGGACGTAAACAAAGAAATTTTGGGTTACGGAGGTGCGATGATCTTTTTGATTGTAGTTCCGGAATTTGTAACCTCATTCTTTGCCTGATATGGGTTTTTATCTGTACAAGGGGCTCAAAAAGCCTCTTGTCTTTTTCGGATTGAAAGGGAAGTATATTTTTTACGCTGTCGGAATTATTGCAGGTGGTGTGGTTTCCGCACTGATCTTATCCAAATTTGGATTATTAGGTTCCTTATTGGGACTCGTAGTAACAGCCGGAGCTGTTTACCTTCTGTTTAAAAGACAAGATAAATACGGTCTGTACGACAAGACTAAAAACTTCAATCAACTATTCATTTTTCCAAAAAGAGTAACCAATAAAAAAATTTTAAGAAATGGCACAACCAAAAAAGCTAACATTTGACCTTCCTTTTGTCGGTTGCGATTATGGGAAGAATCACGGTTGGGATTTTGATGTTCTATTCGGACAATACGGCAATCCCATCATCGGTATCAGGATAAAAAATATTGTGGAGCAGTACTCGGCAGACCCTGATAATTACCTTCATTTCCACACCGTTTTGAATCAGGCAGTGTCTATTATCGGAGAAGGACGGATTGTTCAAAAGCTGGATATTTTCAGTAAGAAAAAATATGAAGCCGAAGCATCCAATCAATTTTTACAACAGAAATATTCCGAGCATTTTGACGGACGACTTTTTAAAACCATCGAAACAGTTCTTTTATTTACCGATATCATAGACGACAAACTTAAAAAGAAAAACAAGCAGTACGATTTCTCAGAGAAAAGCTATAAAGAGCTCCGCGATAAATGCCAGAAGGTCTATATGCTTTTAAAACAAAGCCAATGCGAGCCAGAGTTCTTGTTTGAAAAAGATTTTGAATATTATATTGCCGGAGTATTGTCCATGCAGTTTACAGACATTCCTGTGTTTGATAATATCAAAAGCACCCACGAGCATTTGCGCATCGGAAACCGTTTTGTCAAAACTATTGCCTACGTCGATGTAGAAAATATTGATTTGCCTTCTGAAATAGAACCCTACTCGATTTTAGGCGGTAACGGAGCCGCAGCGGAAACAGCGGTGGATAATTTCACTTTCATCAATGATCTGGAAGATTACCAGACTATTGTTTACAACCAGGTTCTTACCATTGCTCATCAGGCACAGCAACAAAGGGATTTAGATAAAAAAAAGAAAAAACACGAGGGAGCAGCAAACAATTCTCCTTCCAATGCCATTATTGCAGAAGAAATCCAAACCCTGCTGCATCATATCGCTCTTGATGGACAACTCATCGTCAATGCTCATTTCTCCATTGTGTTTTCAACGGAAACACAGGAAAAAATGGAAAACATCCAATCGATGGTTGAAAGCAAATTGTTTACAAAAGGAATCAACGTTTCTAAAAATGCGTACAATCAGTTGGAACTTTTTCGTGCGGCAATTCCGGGTAATGCCACCGAGCTTCGGGAATACGATTTATTTATGACAACAAGCGAAGCTGCCTTGTGTTTTTTTTTTAAAGAAAGTTACCCCGTGAATGAAGAGTCCAATTTCTATTTAAGATTTACCGACCGGCAAGGCGTTCCGTTAAAAATAGATCCGGCAGATTTACCGATGAAAACAGGAAGAATCAACAACCGTAACAAATTTGTTTTGGGTCCCTCAGGTTCGGGAAAGTCCTTTTTGATGAATAACATCATCGAACAATACCTAACCTACAATTACGACGTGGTTATTGTGGATACAGGAGATTCGTATTCGGGAACCTGCAAATACAAAGGTGGAAGATATATTCAATATACCGAGGAAAAGCCCATTACAATGAATCCTTTTTTAATGGATAAGCAGGAATTCAATATTGAGAAAATTGAATTTTTAACCAACCTGATTTTCTTGATTTGGCAAGGTCCCGATGCTTCGGTTTCATCGGCACAAAAATCCATATTGGACAATGTGCTTATGTCGTATTACCATCAGTATTTCAACAAAGGAACCCAGTGGTATAAGGACAAAAGCTCGGAAGATTTGCTTCTTTATTTGAATAAATTCAACATTTATGAAGAGGATATTTATGCCGATTCATCAGCTAACGAAGGTGGTTTTGAAGAAAGTTATTACGATATTTTGGGAATTGCTTTTAATGCCGGTTCTGACGAAATAAAAGAAGCCGGAAGAAAGCTTTTGAAGCGCTATCATCCCGATAAAAACATGGAAAATCCCGGTTATGACAGCGAAATATTTTACAAGGTTTATGAAGCATATGAAACATTGAACGATAAGCAAAGAAGAAACATCTACAATGAAACCCGGTTGATGCTCATTACATCTGATGAAATCATTAAAAAACCAGAAGCAGCTAGTCAATGGAATGAATCGTTTAGAAAATCCATCATCAAAAAAATCAAAGAAGTTGAAGAAACACTTGAAGCAAAAGAACTTTCGTTTAACGGGTTCTATGATTATTGCGGCAAATTTCTGCCACTGTATCTGAATAATAAGAAACACGCCATCACAGAAAAAGAATTCAATCTGAGAACTTTTTTATTTGTGTTGAGAGATTTTTACAAAGGCGGAAGATACGGTACCACGTTGAACGAATCTGCCGACAATACCTTGTTTGACGAGTCTTTTATTGTTTTTGAAATAGATAACGTAAAGGACAATCCAAAGCTTTTTCCCATTGTAACGCTCATTATTATGGATACGTTTATTCAGAAAATGCGTCTTAGAAAAGACCGAAGAAAAGCCCTTATCATTGAAGAAGCGTGGAAAGCCATTGCTTCAAAATTAATGGGCGGATACATTTTGTATCTGTATAAAACCGTTCGGAAATTCTGGGGTGAAGCCATTGTGGTAACACAGGAATTAGACGATATTATTGGAAATGCCGTGGTAAAAGATAGTATCATCAACAATTCAGACACCTTTATTTTGCTTGATCAGACCAAGTTCAAAGATAATTTTGACCGTATTGCTGCTTTACTATCCTTAAATAAAGTGGAACAGAATAAAATATTTACCATCAATAACCTGAACAACAAATCCGGGCGTAGCCGGTTTAAAGAATTTTATCTCAAACGGGGTTCCAAGGGAGAAGTTTATGGAAACGAGGTTGCTTTAGAGCAGTATTTGACCTATACCACCGAAAAACCGGAAAAATCGGCTTTGGAATATTATATACAGGCGTATGGAAACTTTGATAAAGCTTTGGAAATTTTTACCCGGCAAGTAAAAAGCTTTGAGGATGATATGGGAAGTATGATTTCATTAGTCAATCTCTATCAAAAGCCACTTAACTCAGAAGTACTCCAATTTTATGGGAATATAAAAAGAGAACATCCGCAAAAAAATGTTTTTAAAATCATCTCCCAAGAATTGGAAGACCGGAATATCAGCTTTTCAGAATTAATTAATGCTAAAATAACAGAATATGAAACCGCATAAACGTACTATTTTAAAAATCGTTCAGCTTGTTTTTTCTCTTTTAGGAACTACAGGGTTTGCACAAAATACCTATATCGATCCTACGGTAACGGCAGCGATGATTTTGTATTCAGAGAATCTGAAAGCTAAGCAGAATGAAGTTGTGGAAGAAACCTCCAAATTAAAAGATGCCCAAACATGGGTAGGTACCCAGATGGTTGCAGCCAATGATATTCAGAATAAACTACTCAAAGGGTTAAAAGAAGTTTCGGGAACCTTGCAGAACGGGATTCAGGTAAAGGAAATTTATTCAGAATTGAATAAATGCTATAAGTACTCTTCTGAGGTTGTTCAGCTGGCATCCCGGCATCCGCAATATGCTGTTTTCGGGACGAAAGCTTCCCAAAAAACGTATGAGCAGAGTCTTAAAATCGTAACCGATGTGTCGGAAATTTTAGCATCGGGAGAGCTGAATCTTGCAACAGCAGGAGACCGTTATAAAATACTGCACAACATTTCCGGAAATGTAAAAAGCTTAAAATTATGGCTTTTGGCAATAAAATTAAGATTGGAAAAAGCCAACCGCCTGGGATTCTGGAATTCCATTAATCCGTTTGCCGGGTACATCAATACCGATAAAGCCATTGTAGAAAACATCATGAACCGATACAAACGAAATTTTTAAACATCATGTGATGGAACAGAAAAATAAATTTTCTCGTTTTGAAAGAAGCACAAAAAAAATCTTTCTAAGCCTTTCGATTCCTGTACTCTATGTTGTGCTAACTTCTATGGGAGGTGGTAATTCCACTCCGCCATGGCAAAAAGAAAATGTCTCCTTTCCGATGATGGATGTACAAATCAATGCAGCAATGAAAGAACATGACAGGCAAAAAGAAATGCGACAGAAGCAAACCCTTAATACGACTGTGGAAACAGCGAACCAATCGCAATGGAAAGGGTTTAAAGAAAAGGTCACGAAAATCCAGGATCGGTTACGGATTGTTTCCTTTGCTATTCAGGCAATACCCACCGGAATAGCCATGAGCAGAGAGGTAAAGAAAATCAACCAAAACCAAACCGCAATTCTTAACGAAATACGTACTGCTCCTTATTCCTTAGTTGCTGTTTTGCCTTCTCAAGTGCAATTTATCGATGATCTGCAAATGGTCACACGATTGATAACCGGCATCGTTTTGTCTTACGGTGCGATGAACCAAATGGAACAATCCGAACGAAAAATCCTATTGGATTATGCCTTAGGCGAAGTTAAAATAGTAAGTAGGAATTCTACTTATATGCTTTTAAAGATACGGGACATTAAAGCAAAGGTTTTACGCAACAAACGAGCCTTTCAATATTATGTAAACCGGGACAAGCAGGTTGTGGAAAATATCGTGAAAAACATCAAATCTTTTTAGAAATGAAGAAAAAATCAGCCATTGTATTATGTATGTTTTTTGGAATCTCTGTTTATAGCCAGCAAATCGTGATTAACGACCAATTATTAGCACAGATAACAAAAGATCATGCGGTACGACTCACAAGCGAACAGCTGTTTCTGGATTCTTATGAAAAGCAAAACAAGCTGTATAACGAGATCAAAAACAAAACAGCCCAGGTAATTGCGATTCAGGAGTACATCTATCAGCAGTTGAAAAATGTTAATTCGGCTTTAACCCAGAGTAAAAAACTAATGTATCTCTATGAATATCTGGCAAAAGTAGCAACCAATTCCAATAAAATGCTGGATTTATCCACCCAACACCCCGAATATGCGGTTTTAGTTTCAAAATACTATGCAGCAATCGGTACTCAATTGATCAAACTCCGGCAGGAAATTACCCAGGATATTTTAAACGAAAACAAAGATTTCCTGATGGATGCAATGGATAGGGAAATGCTGATCGAAAAAGTGTTTACCAGAGTTAGAAACATCAACGGGAATATTTTGTACATCATTCTGCGATTGGAGAATGCCAAAAAAATCCCTTATCTGTATCAGGTACCCGTACTTAATAATTACATCAATACAGACAAAGCCATTGTAGCAGATATTATCCGGAAGTATAACAACGTATTTAATTAAACTATGAAAAATTTATTCAAAAAAATAAGCTTTCTATCATTTTTACTGATTGCCGTCAGTATGTATGGACAGGTCAGCGTAAAACGGTTAAATGACCCTGCTATTGTTGCCCAGCACAAGAGAATGACCTTTGAAAGATGGGGCGATTGGCGGCCTTATCCCAAATATTTTTTAGGCATTCAGACCAATGTTGCCTATGCTACGGTTTGGGGAATGTGGGCACCAAAGATCAACAGGGAATATAAGCGTGGCGATGACATCAGACCGTTAAAGCCGACAGGATTGCAAAACCAGCGGTTTGCCGAACTGAAGTTTCAGGAAGAAGAAGCCAAAAAAATTAAAGCCGCATCGGATACTGTATATAAAAGAAGCGTTCAGGATTTTGCACACTGGACTTCGACAACAGTTGAAGCAGATCCTCTTTGGTTATTGTATTACAAACGGATGCTAAAACCTCTTACGGAATTTCCCGATACACCACAGAATTATATCCAATGGGAACTGAAAGACCAAACAGCTTACAAAATGCTTAAAACAACGGGTACTTTAAAAAGGCTTCAGGAAGAACTGGATTTAATTAAAGAAAAATACCAAATGTCCAGAACGATGGATATGCCCAGAGGAAAACGTTTTATCATGTATCACGAAACCCTTATCCGGTGGAGAAAATTTGTTAGAGAATTAAGAAGGTACAACAATAAAACAACCCTTTTATTGGATTATAGAAAGATGATGAAAAGACACGTTCCTACGGCAGTGCCAAAAGGATTTACACCCCAGACCGATCAAGAGATTATGCACAACAAAATGCAACAATACAAACACCGATTTTAAGAATGAACACAAAACTCACTTTTATTTTTTGCTCTATAGCCTTATTACTACCCATTATGGGGATTGCCCAAACCGATAGCGATTACAGCAATTTACTTCAGTTTTTGAAAGGAGACGGAGCGTTCGAGAAATGGTTTATGGAAGTCTTTACCAAATTAGACAACAAAGTACAGGACGAAGCGGTAGGATCGGCACTAGTAGGCAGAGCCATCGGTGGATTAGGAGCTTTGATGTATCTCGGGTATATGGGCTGGCAAATGGCAGCCGGAGACCGTGAATGGGAAATTACCCCGATGCTCAAACCCATCCTTATCGGATTTACACTGGTGTATTGGTCCGGATTTGTCAATTTGATTCAGGCTCCTTTTGAAGCGATTGCCGAGCCGGGGATTGCTATTTTCAGTGACATCGAATCCGAAGTAAATGACCTTAGGGTTCAACGATTTAAAAAACAACAGCAATTATTAGATGCCGTCATCAAACTAAAAGCTGAGGAAGAAGCCAAACAGGACGTAATAAATAATACAGGAAAAGATGCCGATGATTCCTGGTTTGATATCAGCGAGGGGTTGGACAAGCTTATTCAGCCTATTAAAGAATGGCAGATAAGAATGCAGTTTCAGATGCAGAAATTAGTCGCCGAAATCATTGAGTTTGGCTGTCTTTCCATCCTTCGTATCTGCGTGTATCTTATTTTCTTTATCCAAAAGATCTGGGCATATATCCTCATTATTTTAGGTCCCATCGCCGTTGGTATGTCCCTTGTCCCCGGATTTGAAAACTCATTGTACAGCTGGGTATCCAAATTCATCAACATCAATTTGTACACCTTCGTTGCTTATACGGTTATCAATATCGGGCAGCAGCTTATCGCTTCGGGTTATACCATGGAAATAGAGCGATACGATACCCTGTTAACAGGCGGAACGATTTCCAATTTAGATGCTTTGCTGGTCTATGTAAGCAATTCCGGAATGATTTACAACCAACTTTTTACCTGTGTTGCTTATATCGTTACGGGAATCGGAGTTTTAATGACTCCGACCATTGCCGATACCATTGTAACAGCAGGTGGTGCCGGTGCGATGACCAAGATGAAAAGTGCCGCAGGAAAAATGGTAAGCGGTGCCAAAACAGCCGTACTGGCAGCTAAAACAGGAGGTACTTCCGCAGTGGCAGCAGCTGCAAAATCCGGGGCGGCAGGTTCAACATCGGGAAGAGTCCAACAGGCAATGAAAAATGGAAAATAATTTAAAAAAAAATTAAAAATGCTTATCAGAAATATAGAACAACGAATTAAAATCAATAAAATAGTTTCATTGGCAGCTATTGTATTTGCCGTATTTATCGTCATCAGCGGTTTTTTCTTTGCGTACAAAATGATTCAGGATTCCCGAAAATCCATTTATATCTTAGACAATGGCGTTCCGATTCTTGCCAAGCAGACCGATGTCCTTCTTAACCGACCCGTTGAATACAAAGCTCAGATTGAATTGTTCCACCGCCTGTTTTTCACGCTTGCTCCCGATGATGTCTATATTAAAGAAAATATTCAAAAATCATTGTATCTCATTGACGACAGTGGAAAAAAAGAATATACCAACCTAAGGGAAAAAGGATTTTATAACCAGATTGTTGCTTCCAGCTCTATGGTCAGTATTCATACCGATTCGGTTTCACTCAATATGGAACAACAGAAATTTACTTTTTTCGGCAAGCAGATGATTACCCGGAAATCCTCTGTGATTACCCGAAAACTCATTACTGAGGGAAATTTTGAGGATTTGATCAGAAGTCCCAATAATCCGCATGGTGTGCTACTTAAAAACTGGAGGATTCTCAACAATGAAGAGCTTTCAAACCAAACTAAAAATTCGTATTAAATGGGTACTATTTTCAAACAAACCACAAAAAAAGGACTGGATTGGGCAGTTAAAAATCCCAAGAAGTTTTTTATCTGTTCGATGCTTTTTTTGTCGGTTTCATTCGTCGGATCTATGATACAAGGGATTTTCTTTCCTATGGAAACTACTTTCAAAATTAAGCCACCAATTCTTTATTCTAAAAGCGGTGTTGCTTCCCATACCGTGGAGAACAACAATAAAGAAATGGAGAAAATTGTAAACGAGCTTAAAGCTTTAAAGCTAAAAAGAGAACATCATACTTTACAAAGAGAAGACAGCCTGAGAATTGAATATTTATTTAACCAATACCAAAAATTAAAAAATGCCGGTAGCACCGAAGGTAATTTATCTAAAAATAGAAAAATAAATGAAAAAAATTGATTTTAAACAGAAGAAATACATTTTGCCTCTTTTGGCATTGCCGTTCCTCTTACTTTTTGTGTATGTGGGTGCTGAGTTTACCAAAGAAACGAACCCGAAAAAAGAGCAACCCAAAGAGCTTTCCATTTCGTTGGGAGAATCCAAAGATTCCATTATGACCAAAAACGATGCGTACGATGCGTTTTTTAAAAAAGACGATAATAGAACGATGCTGGAAGGTTTGGATAAGGAAGAAGACCACTTGTTAAACTATGAAGACCAGCTTTCATTCGATCAAAAAAGGACGATTGATTCATTAAAAGACGCACGGGGAAGGCAAAACAGTTATCAGGCAAAAGAAAGCCCGTCATCCTATTACAATCCGAAGCAGCAAAATGACGACAAAGATTACAAACGGTCTTCGGATATTATCAGAATGCTCAATGACAAGTCATACGGAAAAACGGAAGATGAAAACCGGAACGAAGAGCTGAAAACAACTGCTCAAAATGAGCAGCCCGATCCTGCAAAATTACTTAAACAGCAACTAATGGTCATGGATTCGTTAGAAAAAACAAGAGATCCGGAATATCAAAATAGATTGGCAGCAGAACACAAACTCAAATCCAATAAAGAAAAAATGGATGCATTTCTCAATTCCACATTCAATGTCAGTAAATCCGGTATCAACAGCAGGTTCAATGCCGTTTACAAACAGAAGGAAAACAGCTTTATAAAAGCCGTGATTGATGAAGACAACAAAGGTTTTCTGGGAAGCAGAATCCGGTTCCGGTTACTAGAAGAGATCTTTGTCGGAAACCATAAAATACACAAAGGCACCATATTATATGGACAGATTTCCGGATTTTCCATGCAGCGGGTTGATCTCACGATTGTATCGGTATTTACCAAAGGAGAAATTTTTCCTGTAAACCTTTCTATTTACGATCTGGACGGAATGAAAGGATTGTATGTTCCACAGAGCGTTTTTAGGGAAATGGTTCGTGAAATGGGAAGTAATTCCGTACAGGGAACCCAGATGGATATGGGCGGAGAAGGATTTTTTACCAGCTTAGGCTCCAAATTATTTACCTCTACTTCTAAATCCATTGCCAATCTGATTAAAACCAATAAAGCACAATTGAAATACAATTCGTATGTCTTTCTAATCGATGAAAAACAATTAAAAAATGCACAAAATCAACAAAAAAAATAAGAACATGAAAACGATACTATACAGTTTGTTAGTATTTACGGCTAACGTATTAACGGCACAAACAGCAACCAAAGAACAAACAAGTTCGGATTTACCGGAACTTCCAATGACTAAAGGAATCAACCTGCATATTATTTCTCCCGAGCCGATTCAGTATGTGGATTTATCGACAGAAAAACTGACGGGAGATTTACCTGCATCTACTATCGGAAGAATAAAAATTGCAGACGATCCTGTACAGGAAAGTGACAACACCCAATCACCGGCTTCTTTTTTTATTGGGGAAAACATCGGAATCATCACGGTAGTTGGACAGTCTTTTATGGCACAATACAAAGCAGTTTACAGAAATTCCAAAGATCGCAATACCGTAACCAACATCCATATCCAACCGGAAGATATGCAACCTATCGAGTTTGACAAAATGACTTTTTCCAATTCGGAGCTCAGAAAATTTGCACGTAACATTATTCAGAATACATCCGATAAAAAACCGGTACGGGAACAGAAAAACGTTAAACTCAACATGCAGCTTAACAATGTGTATGTCATTAGTGATTACATTTTTTTGGATATGACCTTTAAAAACAATTCCAATTTAAGCTATGAGATGGAAGCATTGAAATTTTCCATAGAAGATAAAAAAATCCACAAAGCAACCAACAATCAAAGTATTGAGATGACTCCGATTTTTCGGTTGAATCATCAAAAACATTTCAGAAAAAATTTCCGAAACATTTATGTCTTTAAAAAATTCACGTATCCCAACAGCAAGGTACTGATGATCCGTCTGATAGAAGAACAGCTCTCGGGCAGAACCATCGAAATGAAAGTGAATTATTCCGATATCTTAAAGGCTGATACATTTTAATCTTTCCATTAAAAAATGCAAGAACAACAACATCAAATTAAAATTTACGGATTTCTACAAAAAGCGGTGTATGCCGTTGTCGCATTGGATTGTGCATCGCTTTTTTATCTGTACGCCGATATTCCGGTAGTTTCTAATCTTTTGAAGAATTTTTCAAAGATGAGCTTTATTTATCCGCCCCTCCACGCCAAGTTTGCTACTTTGATTCTGATTGGATTGGTCGCTGTCGGAACCAAAGCCAAAAAGCAAAAAGATCTGAATATTGTAAAAACCATCGTTTTTCCGATGACAATTGGTTTAGTGATGATGTTTTCGGCTCTTGTTTGGCAGAACGAAGCAGGAAATACCTTGCTTCCTAAAATTTTCCCGGGACTGAATCTGTACCAAGTCATTTATGCAACACTTTCATTTTTAGGAGCCGTTATTCTACAAATGGGTGCAGATTCCATTTCTAAATATATGAAGCAGAAAATGGGGAAAGACCGCTGGAATGTGGAAGAAGAAAGTTTTGACCAAAACAAAGAGCTGATTAGTACAGATACCAGTGTTAATATTCCCTATCTGTTTCGTTACAATAAAAAAAATAATAAAGGCTGGATGAATATCAATCCGTTTCGTGGAACAATGGTTATTGGGACACCCGGATCCGGAAAATCTTTCGGAGTCATAAATCCTGCCATCCGCCAAATGATTGCAAAAGGCTTTTGCCTTTGCATTTACGATTTCAAGTTTCCCGATTTGGCACAGATTGCCTATTATCATTATTTACTCAAAAAAAGCAAAGATTCGGAATACAACTACAATTTCCACGTAATCAATCTCAATGAAGTAGAGAAATCAAAAAGAGTCAATCCGTTTCATAAAAAATACGTCCAAACTTTGGCAGAAGCACAGGAAATGGCAGAAGCAATGGTAAGTTCACTTCAAAAAGGAGGAGCAAGTGCCGGAGGTGGTTCAGACCAGTTTTTTACGCAATCCGCCATCAATTTCCTTTCATCCTGCATTTACTTCTTTGCCACGTTTGAAAACGGAAAATATTCGGATTTGCCCCATATTTTGTCTTTTATGAACAGAAGTTATAAAGAAATTTTTGATGCCCTTTTTACCAACGAGGAAATCGGTTCGCTTCTTTCTCCTTTCAAAACCGCTTATGACAACAAAGCCTTTGACCAATTGGAAGGGCAAGTAGGAACACTCAAAATTTTCCTTTCCCGATTGGCAACCAAAGAGAGTTTCTGGGTGTTTTCAGGTGATGAAGTAGAACTAAAAATAACCGACAGGGAAAATCCGTCTATTATTATTCTGGCATCCGACCCGGGAACACAGGATATTAATTCGGCATTGTATTCTTCGGTTTTAAACAGAACGCTCCGATTGATTAATTCCAAAGGAAATCTTCCGGGTGGAATTATTGCAGATGAGTTTCCAACGATTTACATCCATAAAATAGACAATGTGGTGGCTACGGCAAGAAGCAATAAAATTGCCGTTCTTTTAGGTCTTCAGGAGCTTCCGCAGCTGCGTCAGTTTTATAAAAAAGAGGTTGCCGATACCATTTCTGCCATTGTCGGAAATATTATTTCCGGTTCGGCACGAGATAAAAACACGTTGGACTGGCTTGAAAAACTTTTTGGAAAAATCAAGCAAAAATCCTATTCCCAATCCATTTCACAACAGGGAACCACCACCAGTATCAACGAAAAAATGGATTTTATGATTCCCGGTGGAAAAATCGCAGCACTGAGAACCGGAGAAATGGTGGGAATGATTGCGCAGGGAGAAGAAATTGCCGAAGAGTATAAAACATCGGTAATAAGTGGGAAAATCAATCTGAATATGTCTGATATTAAGAAAGAAGAAGACAATTATGTAAAAATGCCAAACTATTATTCGTTTGTGGATAAAGCCGGGAATAACCGCAAAGAAGATGTTTTAATGACCAATTTCAGAAAAATTAATAAAGAGATTGAACTGATTGTAAACGAACTAATAAAAATATAAGAATGAAAAGACACCGTTATAAATTAATGCTTTTGGGAATGTTCCTTTCGAGTTCCTTGTCTTTCGGGCAGTTTAATACCCTGAAACCAACCATACCAAAAAAGCAGGAAACAAATAAGGTTTCGGATCATGATAAAAAAGAGGAAATCGAAAAAGAAAAAAGCAATAAAAAAACATGGAAAAAAATAGTGAATCGCACCACCAAAGCAGATTTGAAAAATGAAATAGATTCTCTAAAAGTTCTGATTAAAGAAAATTCAAAATGGAACAATCAAAAATGGAATCTGAAAAAAGTACAGGATTCTTTGATTTGGTCAGCACAAATAAATAGTGCGGCAGCTCCAAAAAGAGAAAATGCCATTCCAAATTTTGATTTGGTAAAAGAACCAAAAGATTATGTTTCTAAAACCGCTATGCCCTTAAATCGTAAAATTGCTGTTACATCACCTTACGGAACAAGAATACACCCCATTTTCCTAACATCGAAATTTCATAATGGAATTGATTTGGCAGCTTATTACGAGAATGTATATTCGGTTTTAGACGGAGTTGTTACCGAAACAGGCTGGGATAATAAAGGAGGTGGAAATTACATTAAAATCAATCATTTTAATCGTTTTGAAACCGCTTACCTGCATCTTGCCGAAATGTACTATCGTGTTGGGGATCGGGTAAAAGCTGGATTTATCATTGCTAAGAGCGGAAATACAGGAAACTCTACCGGACCACATCTGCATTTTTCCGTGAAAGAATTAGGACAATTTATTAATCCATCACATTTTTTAAACGACTTAATCAAAATAAACAATTTAATCGCAACATATCATGCAAACTGAAAACTTACCAACCGATGATCTGAAAAAATTCGGAATCATCAACGAAGATTTATCATTCTCTAAGAAATTGACAGATAATGATGTTCAAAAATTCCTGCAAGGATACATCATCGTTGCCGATAACGATAAAAACAGAGCCACTTTTCAATTGGTAAAAAAAAATACCGAACTGGAGGTTAACTTTTTAGAACGGGATAAAAAACTGTCAGACATCTTAGAAAAGAGCAAAAATAAAATTCAGTATTCCAATACTTTCTCAAAATATGATGTAAGTAAACAAGAAACAGCGGCACAGCTCAACTGGTCAAAAACTGCTTTTATTTATGATAAAGAAACCAACAGTATTGTAGAATTTGATCTCATTAAAAATCGGACGGAACTAACAGCCATCATTGCCGATAAAATGGATGTTTCGGAGATGAGCCGTTACAAAAACGAATTACTAAAACTCAAAAACTTCTTGTTAGATAAGGTAGATCAATATCCTGAAGTCGCTAAAGAAATTACCACAGATGTAAACATCGTATCAAAAGAAATCAATACAGTAAATAGTATTTCATTTGATCAAAAGCAATTTTTAAAAAGAAATGATTCCGGGATTCATTTGAACGTCAACGATAAAGATTTGTATGAAGATATAAACAGAATGAAAGCGGAAGAGGAACAAGAAGAAGAAATTCACAAAACCAAAGGAAGAGGAAGATAATTTCTGAAGACAAAATCAATTGAACATATTTAGAAACTTTCAATATAGATATACGAAATAAGTAAAAAAAAAGATAAAGCCTGTAAAAATTTACAGGCTTTATCTTTTTTTTTACTTATAGACATGTTTCTAATTCGTATGGATTTGATATAGTACGTTTTCCAAAACGTTCTAATAGCTTAACATCATTGTTACTGTCAATATTCTCTTCTTTTAAAATTTCTTTAACACGTGGCTGTTTTAAACCCGGAATACGAATTTTAAAGAAAGGCCATAACTCATGACTGCTGTAAACTTTTTTTAAATCAGGGAAACCAACAATTAAATTAAAGTCATCTGATTTATTAATGAATTCATCTGAATATTTAAAATACCAGATATTATCAGAAAAAGTCAGTTCTCCAACCAAAACATCTTCTAAGTGTAAATAAAATTTCTTAAGCAAAGGATTTCCTATTTCAGTTTGGGAAATACCAGCCGATAAAGGAAGTACTTCTTCTTTTCCTAACCAACCAACTATTTTATGCCATGCATTCATTTATACTATCTTTCTAATTTTATTAAATCTTTCTTTCAATACGATTTTTATCAAATCTCTCCTAATTTGCGAGAAATAAATAAAAATTTCATTTTCTAACATTCTAAATACTTCCTCTTCTTTTTTGTAAGAAGATAAAGAAAGTACTATTTCCTTAAATTCATCATTATACCTACCAATAAAATCAACTAATTCAAAATGATTTGCTTCTTTATTATCTTCAATACTTACTCTGGGTTTAGACCCATTTATATATTTTTCAATTTTCGTGCCAGACTGATTAGTATAAACATCTAAATGTTTACTGATATTTTCTTCACTAAAATTCCATAAAAGACCTCTTGCTGAATCATATAACGGAGCAAAGATAACACTTTTATTTGTACTTCTTACGTTTTGTATAACGCCCCAATTATAAAAGTGTCTGTCGTTGTTTCCTACAATTGCATCAAATACCAACATTTTTACAAATTCACATGTTAATTTTTCAAAATCATTTGGAAATACTTTGCGAATTGCTTCTTTTATAAATTCAAAAGTAAAAATTTCCCTTGCTTGAGCTTTGTCATTTGCTATTTCTTCTGCTTTCGGCATATCTCCCAAATACTCACCGCATATTTCTGCCCCATGTACTAACTTTTCGATTTTTGAATTTAAAAAATATTTACTTAAAAACCTAATTTGCTTGTTTGCTTTCACGAGAGCTACTTCATTCATGTTTAATCCTAATGTCTGCCCTATTCTATTAATCATATATTCTACTACAGATTCATGAGGGTACCATTTTTCAGCTGTTTTAGCTATATAGGGAGTCCATGTGTTTTTATTTTGCTTTTTTACATTACTATTTTTAGAATACTCATAAACATATATAAATTGTTTGGGAGCATCCCCATCTAAAGGTAAGTCCAAAACCCAGAAATTTGTATTTTTTAGAACCTTAATCTTCGTTTCATTAAATATCTTTCCGGAACAATTTTCTGACTTTTCTATTCTTAACATTTATACTAATTTGTAGAAGATCTAAATATACATATAAATTACTTTTA